>Ga0066905_100000259_pt1 | contig 13157 bp, 13 predicted proteins | sample PanSoiMetaPlot36_FD_67483 | JGI IMG/M metagenome (GOLD analysis project Ga0066905, IMG submission 67483) | Tropical forest soil microbial communities from Panama analyzed to predict greenhouse gas emissions - Panama Soil Plot 36 (version 2) | ecosystem: Environmental > Terrestrial > Soil >... | reverse complement strand
GTCGACGCATTCCCTGCCGACCCGGCCGCTCCGGAGCTTGAACGGATCAGACGGCTGTTGTAGCGTCGAACACATGTTTCGAGCTGCCCTCGTGGTCGCAACGGCAGTCCTCCTCCTGAGCCCGGCGGCCGGAGCCGACCCACCGACCCCCCCGCCCAACGACAACCGTGCGAGCGCAACCGTCATTCACCCCCCGACCGTCGTCGGCGGCACGACCGTGGGGGCGACGACCGAGCAGAGCGATCCGTACGCGTCGTGCGGAGGCCAGGTGCAATCGACCGTCTGGTACAGGATCGCCGACGCACCAGGCGGGCGGATCGTCCTCCGACTACACGCCGACGGCGACCTCGACGGCGTCCTCGCGGTCTTCGAGAGCCGGAGATCGCAACTGCTCCCGGTCGCCTGCGCCCCGAGCGATCGGCGGGGCCGCGCTCAGTTCGTCTTCGCCGGGAAAGAAGGGGCGAACTACTTCATTCTCTTCGGCCGCCTCCACAACTCGGTCGACGGCACGTTCACCCTGAGGGCCGCCACGCCCGGGCCCACGTCGAGGCCTCCGGGAACGCATCTTCCCGGACGAGGAGCGCACTCGTTCCTCGATCCCCTCGAGCGCCCGGACAAAGCTTGGTCGACGAGGATGCAGGCGGGCACGACGTACAAGATCAACCTCGCGCCGGAGCGTGGTCAGTGCATCGCATACGGGCTCTTCCCTCCCGGCACCTCCAGCTTCGACGAGGGCGGGGCTGTGCTGCGGCGCGCCTGCGGCGGCTACGCGACATTCACCCCCGGACCAAGGCAGAGCGGCCGATACGGCATCTTCGTGCAGACGCGCGGCACCCGGTCGGGCAGGCAGCACTACCGCCTCCAGGTCGCTCCCGCAGGGCCCGACGACATCGGCCCCGGTCTTCCGTTGACAAATCAGCAGACAAGGAGGGGCGCGCTGAATGCCGGGCGCGTCGACGTCGTCACGTTCTTCCACTTCGAGGTCGCGCTCTCCAGCGACGTCACTCTCCGCATGAGGGACTCGGGTCGGTTCGAGCTGCTCTTGCTGTCGGAGACCGGGCGCAGGATCGACTGCGAATGTGGCGGATCCAGCCGGGCCTATATCAGGCGAGGCCTCAAGCCCGGCCAGTACTACGCCGTCGTGCGCGCGCTGACAGGCAGCAGAGGCTCGTACAGGGTCTCGCTCCTGGTTCGAGCCATCACGCAAACCCAGACGCTCGTCGCCGGGAGCAGGTCGGCCATTCTCTCACCCGGTCAGACGGCGGACGTGGAGGCTCGAGTGACGCCGGCCGCGGCGGGGCACGTGAGCATCTACATCGAGCGCTTCCTTCCGCTCGACGGCTGGGTCTTCTCGCGCCGCGTGAACCTTCAGACCGGCGGGGACGGCACCGCGCGATTGTTCTGGAGGCCGCCAGCGCTCGGCCGGTGGCGGATCCGGACCTTCTTTCGTGGGACTCAGACGGCAAGCCCTAGTTCAAGCGGCTATCTGATCCTGACCGCACGCGGCTAGCTGTCACCCTTCGCGGTGTGGGCATTCTCGGGGTCGACGTCGGCGGCACGTTCACGGACGCCGTTCTGGTCGAGGATGGCCGCGTCTCGACGGCGAAGGTTCCCACGGCTGCGCGCCAGGAGGAATCGGTGCTCGCGGCCGCAGACGCCGTCGGCGCCCGCGAGCTGGAGCGCTTCACGCACGGGACGACGGTGGCCACGAACGCGCTCCTCGAGCGCAAGGGGGCAAGGACGGCGTTCGTCGCGACGGCCGGGTTCGAGCATCTGCTGTACCTGCGTCGCCAGGCGCGCGCCCATCTCTACCGGCTCTGCGAGGACCATCCCGAGCCGCTCGTGCCGCTCGATCGGTGCTTCGGGGTCGACGAGCGGGTCGGGCCCGAAGGCGTGCTTCGGCCGCTGGACCTGGAGTCGCTGCCGGAGATCGAGGCCGACGCAGTCGCCGTCTGCTTCCTGTTCTCGTTCCGCGATGCGACGCACGAGTCGGCCGTCGCGGAAGAGCTGCGCCGAAGACTCCCGGGGGCACGGGTCGTCGCCTCGCACGAGATCGCGCCCGAGTTCCGCGAGTACGAGCGAGCGTCCACGACCGCGATCGACGCGTACCTCGGGCCTGCGCTCGCCGGCTACCTCGAGGCTCTCGCAGCTCGTTGCGCGGAGAAGGGGCTGCCCGAGCCGTTCGTGATGCGTTCGTCGGGCGGGGTCGCGACGATCGCGGAAGCCGCCGCGCATCCGGCTTTCGCGCTGCTCTCGGGCCCCGCTGCGGGTGCCGTCGGCGCGGCGCTCGCGGCGCGGGCGGCCGGCATCGAGGACGCAGTGTCTCTGGACATGGGCGGCACGTCGACTGACGTCGCTCTGATCAGAGGCGGTGAGGTGGAGCGCGGCGTCGAGCGGAGCGTCGCCGGCTACCCGGTCCGCCTTCCGAGCGTCGACATCCAGACCGTCGGCGCTGGAGGCGGCTCGATCGCCTCGCGTGACGAGGGCGGAGCCTTGCGTGTCGGCCCTGAGAGCGCCGGTGCGTACCCCGGGCCGGCCTGTTACGGGCGCGGCGGCACGCGACCGACCGTTACGGACGCGAACCTCATCCTCGGCCGCCTTCCGGAGACGCTCGCCGGAGGGTTGAGCCTGGACCGGGCGGCGGCCGAGCGCGCGCTGGGAAACCTCGACCCCGAGGGGGTCGTCAAAGCCGTCAACGCCGAGATGGTGCGCGCGGTTCGGCTCGTCTCGGTCGAGCGCGGGCATGATCCGCGCGGGCTGACGCTCGTGGCGTTCGGGGGTGCGGGTCCGCTGCACGCGTGTGAGCTCGCGGACGAGCTCGAGCTGCAGTCCGTGCTCGTCCCTGAGAACGCGGGCGTGCTGTCCGCGCTTGGGCTCGCCGCCAGCGAGGAGCGCCGGGACGTCGTTCGGTCACATCTCCTTCCGCTCGAGGAGGCGGGCGAGCTCCCTGCCGAGGGCGAGGCGGATGTCCGCTATGCGGGGCAGTCGTTCGAGCTGACCGTGCCGCTCGGGCCCGACCTCGCTCGAGCGTTCCACCGCGCGCACGAGGAGCGTTACGGCTACGCGGATCCCTCGCGGCCGATCGAGCTAGTAGCGGTCCGCACGGCCGAGGTGCGAGCGGGCCCAAAGATTGAGCGCGGCACGACGCCCCGAACCGAGGTGACGGGACCAGACCTGCTCCAACTGGACACCGCCACCTGCTGGCTGCCCCAAGGGTGGGTGGGGGTTAGGGATGGGAAGGGTGCCGGCTGGAGGCTCACACGATCGTGAATATTGAGCTCCAAGTTCTCGGCAGCTCGTTGCGCTCCATCGCCGAGGAGATGGGCGCGGTGCTCATCCGGTCGGCGTTCTCCGCCAACATCAAAGAGCGCCGTGACTGCTCGACCGCCCTCTTCGACGGGCGCGGCCGGATGATCGCGCAGGCCGAGCACATCCCCGTGCATCTCGGGGCGATGCCCGACGCCGTCGCTGCGGTGATGCTCCACGACCCCGGCCCCGACGACGTCTTCATCCTCAACGACCCCTACACGGGAGGCACGCACCTGCCCGACGTGACGCTCGTCTCCCCCACCGAGGTCGGCTTCGCGGTCACGCGTGCGCACCACGCCGACGTCGGCGGCGCCGAGCCGGGGAGCATGCCCGCGGGCTCACGCACCTTGGCCGACGAGGGGGTCGTCATCCCGCCGACGCGCCTCGACGAGGACGTCCTCGATGGGCTCGTCGCCCAGATGCGCAATCCGGAAGAGCGCCGCGGCGACCTCCGGGCCCAGCTCGCTGCGCACACGCTTGCCGCGAGGCGCATCGCCGAGCTGTGCGAACGCCGCCGCCGCGATCGCGTCGTCTCGGCGATGGACGAGCTCTTCGACTATTCGGAACGCGTCGTCCGCGCAGCGCTCGCGCGCCTCCCGGACGGTCGCTTCGAGGCCGAAGACGTGCTCGAGGCGCCCGAGGCCGACCTCGCGATCCGCGCCGCGGCCACGATCGCCGGCGACGAGATCGCGTTCGACTTCACGGGCACCGCACCCCAGCACGACGGAAACCTGAACTGCCCGCTCGCAGTGACGCGTTCGGCCTGCTACTTCGTCGTCCGTTGCCTGACCGCGCCGGACCTGCCCTCGTCCGGCGGAGCGTTCGCACCCGTCTCGGTCTGCGCTGCCGAGGGCTCGCTCGTCAACGCGCGACCTCCGGCGGCGGTCGCGGCCGGGAACGTCGAGACCTCGGGCCGCATCGTCGACACGTTGTTCGCCGCGCTCGGCGAGACGCTCCCGGTCCCGGCCCAGGGCCAGGGGACGATGAACAACCTCACCTTCGGCAACGAGCGATTCACGTACTACGAGACGCTCGGCGGCGGCCAGGGAGCCTGCCCGAACGCGGAGGGCCCCTCGGCAGTGCACGTGACAATGTCAAACACACTGACCACTCCGGCCGAGGCCCTCGAGCTCGCGTATCCGCTCCGGGTCGAGCGGCACGCGCTCCGACTCGGCTCCGGCGGCGCAGGGCTTCACCCCGGAGGGGACGGAGTCGTCCGAGAGCTGCGAGCCCTCGAGCCGTGCCGACTGTCCGTGATCTCCGAGCGGCGAAGTCATCCACCCCGCGGCGCGCGAGGAGGCGAGCCGGGAGAGCCGGGTCGCAACCTGCTCAACGACGAAGAGTTGCGCGCGAAAACGACGAGAGACCTCGAGGCCGGGGACGTCGTTCGCATAGAGTCGCCGGGCGGAGGGGGTTTCGGGGACACTAAGCGCAGATGACCTCGCCCCACAGTGAGCGAGCGGAAGTCAGCGCCGACGAGTTCGGCCGGCTCTTCCAGGCTCTGAGCACGTGGGGTCGCTGGGGCGACACCGACCAACGTGGGGCGCTGAACCACCTGACCCCCGAGCGAGTCGCCGCGGCTGCGGCGCTCGTCGAGCAGGGAGTCACGGTCACCCTCAGCTGGCCGCTGCACACGGAAGCCGCAGCCCACACCCCCCAGCCCGCCGAGGTCCGCATGACGACCGAGGGGGACGCCCACGGCACGAGCGGAATGGTCGTGGAGAAGGACTACGTCGGCATCCACTACCACGGCGACACGCACACGCATCTGGACGCGCTCTGCCACATCGGCTACGAAGGGCTGCTCTACAACGGAGTGCCGATCGACGTGGTCACGTCCAAAGGAGCGACGGCCGACTCGGTCGAGCTCCTGAAGGACGGCCTGGTCGGACGAGGCGTTCTGCTCGACATCCCCGCCCACCGAGGGGTGCCGTGGCTGGAGCCGGGCGACTCGATCTTCCGAGCCGACCTCGAGGCGGCCGAGGAAGAACAGGGAACCGCCGTCCGGGAAGGCGACATCCTCTTGGTCCGCACCGGCCACGCGAGACGGCTCGACGAGCTCGGCCCGTGGGACACTCCGAACCACAAGGCCGGCCTGCACCCGACCGCCCTGACCTTCGTCGCCGAGCGCGGCGTCGCCGTGCTCGGCTCGGACGGCAATAGCGACACGGCTCCGAGCGGCACCGAAGGAGAAGAGTTCCCGATCCACGTCCTTGCGCTCAACGCGATGGGCGTCTGGCTCCTCGACTATCTGCGGTTCGAGGAGCTCGTGACCGCCTGTCAGCGGGCGGGACGCTGGGAGTTCCTGTTCGTCGCCGCTCCGCTCCGCATCGCCGGAGGGACCGGCTCACCGATCAACCCCCTCGCGATTCTCTGACGACCGAAAACGGCTGAGGCGCACGCGGGCGCGGCCGATAGTCTGGATCCATGGCCGTCGTGGAGGCACTCGACCTGCGCCGCGTGTACAAGACCCACACCGGCACGATCCGCCGCCGAGTCAAGGAGATCGAGGCCGTGCGCGGGGTTAGCTTCGCGATCGAGAAAGGCGAGCTCTTCGGCCTGCTCGGCCCGAACGGCGCGGGCAAGACGACGACGATCAAGATGCTGATCACGCTGCTGATCCCGACCGCGGGCAAGGCGAACGTGCTCGGCTACGACGTCGTCAAAGAGCCCCGCGAGGTCCGGAAGCGCATCGGCTACGTCTTCGGCGGCGAGCGCGGCGTCTACGAGCGGCTCTCCGGCTACGACAACCTGCGCTACTTCGCCGAGCTCTACGCCGTGCCGCCGAAGATCCAGAAGAAGCGGATCGACGAGCTGCTCGAGCTGGTCGGCCTCAAGGGCCGTGAGCACGAGCGCACCGAGGGTTACTCACGCGGGATGAAGCAGCGGCTACACGTCGCCCGCGGGCTCCTCAACGACCCCGAGGTCGTCTTCCTCGACGAGCCGACGATCGGCCTCGACCCAGTCGGCGCCCGCGAGCTGCGCGCCACGATCGCCACGCTCACCGAGGCCGGCAAGACGATCCTCCTCACGACCCATTACATGTTCGAAGCAGACGCGCTCTGCGACCGCATCGCCGTCATCTCCCAGGGCGAGATCGTCGCCGAAGGGACGCCGACGCAGCTCAAGAGCCGGGTCGCCTCGGGCGCGGTGACCGAGGTCGAGGTCTACGGCATCCCGGACGAGACCGTCGAGCGACTCCGCACCCTCGAGGGCGTCATGTCGGTCTGGGTCGAGGAGCGCGAGCAGGCGCAGGTGCTGAGCGTCCAGACCCGCGCGGACGTCCAGCTGACAGCGGCGATTCTCGGCCATCTGAACGGCTCGAACGTCGGCCGTGTCTCGCACCGCGAGCCCACGCTCGAGGACGCCTACGTCGCGCTCGTCAAAGACGAGTGAGAACGCTCAGGCTCCTGGCGATCGGCTGGAAGTTCCACTTCAAGATGATCATGCGCTCCGCCTTCGACGGGGTCGGCCAGGTCATCTACCCGCTCTTCTTCGCGACCGTCGCGTTCTTCGTCTTCCGCGCCGGCGACAGCCCGAGGACGCTTCTCTATGCGTCGCTCGGCGCTGCCGTCATGGGCATGTGGTCGGCGACGAGCACGACGGCGGGCTCGGCGATGCAACGCGAGCGCTGGCAGGGCACGCTCGAGGCCCTCGTTGCGACGCCCGCGAACTTCGCGCTGATCTTGCTCCCGGTCACGATCGCGATGGCGACGATCGGGATCTACAGCCTCGTCGCAACCCTTCTCTGGGGACGGCTTCTGTTCGGGATCCACCTGACCGTCGTGCATCCAGTCCTGTTCGTGCTCTCGATCCCCGCGACCGTCCTCACCTTCGGCGCGCTCGGCTTCCTGTTTGCGGTCTGCTTCGTCCGCTTCCGGGCTGCGTGGGCGCTCGGAAACATGTTCGAGTATCCGGTCTGGCTGATCTGCGGATTCCTCGTCCCGCTGACCTTCTTCCCCTACTGGGTGCGCCCGATCTCCTGGATCCTCGCGCCAACCTGGGGGATGAACGCGATCCGTGAGTCGTCGCTCGGCGGGTCGCCGCTGCCGGATCTGCTCATGTGCTTCCTGCTCGGCTCCGCGTACATCGCGCTGGGCTTTCTCGTCATGGAACGGCTGCTCAGAGCCGCCCGGGAACGGGCCGCGCTGTCGCTGACATGAACTCGGTGCGCCTGTTCTTCGTGGGCGGCCTGACGAGCTACCGGGCGCTCTTCTACTGGCTCTCGCCGACGATCTACATCCCGAGCCTGATCGTCGCCCCGATCTTCCAGATCCTCCTCTTCGCCTACATCGGGCGCTCCGCAGGCCTCGAGTCGGACGTCTTCTACGTGACCGGGAACGCGATCCAGTACGCGGCGATTCCGTGCCTGTTCGCGATGTCGCAGACCGTGAGCGGCGAGCGCTATCAGAACACCCTCCACGCGATCCTCGTCAGCCCGGCGAAGCGGTTCCCGCTCTTCGTCGGGCGGTCGCTGCCGGTGATGGGCAACGCCGCCTTCGTCTCGGCCGTCTCGTTCGCCGCGGGCTGCATCATCCTGGGGGTGAGCCTGCCGGCCGGGTCGATCCCCGGGCTCGCGGTTGTGATCCTCATCGCTGCGTTCTCGTGCACCGGGCTCGGCCTGACCAACGCCGCGGTCTCGCTCCGCGTCCGGGAGAACGCAGTGCTCTCGAACGTCATCTTCGGGTTCCTGCTCATCTTCACGGGAGCGAACGTCCCCATCTCCGAGCTCCCGGGCTGGATGCAGGACGTCTCGCACGTGATTCCGCTGACGCATGCGATCCAGGCCGCGCGCGACCTCGCCGCGGGCGAGCCCTTCTCGGACGTGACCGGACTGCTCGCGGCCGAGCTCGGGATCGGCATCACGTACCTCGCGGCCGGGCTCTTGCTCCTGCGCTTCTTCGAGTGGCAGGGCCGAAAGCACGCGACCCTCGAGCAGCTGTGAGCCACGCGTTCCGGCTCTTCTGGACCGGCTGGGTCTTCAACGTGAAGAACCTGACCAACTCCGGCTTCTTCATCCTCAACGCGACGATCTCGCCGATCTTCTTCGCGACGATCGCGCACTACATGTTCGCGAGCGGTACGCGGCCCGGATCGGGACTGCTGTACGCGTCGCTCGGCGCCGGGATGATGGGCATCTGGTCGTCGGTGCTCTTCGGGTCCGGCGGGCTCATCCAGTGGCAGCGCTGGCAAGGGACGCTCGAGTACGTGATCGGCGTGCCGCCGCGCCTGATCGAGGTGATCCTGCCGATGACCGTGGCGACCGCCTCGATCGGCCTCTACTCGATCGCGTCGACGCTGCTCTGGGGGCGCGTCATCTTCGGCCTGCCCCTCGACTTCGTGCACCCGGCGTGGTTCGTCGCCGCGCTCGTCGCCTCGATCGTCTCGCTCGGCCTGCTCGGGCTCGTCCTGTCCTCGACGTTCGTGCTCATGCGCAATGCGAACTCGTTGTCGAACCTCCTCGAGTACCCGGTCTGGCTGGTCACGGGCCTCCTGATCAGCCTCTCGCTCCTGCCCGGGTGGACGCGGCCGATCTCGTGGGCGCTCGCGCCGACCTGGGGCATCCGCGGGATCCGACAGGCCGCACTCGGAGGAGATCCGGTGTTCCCGGTCGTCATGTGCGTCGCGCTCGGCCTGCTCTACCTCGCGATCGGCCACTACACGCTCGGCTACTTCGAGGTCAAGGCGCGCAAGATGGCGACGCTGGCACTGCGATGAACGCAATCCGGATCTTCTTCGTGGGCGGTTACCTCGCCTACCGCGCGCTCTTCAACTGGATCCACTGGTCGATGTACGTGCCGACGATGCTCGGCGGGCCGATCTTCCAGATCCTCTTCTTCGCCTATATCGGGCGCTACGCGGGCCTCCGCTCGGACGAGTTCTTCGTGGTCGGGAACGCCGTCGCGATCTGTTCGCTGGGCGGGATCTTCGGGATGGCGATGACGATCGGCGGCGAGCGCTGGACGCAGACGCTGTCCTCGATCCTCGTCACTCCCGCGAACAGGCTCGCGCTCTTTCTCGGGCGCGCGGTGCCGAACCTCCTGAACGGCGTCCTCGTCTCGACCGTCGGGTTCATCGTCGGCTGGCTGCTGCTCGACTTCACGCTGACGCCGGCCGAGGTGCCGGCGATCGCGCTGATCGTGGTCGTGACGTCGTTCTCGTGCACGGCCTTCGGCACCGTGATCGGCGCGTTCGGACTGCGCGGCCGCGACATCTTCTTCTTCGCGAACCTGATGATCCTCGTGTTCCTGCTCTTCTGTGGAGTGAACGTTCCGCTCGACGCGCTGCCGGCCTGGATGCAGCAGGTCGCTAGTGTGCTCCCGCTGACCCACGGCATCGAGGCGGCCCGGGGTGTGGCCGCCGGCGCGTCGCTCGGCGACGTCTCCGGGCTCGTCGTCACCGAGCTCGGCATCGGCATCTGCTACGCGGCCTTCGCCTATGCGTTGCTGCGGCTGTTCGAGATCGACGGGCGCCGCCGCGCGACGCTCGAGACGATGTAGGGGCTTGACCGCCGCGGGATACTTGAGCGGCGTGAACGTCGTCCTCAGCAACCATTCCGTCTCGCTCGACGGCTTCATCGCCCGGCCCGACGGCAAGCCCGGCCGCCTGCACGACTGGCTCAGCGCGGGCGACGAGCAGACTCGCGAGATCCTCGACGATCTCAGGGCACGGGTCGGAGCGACGATCGTCGGTCGCAGGACCTATGAGGACTCGGACTGGGGCGATGCGGCACCGTTCGACGGGCCCGTCTTCGTGGTCACGCACGGCCCTCCGGACGGCGCAGATGCGATGCCGTTCGTATTCGTCACCGAAGGAATCGAGGAGGCGGTGGAGCTCGCCAAGGAGGCCGCCGGTGACAAGGACGTCTCGGTGCTGGGCGGCGACGTCACGCGGCAGGCGCTGTCGGCCGGGCTCCTGGACGAGCTGCACATCGATCTCGTCCCGGTGCTCTACGGGGAAGGCGTCCGCTTCCTCGACGACTTCGAGGGTGGCCCGGTCCGCCTCGAGCGCACGCGTCTCATCGACGCGCCGAGCGCGGCCCACGTGAGTTTCCGGGTGCTTCGGGACTAGCTAGCTGGCCGCCACGACATCGCCCGCGGTCTGCGCCACGTAGCCGCGCACGTCGCCCGCGGGCTCGCTATACGCGTCGCCGAGCGCCGACTCGACGCGGCCGATGTAGTCCTTTGCCCAACCGGGGATCCCGGTGTCCGTGGCCGCGAGGAACTCGAGCGTCGCGGCGAGCCGGATGTCCGCGATCGTGGGCTTGTCGCCGCCGCCGATGAAGCCCTTGTCGGTCCCCCAGTACGCGGGGTAGACGTCGAGGATCTTGGGCAGCGCCTCCTCGGCCGACTTCCGCGCGGCTTCCTTCGCGTCGTCGTCGGCATCGGATGTCGACACCTCACCCGGGTACCCGGAGAAGCCGAGGCGCGGATACGTCGCGCGCGCCATCAGCGGGTACAAGATGCTGAGCGTGTAGAAGTTCGCGGCGTCGACCATCGCCCGCTTCCCGAGATCGGTCGGGTACAGGTCGTCGAGGCCCTCGCGCGTCGCGAAATACATCATCACCGCGCAGCTCTCGCCGAGAACGCCCTGCGGGAACTCGTCGCTCTCGATCGTCGGCGTGAGCCCGGGCGGGTACTTCGACAGGTACTCCTCGCCCTGCGTCTGACCCCAGACGTTCTCCTCCTCGACGGGGATCCCGGCCGCGCGCACGAAGACGCGGACGGACATGTTGTTCACGCTCGGCGGAAGCATGTTCAGCTTCATGGCCATGACGTGTCCTCCTCCGGTTGCTTGCTCCGTCGAAGGATATTCCGGCGCGGATCAGAGCTCGGTTCGAACGAGCGCGGCGCCTGCGACGAGCGCCTGGAGCTTCCCGCGGGCGACCTCTCGTGGGAGGTACTTCATGCCGCAGTCGGGGCCGACCATGAGGCGCTCCGGGTCGATGTGTCCGAGCGCGGCGCGAATGCGATCGGCGACCCTCTCCGCCGTCTCGACCTCCATCTCGTTCAGGTCGAGGACGCCGAGGATGACGCACTTCGAGGGCAGCTGCTCGAGGATCGACGGGTCGAGCCGCGGCTGGGCGGCTTCGATCGAGATCTCGTCGGCGGGGCACCAATCGAGCTCGGCCAGGAACGGGTAGCCGTCGCTCGGCTTCTCGTGGACGATCGCCGCGTACCCGAAGCAGGTGTGGAGCGCCTTCGTCCCGCCCACGCCTTCGAAGGCGCGTGCGATCGCCTCGAGCCCGTATTCGTGCGCGTCGTCGGGCCGCGCTTGGAGGTACGGCTCGTCGATCTGGACCACGTCCGCGCCGGCGGCGACGAGGTCGTGCAGTTCCGCGTTGACCGCCTCCGCGAAGGCAAGCGCGAGGGAGCGCAGGTCGGTGTAGTAGTCGTTCTGCGCCTGCTGGCTCATCGTGAACGGGCCCGGGACAGTGACGCGGATCGGGCGGTCGGTCAGCGCGCGCAGGAAAAGCGCGTCGCCCACCTGCACCGGGCGCGCACGCCGGATCTCGCCGACGACCCGCGGCACCGGGTTCGGATGGCCCGTCCGGTCGAGCGCCGTCCCCGGCTCGTCGAGGTCGAGTCCCTCGAGCGCGTTCGCAAAGTAGTTCGAGTAGCTCTCGCGGCGGATCTCGCCGTCCGTGACGACGTCGATCCCCGCCTCCTCCATGTCGCGCACGGTCAGCCGCGTTGCGTCGTCCTGCGCCTCGACGAGCCAGGCCTCGTCCACCCGCCAGAGCTCGCGCGCCGGGACCCGCGGCGGGAGCCTCCCGGCGAGCTTCTCCCGGTCGATGAGCCAGTCCGGCTGGGGGTAGCTGCCGACCACGGTCGTCGCGAGCGGGCGCATCGGGTGAAAGATACGAGCATGAAGACGCGGATCAGCCAGGCCTATCCCGATCGCGTCGAGGTGCGAGGCCGCGACCTGACCGGCGATCTCATGGGCCGGCTCACATTCACCGAGTACTTCCACCTGCTGCTCGCCGGAGACGAGCCAACCGACGAGCAGCGCTTCTTCCTCGACCTGCTGCTCGTGTCGATCGCCGAGCACGGTCTGATGCCGACGAACGTCGCCGCGCGGATGACGCTCGCGGCGGACCCCCACTCGGTACAAGGCGCGGTCGCGGCCGGGATCCTCGGCTGCGGCCCGGTGATCCTCGGCACCTCCGAGGAGTGCGCGCGGCTGCTCGAGGCGAACCTCGGACGCGACCCGGTCGAGATCGCGCGCGAGGTGCACGCCGCCGGGAAGCAGATGCCCGGCTTCGGGCATCCCGTGCACTCGCCGGTCGATCCGCGGGCCGTGCGGATCTTCGAGCTCGCCGAGGAGCACGGCGTGAGCGGCCCACACACCGAGCTCGCGCGCGGCCTGCGCGAAGCCGTCGCCGAGGTCTGGGGCAAGCCGCTGACGATGAACGTCTCGATGCCGATCGCGTCGGTGATGCTCGACCTCGGCTACCCGGTCAGCGCGGTGAAAGCGGTCCCGATCCTCGCCCGCACGGCGAGCCTCCTGGCGCACCTGGCTGAGGAGCAGGTAGACCCGATCGGCCTCGAGCTGGCCGCGAGGGCGGAAGATGGCGTCGAGTACGAGCGCTGATGCCAGGCGCTACCGGGCGCAGATCGCGTACCTGCTCGATCGCTCCGCCTTCTACCGCGAGAAGCTCGGCCCCGAGCCGAGCGGCCGGCTCGCGGACATCGCCGGGCTCCCGCTCACGGAGAAGGCCGAGCTTCGAGCGACCGTCACGCCCGAGAACCCTTTCGGAGCCCACCTCTGCGCCGACCCATCCGAGATCGTCCGCGTCTACTCGACGAGCGGCACCACCGGCGCGCCGAGCTACATCCCGCTGACCG
>Ga0066905_100000257_pt1 | contig 13166 bp, 14 predicted proteins | sample PanSoiMetaPlot36_FD_67483 | JGI IMG/M metagenome (GOLD analysis project Ga0066905, IMG submission 67483) | Tropical forest soil microbial communities from Panama analyzed to predict greenhouse gas emissions - Panama Soil Plot 36 (version 2) | ecosystem: Environmental > Terrestrial > Soil >... | reverse complement strand
TGCCGCTACCGGAAACCGGCCGCCAGGACCTGCTCGGTGGCCGTCCTGATCTCGTCCGCGACCTGGTCCGGCAGTGGCAGCCGGGGCGGCCGGCAGGGCCCGCCGTAGCGGCCGGCGACATCCATGGACAGCTTGATGGCCTGGACGAACTCGGTCTTCGAGTCCCAGCGCAGGAGTGGGTGGAGTGCGCGGTAGGCCACCAGGACGCCGGCCAGGTCAGCTCCGACCGCCGCCTGGTAGAGCCGAACGCACGCCTGTGGCAGCGCGTTGGCGTACCCCGCGACCCAGCCCTTGGCGCCGGCCAGCGCAAGCTCGAGCAGCACGTCGTCGGCGCCGATGAGCAGGTCGAGACCGGGCGCCTGCTCGGCCAGCTCGTACGGGCGGCGCACGTCCCCGCTGAACTCCTTGACCGCGACGATCAATCCCTCGCCGTGCAGCCGTGCCAGCAACGCCGGGGTGAGATCCACCTTCGTGTCGTACGGGTTGTTGTACGCGATCACGGGCAGCCCGGCCTTGGCCACCTCGGCGTAGTGCGCTACCACAGCCGGCTCGTCGGCGCGGTACGCGGTCGGCGGCAGCAGCATGACGGCGCGGGCCCCGGCCTCGGCCGCCTGCTCGGCCCAGCCGCGCGCCTCGACCGCGCCGTACGCGGCCACGCCGGGCATCACCACAGCGCCCGGGGCGGCGGCGATGGCGGCTGTGACCACCGCGGCTCGCTCGTCGGCGGTCAGGGTCTGGTACTCGCCGAGCGAGCCGTTCGGCACCACGCCGTCACAGCCGGCCGAGATCAGCCAGCGAACATGCTCGGCGTACCGGTCGAGGTCCACGGATAGGTCGGGCCGCAGCGGGAGCGCGGTGGCGACGAGTACGCCATGCCAGGGCTGGTCATTAGTCACGCTCGCCATCATGCCGCACCACGCCAAGCGGGTCCGATCTCGACCTGCCGGCCGGCGCCGGCGCCTCACCGCACGGCGAACCCGGCCAGTCCCTCCGGCAGTTCCTCGTACACCTCGACCGCGTCGACGCTCGCCCGGTCCGGTCCGGTCCGAGCCCACGCGATCATGCGATCGACCTGGTCGGACGGTCCCTCGAAGACGGCCTCCACGCTCCCATCGGCCCGGTTGCGAACCCAGCCGGAGACACCGCGGCGATCGGCCAGGCGCCTGGTCGTGACCCGGTAGAAGACGCCCTGCACCAGGCCGTAGACGATCACGCGGCGGCGGACCGTGGCAGGCGGCACGGGCCCAAGGCTACGTGCTGCGATCTCGCCGGTCGGCTCCACGTCGCCGTCACCGGCCGATCCGAGCCGCCGCTCATCGCGGCGCGGCAGGTGTCGCACCGGCGGTGAGCCGAACACCCGAGCGGGAACAGGGCGAGATCGCACGAACGCGTGCTCGGGCGAATGGCCGATACCGGAGCCGGGCTTGGCGACCCATCCTGGATGGTGACAACGATGAGCCTTACTGGGGGGTGGGGCCAGTGTCCGGTAGTCGGTGGTATTGCGTCCGACGCAGGTCGTACCGGATGGCAGGGGCGATTCGCAGGCCGCGCTGGCGGACGCGATGCGAGTCCCGGGTAATGGTGTGCGCGCGCACGCACTCGCGTACGTACCGCTGCCGGCGCGTGGGCTGAGGAGTGGAGGCATACCCTCGTAGTTGTGCGACGACTGCTCAGCCCGCGCTGGCTGGCGCTGCACGCCTTGGCCGTGGTCATGGCGGCGACCTGCGTGGTACTGGGCTGGTGGCAGTTGCAGCGTGGTCAGGCGGGTAACGCGCGCAGTTTCGCCTACGCGCTCGAGTGGCCGGCGTTTGCGCTCTTTGTTCTGTTCATGTGGGGCCGGATGATCTATGACGAGCTGCGGCCGCCGGCGTCGAGGCCGGCTCCACCAGCGTCGCCGGCCCGAACCACGCCGGCGCCGGACCCGGCACCCGCTCCGACGCCCGCTCCGACGCCGGCCCGGGCGGTGGCGATCGATCCGGACCAGGATCCGGAGCTGGCGGCGTACAACCGCTACCTTGCCGACCTGAACGCGAGAGCCGAGCGATATCGTCGGTGATCCCTGCTCGGCTGGCGCGACATCGGCGGGTGCGCATCGGTCGGTGCGGGGCTCAGGTTGTCGTTAGGCCCAGGTTGCCGTTATGCCCAGGTTGTCGTTAGGCCCAGGTTGTCGTTAGGCCCAGGATGCCGCTGGCAGGAAGGCTGTTCGCCATGAATGGCGCCCTCATCCGCTTCCGGATCATCGCGTACGTGGTCGGTGTGGTCCTGCTGGTGCTCGTCTTCGTCGCGATGCCGGCGAAGTACATCGGTGACGACCCGAGCCTGGTCGAGACCGTCGGACCGATCCACGGCTTCCTCTACATCGGGTACCTGGTGCTCGCATTCGATCTAGCCCGGCGAGCGCATTGGCCACTGCGCCGGACCGTGCTCATCCTGCTCGCCGGCACGATCCCGTTCCTGTCCTTCGTGGCCGAGCGGAAGGCCACGTCCTGGGTGCGGAATCCGGACGGCGAAACGGTGCCGACCGGCGCCTGACCGAGCCCGATCGGGCCCGATGGCGGGCCGTTCCTAGGGGTACCCTGACCGGATTTCTGGGGGCGTCCCGGATTTCGGGGACCGGCTCGCGTTCCTAGCGTGGGTGTATGGATCTTGCCGTCGCGATTGCCGCCGCCGGGTCGGGACTCAGCTGGCTGTACCTGACCGTGCTGCTGCTGGTGGCGGCGGACGCGATCGTGCCGCTGATCCCGGGGGAGACCGCGCTCATCGCGGCCGGTGCGCTCGCCGCGGGCAGCGGCCCCGCGCTGGGTACCGGATCGCCGAACCTGGCGGTGCTGTGCGCCGTGGCGGCGCTGGGCGCCTGGCTGGGTGACAACCTCGCGTACTCAATCGGCTGGCGCGCCGGGCCGGCCGCCGTCGCGCGCGTGCTCGGACCCAGGCGGGGCCCGGCGATCTACCTGAAGGCCGAGCGTGCGCTCGCCACCCGAGGCGCGGCGGTGATGCTCGCCGCCCGGTTCATCCCAGGGGCCAGGACCGCGACGACGCTCGGAGCGGGCGTGGTCGGGTATCCGCGCGCCCGGTTCTGCGGGGTCATCGCGATCGCCGACATCTGCTGGGCCGTGTACGCCGGGCTGCTCGGCTACCTGGGTGGACGAACGTTCGAGGACAACCTGATCGCCGGGGTGGCAGCCGGACTTGGCGTCGCGCTGGTGAGCGCTGCCCTGCTCGAGTCGCTGCGCTGGGCCCGGTCGCGCCGGGTTCGGTCGGCTCGGGGCTGGTCGGCTCGCGGACTGGCCGATCGTGAATCGACCGGCCGGTCAGGAGCGGCCGCGGACGACGAGCTCGTCGAGGAGCCGCTCGCTGGCCCGGGTCACCGCATCGACGGCGGACTCGAACGCGGCAGCGTTGTGCGGCGCCGGAGCCCGGAAGCCGGAGATCTTGCGGACATATTGGAGCGCGGCGGCCCGGACGTCGTCGCTGGTGACCGTCTCGGTGAAGGGCGGACGCAAGGTCTTGATGCTTCGGCACATGGCGTCCAGTCTGCCTCGGTGGTGCGGCAGAATCAGCACCGTGCTGGATCAGCTCATCACCTACCCGGCGACTAGCCGTCCCGACCTGCTGGCCGGTCCGGTACTCCACGCTTTGACCGGCGGCGACGTCGGGCCGGACACCCTCGGCGGCGAGAGCATCCTCGTCACGGAGATCGATCCGGCGCTGGCCGATACCGCGCAGTTCTGTGCCAGGTACGGGGTGGCGGCCGAGGAGTCGGCCAACTGCGTGGTCGTGACGGCTCGCCGTGGCGGCAGCGAAACGCTGGCCGCTTGTGTCGTGCTCGCGACAACCCGAGCCGATCTCAACAACCTCGTGCGCCGCCACCTCGGGGCGCGGAAGGTGTCGTTCCTGCCGATGGACCGGGCGGTGGTCGAAACCGGCATGGAGTACGGCGGGATCACACCGTTCGGACTGCCGGTCGAGTGGCCGTTGCTGGTGGACGCGGCGGTCGTCCGTACCGACCGGGTGGTCGTCGGAAGCGGGGTCAGGCACTCCAAGCTGGTGGTACCCGGCCGGGTGCTGGTCTCGCTCGGAAAGGCCGAGGTGTTGGAGGGTCTGGGCGTTCCGGTCCAGGCCGGCTAGGCAGGGGCGTCTCGGGCAGGCCGGGCGAGGCGACCCGCTCAGACCAGCCAGGCGGGCCCTGTCCCGGGCGGGCCGCGGGGTCTCGGTTTCAGTCCCCGATCGTGGAAGGTACCCGACAGATCCGCGCCAAGTGTTCCGTGATCACGTGGATCGTGCGCCACTTATCGATGATCACGGAACTGAGGGGTGCGGAATTCCGTACCTAGCTTTCCGTGATCATCGAGTCGGCGCCGTGCGACGCGGTTCTACGGAAACGTAGGCGCTGGGAAGATTCAGTCCGGCTGGACCTCGTCCGGGCCCGCCGAGCGCGGCTCGGCAGCCAGCAGCTCACCGTCGTCGACGGCGAATGTGAGCACGGGCCCGTCGGGGCGGTCCGCGGTCTCGAAGCGAACGGTCACCAGTCCGCGGCGGGTGCCCCATACCCAGCCCGGTCCGTGATCCGGATGCCAGACGTCCTGGCCGGCCCGCCAGTCCGGATCGGTCTGGCCGGCTTCGGTGGGCCGCCCGACCGGCTCGACCGGTTCCCGGGAACGGTCGGGGTCCACTGATGATTCCGCCGGCTCCCAATCGAACAGGTCGCCTTGGGTCCATTCGGTTAGCCCGGACACTCCCACCCCGAGCAGCCGCACGCCTCCGGTGACGTCGATCTCGTCGAGGAGGCGCTTGGCCACGCGCCTGACGGTCCGCACCTGGTTGGTGGGTCCGGGCTGCGTCGCCGAGCGGGACAGCGTGGTGAAGTCGTACAGCCGGACCTTGATGGTGATCGTCCGGCCGGACAGGCCCTCCCGTTCCATCCGCCGGACCAGTCTCGTGATCATCACGTCGAGGTAGCCGGCCAGCCGTCCCAGGTCGAGGATGTCCCGGTCGAAGGTCTCCTCAACGGAGATCGACTTCGTCTCCCGTTCGGCCAGAACAGAGCGCTCGTCATCGGCCCGCGCCAGGCGGTAGAGCTGGCCGCCCCACGCCTGTCCGAGCAGGCCGGTCAGCTCCTCGAGCGTGAGCCGCTCGAGTTCCTCGATCGTGTCAATGCCCGCGGTGTGCAGACGGATCGCTGTCGCCGGTCCGACGCCCCACAACTTGGTCACGGGGAGCGGACGCAGCAGCTCCCGCTCTTCGCCGGGCGGAACTACTCGGAGCCCGTCGGGTTTGTCGAGATCCGACGCGAGCTTGGCGATGAACTTGGAGGTTGCCGCGCCTACCGAGGCGGTGAGCCGGGTCGCGGCGGTGATCTCGGCCTTGAGCTCTCCGGCGATTCGCCGGACACCCGGCTCGGACAGGTCGGCATGTTCGCCCGCCGTCAGATCCGCGAACGCCTCGTCCAGCGACAGCGGCTCGATGATCGGCGAGTAGCGCCGGAGCACCTCCATCACCTGCGCGCTCACCCGCTGGTAGACGCCGAACCGCGGATAGAGATAGGCAGCATTCGGGCATCTGGCCCGAGCCTGGGACATCGGCATCGCCGAGTGCACGCCGAAGACCCGGGCTTCGTAGCTGGCGGTAGCGACGACGCCACGCGGTCCGAGCCCGCCGACAACTACCGGTTTGCCCCGTAGCGACGGCTTGTCCCGCTGCTCCACCGCGGCGTAGAACGCATCGAGATCCATGTGAAGAATGCTCGGCTCGGTGCGCACAGGGCCCATGATCTCGCGTCGGTCCGACGGTTTCGGAAGCCGCGGCGAGGTACCGTCGGCTGCGCGGACCAGCACGATCTGCCAGTATCCGAGAGGCTCGACAGGGAGGGGGTCTCGGCCATGTCCGATGGCGGGACGATTGAATCGCGATTCACAGCGGCCGTGGACGAGTTCGGCGGCCGGGTTCGGGCGATCCGTGACGATCAATGGTCGGCTCCGACTCCGTGTACCAAGTGGGACGTCCGGACCCTGGTCAACCACCTCGTCTACGAGCTGAGGTGGATGCCGCCGCTGCTGGCCGGACAGACGATCGCCGAGGTGGGTGATCGACTCGACGGCGATCTGCTCGGGGCTGACCCGGTGGCCGCGTGGACCAACGCGGTGCAGGAATCCGACGCAGCCGTCGCCCAACCAGGCGCGCTCGAAACGCTTGTGCACCTGTCGTATGGCGACACACCGGCCGCGGACTACGTCACGGAGGTCACCGCCGACCTGACCGTCCATGCGTGGGATCTTGCCCGCGCCATCGGCGCCGGCGAGCAGCTTGACCCCACTCTGGTTCAGTGGATCTACCCGCAGGCCAAGGAGCGGCTCAACCCGGCCGGCGTTCCCGGATACTTCGGGCCCGCCGTCGCGGTCCCGGACAGCGCGTCCGAGCAGGTCCGGCTGCTTGCGCTGTACGGTCGTCGGGCCTGATGCCGCTCGCATGACACACTCCGGGTCTGGCGTCGGCTACTCGGCTCTCACCTGGGCCGTAACCCAATCGAGGTAGTCGCCGCTGCCATCGATGATCGGCAGCGAGATGAGTTCGGGCACGTCGTAGGGATGCCGATCCCGCACGAACTCGGTCAGCGGTTCGGCGAGCTGGCGGGTCGTCTTCATCAGCAGCAGCCATTCGGCCGTGGCCGACTCGATCTCGCCGGCCCACCGGTAGGTGCTCCCGATCGGGCCGAGAACCTGAACGCAGGCGGCGAGCTTCGCCTCGACGATCCGCAACGCCAGGTCGTCGCCGGCCTCCCTGGAGTCCACCGTGGTCTGCACTTGCACGAAGTCGCTTGACATGCCCGCCAGTATCGCGATCCGCGAGGTTTGACGTGCGCGGCATCCACACCCCGGGAGTTGTCCACAGATCTTCCTCACGGGCTCGCGCAGTCACGTTCCTTCCGGCGACCGTGGGCCCATGACTACCGCACCGCGCCAGACCTTGCGCATCCGGAGCCAGGCCGACCTGGTCACCGTCATCCCCTATCTGCTCGGGTTCCACCCCGAGCTCTGCGTTGTTCTGATCGGTAGCCGCGGCCGGCATTCCGATCATCGCTCGTTCGTCGCCCGGATCGATCTTCCCGAGCCGGGCTCGACCCGGTCGGCGGAGTCGGCGGGGACGGTCCTGGTGGAGACCGCCATCCGGGCGAAGCTTCGCACCGCTGCGCTGGTGGTCTACGCCGGCGCCGAGGTGCTTGCGGACGGTGGCCGGCCGTTTGTGCGGCAGCTGACCGATCGGCTGACTGCGGCCGGCACCGAGGTTCAGGAGGCGATCCGCGTCGATGGCGAGCGCTGGTGGGGCTACCTGTGCGCGCCGCGCGGGTGCTGTGCCGGGTCCGGCCACTCGATCGTGCCGCCGGGGGAGCCGGGCGGCAGTGCGCTCATCGCGGCCCAGGCCGTAGCCGAAGGCTGGGTGCCGCTGCGATCGCGGGCGGTGCTCGCCGAGACGCTGCGGCCCGTGAGCGAGATTGTCTTCGCCGCCGTCGATCAGGCGCTCGCCGAGTTGATGGAGCGGTTCGCGCGGCAGTCAGACGATGCCGTGGGCGCGTGGCGGCGACTGCGGCTCGGCACGCTGGCACTGGTTGAAGAGCTGCTAGGCAAGGGCGAGGCGGGTGAGCATCTCGCGCTCACTCCGGCCCAAGCCGCACTGCTCCTGACCGGGCTCCAAGATCGCAGGACTCGGGATCTGTGCATGGGCTGGACCGCTGGAGCGCGCGGGCGGGCCGCGGTCGAGCTATGGACCCAGCTGGTCAGGATGGCGCCGCCTCCGCTCGGCGCGGCGGCGGCCACCGTGCTGGCGTACGTGGCCTGGCAGCGTGGCGGAGGCGCCCTGGTCACGCTCGCCATCGAACGTGCGCTGGCGCATGACCCGCAGGATCGGCTGGCGCGGCTGCTTGCCGACGTGGTGTTCGGAGGCGTCGATCCGGCGGACTGCACGCCCGCTGACTGGCTGGCCGGGCTTGATCGGGACGAGCTCCCGGGGGTTACCGACGCGGAGGCTGCCGTCGGAGCGGCGGTGGGTGCTCGATGCGCCTAACCGACCAGGTGCTGGGGTCGAGCCCCCTGGGTCTCCTCGATATCCCTGGCGACGGCCTCGAGCAGGCTGTGCGTCAGTTCGGCCAGAGCGCGGGCGGTGGCCAGCTCGTCACCGATCCGAGGCGCGGGCGTGTCCTGCGGATTTCGGCGGGCCAGGCCGTCACCCCGGAACGTCCGGCCGTCGTCGGTGCTCAGCACCGCGGTCGCGCGGGTGACATCGCCCTCCTCGGCGATCGACACCTCCGCCTGCCAGGTCTTCTGCTCACTCATCTGCGACTCCTGCCTCCGATCCGGGAGCACGACTTCTCATCACACGCTCGACCGGCGAGGGCGCGCAAGGGCCGGATGCCACGTTTCTGGTCGGGCGTGTCAGACCTCACCCCGGATCATCTTGATGAGCCGGTCCAGCACCGCGGGACGGCTGCGCAGCCCGTCGTGTTCGTGCTCGTTGGTGACCCAGTAGCGCAGGTTGCGGACCGACTTGGCGGTCTGCAGCGACAGCCCGTAGTCCACGTACATGTCGTCGTGATAGATCGCAGCCACTACCGGGACCTCGTTGGCGGCGAGCCTGGACTGGTCGTAGAGACCCGGCCAGTCGTCCTTGGCGGCGAGGTCGTGCGCGACGTCGCGGAGCGGGACGAGCGCAGGATCCTCGTCGAAGACCCAGGGGTAGATCATCTCGCCGGTGAACATGACCTCGTCGGCGCCCGGCTCGAATTGGGCGAACTCGGCCCGGGTTCGCTCGGCCGACCATCTGGACGCCTCGTGCTGGCAGTAGATCGGTTCGTGCAGGACGGCGTAGAGCGGCTTCTCCGCGAACGAGAGTCGGGAGTCGACAGCGCGCAGGAAGATGTCGGACATCTCCGGTCTGGGCCCATCGGTGAGAAGCGCGTCCTCCAGCATGTAGTGCAGCTCGTGAAAGGTGCGCGAGTCGCCCAGGCTCATCCCCATCATCTGGAACCTGGGCACGCTGAGGCGATCACCGCCGGGCAGGCGCACCTCGTTTCCCCGCAGGTAGGCAACGATCTGGTCCAGCCGCTCGCGATCTTCTGGATACCGGTCGAAGTAAGCCGCGTTCTTATCCAGGACCCGGCGATAGGTCGCCCGATACACCTGGTCCGGATGCCCGCTGAGCGGGGGCAGCCCGCCGGTCACGAATACCTCTCGCAGGCCCTCCGGGGCCAGCGACAGGTAGGTCATCGCGCAGAACCCACCGTAGCTCTGGCCCAGTGCGCTCCACGGTTCCGCCGGCCCGATCAGCTCACGCCGCACCAGCTCGGCATCGCGGACAATGGCGTCGGCGCGGAAGTGCCGAAGATAAGCCGACTGATCGGCGGGCGACCCGAGTCTGGCCAGAGTCTGCCTGGTGGCCGGTGTGCTAAGGCCGGTGCCGCGCTGGTCGAGCAGGACCACCCGGTACTCGAGCAATGCCCGGTCGAGCCAGTCGGCGCGGCCCACCGGCCGGCCCGCGCGACCACCGGGTCCGCCCTGCAGGAAGACCAGCCACGGCAGCTCCTCCTTGAACCGCCCGCTGGCGGTGAACCTGTCGGCCCCGACCACCTCGCGGGCGAACACCTGGAGCTGGGGACCGGTCGGGTCGTCATGATCCAGTGGAACGGTGAACACGTGATTCGTGCAGAGGATGCCGGGCTGCCGGAACTTGCCGATCACTGTCATGGACCGACTGTGCCAGAACGCCTCCCGGTTTCGTGCTCCCGCGCCCAGGCCGGATGTTCGCGCACGGCCCAGTCCAGTGGCACCGTGCCGGTCCGCAGGCCCGATCTTGCCACCGGATCGTTGCTGGCGAACCAGAGGTGGCCGGCCACCGTCAGCACCACCGCGGCGGCCAGCCAGTCGTGGACGAAGGTGGCACCCTGGCGCACCCACAGCGGCCACGGATCGGGCCAGCCGAGCACGATACCGGTCCCGACCATCACCAGAATCGCGCCGGCGATGAACGCCGCATTGAGCTTCTGCCCGGGGTTGAACTTCCCGATCGGGATCCGGCCGGACCTGCGGTCCTTGCTGCGAAACCAGCTCCAGTCCGCGGGAGCGAACCGGTTGAACCGGCTAAGGTCCGCCCGAAACGCCTTGGACAGCAGTCCAAACAAGATCGGCAACGGCAGCGCGAGGCCGGCATACACATGCAGGGTCTTCAATAGCTCACGGCGTCCGACAAGTACCGCGATCGGGCCGACATACAGGCCGGCCGCGGTGAGCAGGCAGATCCCCATGAGCACCGCGACACCGCGGTGGACCCACCGTTCGGCTGGGGTGAATCGTGGCACGAGCCGGTTGGGGCCGGTTGCGGGCGCACCGTCCGGAGCCGGCTCAGACCGGCTCATCATCACGGCCGTTCGACTGGCCGATCCAGGCGTCGACGTCGTAGCCGCGCTCTTCCCAGTAGCCCGGAATGACGCGGTCGGTGACCTCGATCCCACCGAGCCACTTCAGCGACTTGTAGCCGTACATGGGCGCGACGTAGAGCCGTACCGGGCCGCCGTGTGCGCGGGTCACCGGTTTTCCGTACATCTGCAGCGCGATGAGCACGTCCGATCGGCTGGCCTGCTCCAGGGTCAGCGATTCGGTGTACGCGCCGTCGAAGGACACCAGGCGCAACGCGGTCGCCTGGGCTGCCACCCCGACCCGGGCGAGCAGGTCCCGCAACCGGACCCCCGACCACGGCACCTCCCGCACCCGCCAGCCGGTCACGCACTGGAAGTCCTTGGTGAGACCCGTCTGCGGAAGCGAACGCAGATCGGCCAGGGTGAGCTCGGTCGGCGTCTTGACCAGGCCGCCGACCGTGAGCCGGTAGCTGTTCTCGTCCCGGTGGGGTTGGTTGCCGGTGACCGAGTAGTAGCGCCAGCCGCCGCCCGACGGCAGCAGCCCGGTCAGACCGGTCGGGTCCCGCTCCGTGATCGGCGCGAGGGCGGAGCTGATCGCGTCCTGGGCGCGCGCGCCGATCAGGACGCCGACGCCGCCGGCGGCCAGCATCCCCAGAATCACCCGCCGACCCACCGGAGCGCCGGTCGCCCGATCACTGCTCACGCTGCAATGAGAGCACCAGAAGCGCCGGGTCGCCAGGTTTGGCCGATGATCGTCAGGATTCCGTCACGTCCAGTTGCCCGCCTGCGTCCTCGAGCACGTCACGGCACTATCGGACTCCGTCGGACGGGATCATTGCGCTGCCGGCGCGGGCTCGAGTCGCCTCCGCCCAACGCCATTCGGGCCACGTGAGAACATGCAGCCATGGGATTCCAGATCGCCAATGAGCCGGCCGCCGACCAGGTCCTCGACGAGTACCCGTTCGCACTCGTGGTCGGGATGATGCTGGACCAGCAGTACGGAATGGAGCACGCGTTCCGCGGCGGCTGGAAGGTGCTCAGCCGGTTCGGCACGCTGGACCCAGCCGCGATCGCGGCTGCCGACCCCGAAGCGTTCAAGGAGCTGTGCAGCCGCCCTCCCGCGATTCACCGGTTCCCGGGCTCGATGGCCGCCCGGCTGCAGGAGCTGGCCGCCCTGGTCGAGTCCGAGTACGACGGCGATGTCACGCGGTTGTGGACCGAGGCGTCGACCGGCAAGGAGCTGCTCAAGCGAGTCCAGGAGCTGCCCGGCTTCGGCAAGCAGAAGTCGCAGATCTTCGTCGCCCTGCTGGCCAAGCAGCTCGGCGTGCGGCCCGAGGGCTGGGAGGCGGTTGCGGGAGACTACGCGCTGGCCGGATACCGGTCCGTCGCGGACGTCGTGGATGCCGACTCGCTTCAGAAGGTCCGCGAGTTCAAGCAGCAGAAGAGGGCGGCGGTCGACACGGCGGCGTCGGGCTGAGGAGCCGACGAGCGGCAAAGCGCCGGAAAGCGGTGCATGACCAGCGCAACCGGCGGCAGCACGCCACGACAGTTCACCGAACTGCTGTAGACAACCGTCGCTACCGGCGTACCCTCAGTCATCAAACGAACACGGATCGCGGAGGGCACGGCGCATGACGTTGCCGCTCGGTGTCAGTCGTATCGCCGCAGACTCGGCCGGCGTCGACGACGGCTGGCTGGGTGCGGCGGTCCTGTCGTCGCCAGTGGCATTTGCCCTATTTGACGGCGATCTGCGGTTCCAATTCGCGAACGAGGCGTACGCCCGGCTGAACGAGCGCCCAGTCGCCGAGCACCTCGGCCGCAAGCCCCACGAGGTGCTGTCCCGCCGGTCGGGTGAGGCGATCGAGCAGGTGGTCCGCACGGTGTTCGACCAGGGCGAGCCGCTCGTCCAGGACGACTTCATCCCGGTCCGGCGCCACGGCGGCGAGCGTTTCCGTGCCACCTGGTATCCGGTCCGGGACGGCGACGGCTACGTCAACGGCGTCGCGGTCAGCATCGAGGACATCACCCTGCATTGGCGCACCGAGAGGGCCCGGCGGCGCCAGGAGGAGCGCACCGCCGCGCTCCAGGCCGCCACGACCCGACTGGCCCGGACCATGAGCGTCAACGAGGTCGCTCACGTGATGGCCGAGGTGGTCAGCGCCGGGTTGTGCGCGGACTATGCCGGCGTGGTGCTGCCGTACGGCGAGGTGCTGCGCGTGCCGCAACCCCTGGGCTGGCACGACCCGGGCTGGTACGAGACGCCGCTGAGCCGCAACACGCTGGTGACCTGGGCGTTCAAGCAGCAGATCCCGTACTACTTCGCCAGCCCCGAGGAGTTCTACCAGCGCATCCCGCACCCGAACGTCGCCGACTTCCTCCGCGTCACCGAGGAGCGGGCCTGGGCCGCGATCCCGCTGCTGACGACCGGCGAACCGCTCGGCCTGTTGCGGGTCGCGTTCCGTAGCCCGCGGACCTTCGACGAGGACGAGCGCGCTTTTCTCGAGGCACTCGCGGCCCAGTGCGCGCTCGCGGTCGAGCGCGCCCACCTGTTCGCGCACGAGCGGCAGCGTGGGCACAACATTCAGTCCAGCCTGCTCCCAGCCAGCCTGCCCAGGGTGCCGGGCCTGTCGATCGCCCAGCAGTACCGGGCGTTCGCGGGGGAGGAGGAGACCGGCGGCGACTGGTACGACGCGTTCGTGCTGCCTGATGGCCGGGTCGGCTTCTCCCTCGGTGACGTCATGGGCAAGGGCCTGCCGGCCGCGGC
>Ga0066905_100000255_pt1 | contig 13172 bp, 13 predicted proteins | sample PanSoiMetaPlot36_FD_67483 | JGI IMG/M metagenome (GOLD analysis project Ga0066905, IMG submission 67483) | Tropical forest soil microbial communities from Panama analyzed to predict greenhouse gas emissions - Panama Soil Plot 36 (version 2) | ecosystem: Environmental > Terrestrial > Soil >... | reverse complement strand
TGCCCAACGCCGAGAGGAACACCCGCAATGGTCTGGTACGCAGGCCAGCGCCACCGACTCGAAGAACATCGCGCGGTAGCAGCCGGGCTGGCACAAGGAAAGTACTCATTCGGTCTCCTCATTGGCGCGGGTCGGCGCGACTCCCTGCACCACCTGTCCATCGCGCATCGAGACCTGCCTGGGAAGGCTCGCCGCGATGTCCCGGTCGTGGGTGATGACCAGGACGGTGGTTCCGGCGGCGTGCAGCTCTTTGAGCAGGTCGATCACCGCCGCTCCGGACGCCGAGTCGAGATTTCCCGTCGGTTCGTCCGCGAGCACCAGCGTGGGGCCGCCGACGACGGCACGGGCGATGGCCACCCGCTGCTTCTCGCCGCCAGACAGTTCGTGCGGCCGGTGGTCGAGCCGGTCCGCCAGCCCAACCCGTACGAGGGCCGCTTCCGCCCGCCGGACTCTCTCCCGTGCGGGAACGCCGGTGTACAGCAGCCCATCGGCGACGTTGTCGAGCGCCGACTCCCCGGGTGCGAGGTGGAACTGCTGGAAGACGAAGCCGATCCGGCGTGCCCGCAACGCTGCGAGCTCGTTGTCAGACAGCTGGGCGACGTCGTAACCCTCGACGCGCACCGTCCCTGCCGACGGCCGGTCGAGCGTGCCGACCAGGTGCAGCATCGTCGACTTCCCCGAACCGGATGGGCCGACGATGGCCACCATCTCGCCGTACTCGACACAGAGGCTGACACCGCGCAGCGCCGTGACGCTCCCGCTGTAGTCCTTTGTCACGCCGGTTAGCTCGACCACGTATTGGGCGCCCGGGTTCACGGCCGCCGCGATGCTGCCGTCGCCCGCCTGCATGCGAGGCGCCCGATCGTGTCGAGGGCTGACTGCGACGTTCATGCCGGCACTCCGACGGTCATGCCCTGGGACAGCCCCTTGCCAGTGACCTCGACCCGGCCGTCGGCGAACATGCCCGTTTCGACCGCGACGATCCGCGCGGTGGTGCCTTCTACGACCTGCACGCCATATCCGCCCTCGGCAAGGGCCAGAAGCGCGGCGACCGGAACCGTGAGCACGTTCTTGCGCTGGGAAGCCGTGAAGCCGACGCTGACCGACGCATCACCGAACCCCGAGAGCGCCTTGTCAGCGTCGAGGGAGATCGTGACACGGATCTTCGTCGTCGGGTCGTTCGACCCGTCGCCTCCGCCGCCCCCATTGTTGCCGTCGCCCGAGGAGTCGACGACCGTCTCCACCTTGGAAATGGTCCCTTTGACCTGTTTGTCGTTGGGCAGCGTGACGGTGACGGGACGACCTCGGCGGGCCAGCCGTTGGTCGTTCATGTCGAGGTCGACGGTGACCGCCCGTGACGTGCCGGTGTAGGCGAGGACCGCCGCGCCTGGCTGGACCGCATCGCCCAGTCCAAGCTCGTGGCTGTCGATGCGGACCGCGCCCTCGCTGTAGACCGCCCGACCGAGGTCGACGGTGCCGGTCTCCGGCAGACCGAGGTCGTTCTGCCACTCCTTGACGGCGGAGGCGGTCGCGCTCGTGTACTCGTCGTCCACCGCGAACCCTGTATATCCCAGTGCCCGCAGGTTCCGCTCGAACTGCTTGACGTCGGCTCCCTCCGTACCTGGCGACAGGGCGCGGTAGGCAGGGAGCGAGCCATAGAGCAGGACGACCGGGCTGTCGTCGAGGTGATAGAGCGCATGCCCGCGCCTGACGATCGAGCCAGTCGAGGCGAGCCCGGTGATGGTCCCGCCCAACCGGCTGCTCACACTCGTCGTATCGCCGTACCCGAGGTCGCCGGTCTCGCTCTGCCTGTCGACCAGGGTTTGCCTGTCCACCGTGGCCGTCGCCGGAGGCAAGTCGGTGCTACTGCCGCTGTGTTCGCTGCCGCTTGTCAGGTCGAGCCCGAAGCCAGTCGCTGCCAAAGCGACGCTCCCGGCGGCAACGACGCCGGCCGCGGTGACGGCGGCCCGGCGGGCCAAACGGCGGCGGCCTCTCGCCGTGCTGCTCACGCCGCGCTCCCGGTTTGAACCCCTGGTCCTCCGCCTGGAGGCGCGGGCGCGTACTTGTCGCACGCTCGCTGGGCAGCCGTGAACTTCGGGTTGTCCGGGCTCCACTCCGGGTGCTCGTTACCGTTGATCGCGAGACCCTCATCGCTGGGGTCAGGGAAGTTAGGAAAGCCGTGAACCCGGATGCACTCGGAGAACCTGCGAAGTTGCTCGAGCCGCTGGGGATCGAGCTGCTGCGGCTCCCCGCCGTTGGGCAGGTACTGCTTGCACTTGTTCTGCGCCTTGTCGATGGTCTGCCGGTCGAACCCCTCGCCGTTCAGATCCATGGTGACCTCGCCGTTCTCCCCAATCTTCGGATCCGGGAAGTTCGGCACGCCGTTCGCCCGCATGCACTGGGCGTACCTGAGCACTTGGTCCCGTTCGCTTCCGGAGCCGGCGCTTGCACTGCTTGACGGACTGCTCGTCGACCCGTTGGCCGAGGCGATGCCGTCGTTGCCGTCATTGCCGCCGCAGCCGACCAGTCCCGCGGTCAACAGCAGGGCGGCAATGATCCCTACCCTCGTTCGCATGATCTTCTCCTGACACAACCAGTCGATCGCCGGCCGCACCAGAAAGTGCAGCTAACGAGCTGTTTCGCGGCCGTTTCCTGAATCGGTAACGCAGAGGAAATGTCACTGGAGCTCGGCCGGAGGTGCGCATCCTGGTGGTCGAGAACGCACCGGCCGCTGCCACCCTTATGTGCCTGCCGTGTCCGTGCCGGTGGCGGCGCGGGCCACGGTCTTGGCCCGACGGATGTCTGGGTCTCGTGGATCCAGTGGAAGGAGCTCCGGCCACCGGCAGGCCCGCCGCGGCCTTGGCTTCTCGACGCGAATGCGCTTCATGGTCATCTCCCTGGGCTGCCTTGCAACCGCGTGGCCGCCGCAGCCGGCCATCCGATCCTCGGCGGCATAGCGGCGATCTCCCCGGTTCGGTTGCGTGATCTTGTTCTGGGGTGCGGCCGTCGGTTACCGGCTGCGCCGACAGTGGAGCCGATGAGGTGTTTCGCGGCCGTTTCCTGAATTGGTAACGCGGAGGAAATGTCACCGTCGGTCACTATGGAGGGGTGCGCATCTTGGTCGTCGAGGATGAGCCGCTGCTGGCCGAGGCCGTCGCCGAATGGCTGCGCGGCGACGCACACGCGGTGGACGTGGTACAGGACGGCGGAGCCGCGCTGGAGCGGCTAGGCGTCAACGACTATGACGTCGTGGTCCTCGACCGCGACCTCCCGGTCGTTCATGGGGACGACGTGTGCCGCGCTCTGGTGGAGAGCGAGTCCACGGCGCGGGTGCTGATGCTCACCGCGGCGGCGGATATCGACGACCGAGTGGCCGGCCTGGCACTAGGTGCCGACGACTACCTCCCGAAGCCGTTCGCCTTTCCCGAGCTGGCCGCCAGAGTGGTGGCGCTCGGCCGACGGGCTCGCCCGGCAGCACCGCCGATACTCCAGCGCGCCGGCATCCGGCTCGACCCGCACCACCGCGAGGTCTATCGGGACGGCAGGTACGTCCCGCTGTCTCGGAAGGAATTCGCTGTCCTCGCCGAGCTGCTGCGCGCCGACGGCGCCGCAGTGTCAGCGGAGCACCTGCTGGAGAAGGCTTGGGACGAGCACGCTGACCCGTTCACGAATGCGGTACGCATTACCGTCTTCAAGCTGCGGCGTAAGCTCGGCGAGCCGCCCGTTCTCCTCACCGAGCCGGGAGTGGGGTACCGGATTCTGTGAAGCGCATAGCGTGGCCCAAGCTGACCATCCGGGCCCGGCTGACCCTGGTCTATGGCGGCCTCTTCTTGCTCGCGGGCGTTGTTCTGCTTGGCGTGACGTACGTGCTGCTGTCGAATGCGCTGCCCGGTGATGAAGGCACGACAATCAGGGGCGCGACTGGCCCTGGTAGCGGTCTGCCAACGCAGCTTCCTGGATCCTCCACCGGACAAGCATCACCTCCGCCCGGCGGGCTCGTGGTCAACGAGATCAAGGACAAGACCTGGCACGATGCACTGGACGCGCTGCTCACCCAGGGCGGCATTGCGCTGGCCGTGGTCGGCGCCGCCGCGATCGCCCTCGGCTGGCTGATCGCCGGCCGCCTGCTCCAGCCGCTGCACCGAGTGACCGAGGCCGCAGGGCGGATTGCCGACGCCCCCGCGGCCGACCGGGGCCTGCACGAGCGCATTGCCCTGGACGGCCCGGACGACGAGATCAAGGATCTGGCCGACACGTTCGACCGGATGCTCGAGCGCCTGGACCAGTCCTTCGACGGTCAACGGCGTTTCATCGCCAACGCCTCCCACGAGCTGCGCACCCCGCTCACCGTCAATAAGGCACTGCTCGAGGTCGCCGTCCACCGGAGGAACGCCTCAGAGGAAGTCCGTCAGCTCGGCGAGACGCTTCTCGAAGTGAATGCGCGGCACGAGCGGCTGATCGACGGGCTGCTTCTGCTCGCCCGCTCCGAGCGCGAGGTCACCGAGCGTTCCTTCGTGGATCTCGCGGACATCATCGAACACGTGGTGGGGCAGGCGACACCAGGAGCGGTCACCATCCACACCGATCCGCAACCAGCACCGACCACAGGCAACTCCGTCCTCCTCGAACGACTCGTGCAAAACCTGGTCGAGAACGCGATAAGGCACAACGTTCCTAAGGACGGCTGGGCGACGATCTCCAGCAGCACCGGGCCTAACGGCCGCGTGGTCATTCAGGCGAGTAATACCGGGCCGGTGATTCCGCCGTACGACATCCCCACCCTCTTCGAGCCGTTCAGCCGGTACGCCGCGCACCGGCCCGCCGACTCGCAGAGCACGGGCCTCGGCCTGTCGATCGTCAGAGCCGTCGCCCGGGCGCACGACGGCGACGTCCGGGCCGAATCCCGCGACGGCGGTGGCCTCATCGTCACGGTCACTCTTCCCGGCAGCGACACCGCCTCCTAACCGATCACGCACCTGCGTGATCGCTGCGAGCACCACAGGTCTGCCGGGCACGGCCACCGTCCGGACTGGTCCGCCATCCGCGCCGACCCATGGGCGACCGCCTCCTCCGCCGCCAGCTCGTGGACAGCTTGGCCAAAAACGTCCACGTCCTCCGGCTAAAGAGTGGGATCCCCAGCCGTAGCCGGCGCGGGTGGCACTGCTTGACAGACTTGACAGTGAAAATGAAAATGATTGTCATGACACTGTGGAGGGCAGGGGCCGTTGCGGCTTCTACTCTCACGCTTGCTGTCACATCGCTGACTGGCTGTGGGACCGCTAGCTCAAGCGCCGCTTCCAACGGGAAGGTCGATGTGGTTGCGGCGTTCTATCCCTTCGCGTTCGTCGCCCAACAGGTCGGAGGCTCTGACGTCGCCGTCGTCAACCTCACGAAACCGGGCGCCGAGCCGCATGACCTCGAGCTCACCCCACGGCAAGTCGCCGCGATCTCCGAGGCGGACCTGGGCATCTACTTGGAAGGCTTCCAGCCCTCCGTCGATGAGGCAATTCAGCAGAACAAACCCGCTCACACGCTCGAGGTAAGCACAGTCGTTCCGCTAAGCAGGCCTGCAACGCCAGACGACGAAGACGAGAACCAAGATCACGCGGACCACCTTTCCGGTGACCCCCACATCTGGCTTGACCCGACGAAGCTCGCCACCATCGCCCATGCAGTCGGCGACCAGCTCGCCGCAGTCGACCCACCGCACGCTGCCGACTTCCGGGCACGAGCTGCCGCGCTAGTGACCAGGCTGGATCGCCTGGATGCCGACCTCAGCGCCGGTCTGCGGAATTGCCGGCAGAAGGCGTTCGTCACCTCGCACGCCGCTTTCGGCTATTTCGCCGAACGCTACGGACTGCAGCAGATCGCGATCGCCGGGCTTTCGCCCGAGGCAGAGCCAGCACCAGCAAAAATTCAGCAAATTCAGCGCGAGGTCGAAGAACGAGGCATCACGACCATCTTCTTTGAAACCTTGGTCAGCCCGGACCTCGCTGACACGATCGCCCGCGACACGGGCGCCACTACCGCGGTGCTCGATCCCCTCGAAGGAATCAAGGACCCGAGTCGGGAGGATTACTTCAGCGTCATGCACGCCAACCTCAGCGCTCTGCAAAAGGCTCTTGGACCCTGTTGAACGACTCGACCCCCCACCAGCCTCCCCGACGCCGGCCGGGTGACAGCGACCGCGGTCACCTCGAGGCTGCCGCACGGACTGGCGCCGAGCCGGTTGACGGCAGCCGCCGCGGTGCGGACAAGGATCGGGCCGATCGGGCCGCCGACTCGCCGCCGGATGGAGCCGGATCCCTCGCAACTCTCGACGAGTCGGCCTCACCCGGCTTGGCGGATCCCCTGCAGTCGGAACACTTTGCCGCAGCGTCCGTCGGCGAACTCGACTCGGCTGTTGTGGCCCTCAACGGTCGCCTCGTGCTGCGTCGGATATCCGCTGAGGTGAAAGACGGTGAGGTCGTGGCGGTGCTCGGCGCCAACGGCTCGGGCAAGTCCACGCTGGTACGTGCGCTGGTCGGTCTGGTGCCGCTGCGGGAAGGCGAGGCCCGCCTCTTCGGTCGTCCGCTGTCGCGATTCAGGGAATGGCGAAGGATCGGCTATGTGCCCCAGCGGACGACCGCCGCGGCCGGTGTACCCGCAACCGTCCGCGAGGTCATCACCTCAGGGCGGCTCGCGTACACGGGCGTTCTCGGCCGGTTGGGTAAGAGCGACCGCATCGCGATCGACGATGCCCTGGCTACCGTCGGTCTCGCCGACCGCGGGCGAGACAGCGTCGCTCAGCTATCCGGGGGCCAACAGCAGCGCGTCCTCATTGCTCGCGCGCTGGCCACCCGACCGGACCTGCTCATCCTCGACGAGCCGATGGCCGGAGTGGATCTCGCCAACCAGCGCGCGCTGGCGGACACGCTCGCTGCGCTGCACGCCAGCGGCACGACGATCCTCCTTGTGCTGCATGAGCTCGGACCGCTGGCACCGCTCATCGACCGCGCCATCGTGCTTCGCGACGGACGTGTCGTGCACGACGGGGCCCCACCGCCGGCCGTCGGGCATCACGCCGATCCCGACCATGATCACCTGCATCCGCACGCACCCGAGGAGCCGGGATGGCTGCGCTGAGCAACTTCGCTGCGACCCTCCATCCCGCCGGCATCGCGCTGCCGGAGTTTCTCCAGCCAGCGTTCATGCAGCGAGCAGTCGTCGCGGCGATCCTCGTCGGGCTGGCCGCGCCGGCGATCGGTACCTACCTCGTCCAACGTCGCCTGGCGCTGATGGGCGACGGCATCGGGCACGTCGCCCTGCTCGGCGTCGCGCTGGGTCTCCTCCTGCATGCCTCGCCCGTGTGGACTGCGGTTGTCGTCGCCGCGCTTGGTGCCATCGCTATCGAGGTGGTAAGGGAACGCGGGGCTGCGAGCGGCGACGTCGCACTGGCGCTGCTGTTCTACGGCGGCATCGCCGGCGGCGTCGTCCTCATCGGCTTGTCCGATTCGGGTAGCAGCGCAAATCTGCTCTCCTACCTTTTCGGATCGCTCACCACCGTTGCGCCAGGCGACCTGATCACGATTGCGATCCTCACCCTCGCCGTCCTGGCCGTCACCGTCGGGCTATCGCACGCGTTGTTCGCCGTCTGCCAGGACGAGGAGTACGCCAAGGTCGCCGGGCTGCCGGTTCGGGCTCTCAACCTGCTGCTTGCCATGTCGGCTGCCGTGACCGTTACCGTCGCGATGCGAGTGGTCGGCGTCCTGCTCATCAGCGCGCTCATGGTCGTACCGGTCGCCACTGCGCAGCAGCTCACCCGCGGCTTCCGTGCGACGCTGTGGCTTTCGATCTTGCTCGGGGTGGCGTATGCCGTGTCTGGCGTGGCGTTCTCGTATTACGCGGACACAGCGTCAGGGGCGAGCATCGTGCTGCTAGCTATCGCCGGATTCGCCCTGGTTAGCGTCCTCACCGCGGTCGTTCGCCGAGGCCGGACGCCCGAGACCGAGATCTATGAGGACGAGGTTGCCGTCGGGCTGGCCGACGGTCAGGCCTGAGCGACAATGTGCGCGGCGCGGGAGCAAGGAGATGACGTGATACGCGAGGACAGCGCGACCAGGACCCGGGCCACCAAGCAGCGCGCGGCGGTCTCCTCGATCCTCGACGAGATCGACGACTTTCGGAGCGCACAGGACATTCACGCGATCTTGCGCTCGCGCGGCGACTCCGTTGGCCTGACGACCGTCTATCGGACGCTGCAGGCGCTGGCCGACGCTGGAAAGGTGGACGTATTGCGCACCGGGGACGGTGAGTCCGTCTACCGCCGCTGCTCCACCAGTCACCACCACCACCTCGTCTGCCGCAACTGCGGACGCACGGTGGAGGTCGAAGGCCCAGCCGTAGAGCGATGGGCGGAAAAGATCGGTGCCGAGCACGGCTTCGTGAGGGTCACCCACAACGTTGAGGTCTTCGGCACCTGCCCCGACTGCGCCCTGGCATGAAGGACGCTTAACCGGATTGGAACTTGTACCGCATCTCGTCATCAGGGTTCGAGGGTCAGGTGTGTCCTCGCCGCGAGGTTGCGGCGTCCAGGCGATCATGGCGGTAGCCTGACGCGGCGAGCCATCCACGTCGATCGCGTGCTGATCGTCCAGAGTGCTCGGCGCATGGAACCCGCCACGAACGGAGCAAACCATGAGCCGCCAAGTCCAGGTCACTTTCGACGCCCACGACCCGGGGGCGCTGTCGTCCTTCTGGCGAGATGTGCTGGGCTACGTCTTCCCCGGCCCGCCCGGAGTTGCCTTGCCCGAGGACGCCGACCCGCTGGCCGCGTGGGACGACTTCCTCGCACGAGTCGGCGTACCGGAAGAGCAGCGCAACACGGGATCGGCCATCGAGGACCCGGACGGGCACGGCCCACGGCTGTTCTTCCAGCAGGTGCCGGAGGACAAAGTCGCCAAGAACCGCGTCCACCTCGACGTCCGGGCGGCTCCCGGACTGCAGGGAGAGGCGCGGATGGCGGCGCTAGAGCTCGAGTGCGGCCGGCTCGTCGCGCTGGGCGCGACGCGGGTACGTCGCTACGAGCCCGCTCCCCGATGAGCGCTGGGTTCATCGTGATGACCGACCCCGAGGGCAACGAGTTCTGCCTGGACTGACGGCGAAGCGGCCCCTGGTTGCTGGCTGGCGGCCAGGCGGTGCGACTCAACAGAGAACCGGACGGCCAAGATCCGCCGAATCCTTCCACCCTAGCCTGGGCGATCAGCGACCGGGCCATCCAGAACTACCGGCGGACCGCAGCTCACGGGCCATGTCACTCGTCACTCCTCGGCTGGACAAGCTTCCACACCCCTGGGAGGTGTGGCCGACGTGGAACAGCTTGCCGATCAAGTTGAACCTTGGTTAGCGCGTGGGGTTGGGGATCGCGCCGCCGTAGCGGCGATCCCGGCTGGCGTAGATCTCGATAGCCTTCCACAGCTCACGGCGGTCGAAGTCGGGCCAGAGCGTGTCCAAAAAGACCATCTCCGCGTAGGCCGATTGCCACAGCAGGAAGTTCGAAAAGCGCTGTTCCCCTGACGATCGGACGAACAGGTCGACGTCCGGGATATCGGGCTCGTCGAGATGGCGTGCCAGAAGCTTCTCGTCCACTCGCTCCGGCTTGAGCCGGCCGGCCGCCACCTCTCTCGCGATCGCCGCCGCGGCATCGGCGATCTCGGCACGACCGCCATAGTTCACGCAGAACTGCAGGGTGATCACGTCGTTGTTGCGGCTCAGTTCCTCGGCGTACTCCAGCTCCTTGATCACGCTACGCCACAGGCGCGGGCGGCGGCCCGCCCAACGGATGCGTACGCCTCGCGCATGCAACTCGTCGCGCCGCCGATGGATGACGTCCCGGTTGAAGCCCATCAGGAAACGCACCTCGTCCGGCGAACGGCGCCAGTTCTCGGTCGAGAACGCGTACGCCGAGAGGTACTTCACGCCGACCTCGATCGCGCCTTCGATGACGTCGAAGAGCGCGGCCTCGCCCGCCTCGTGCCCCGCTGTCCGCGGCAGGCCGCGCTGCTTGGCCCATCGGCCGTTACCGTCCATGACGATCGCCACATGGCGGGGTACGAACTGGGCCGGGATCTCGGGCGGCCGCGCACCGCTGGGGTGAGGGTCCGGCGGCCGCGGTACTGCCATGGCAGGAGGTTCGGCTCCGCCCACCTCGCCACCACGACGCGAGCCGCGGCCGATCCCCCGCCGGCCGAAGGCGGCCGAGGAGATCCCGCGCAGTGTGCCGCCTCCGCCGCGCGCGGTTGCGCCTCCGGCCGGGGGTCCACCAGCATCGAGCTGTCGGCCGGACTGCGGGTTCGGCTCAGTCAGCGAACGCGGTTCAGTCTCCCGCCCCGGGTCCGTTGCCGATGGCCTGTCCATCTCCCGCCGCAGATCCGTTGCCGGGTGCTCCGAGTGTGGGTCCTTCTCCGAGTGCGGGTCCCTATCAGGGCGTGGCTGGGTCATGTACGTTCCACCAGCCCAAGGGACCGCAGCCCCCGCTCAAGGTGCCACTGTAGGTAGGCCGCGACGATCCCGCTCGCCTCCCGGCGATGCCGCGGCTCGCTCGCATCGGCGGTCGGCCACTCCCCGCTGAGCAGGGCCGCGAGCAACATCATCGTCTCCGGAGCGGGCGCGACCGAGCCGCTCGGGCGGCAGTCCTGACATGCTGCGCCGCCGGCCTGGACGGCGAGATACGGGTTCGGCCCCGGCGCACCGCATCGAACGCACGTGCCGAAGCTCGGCGCGTACCCCGAGACCGCAAGTGCGCGAAGCAGGAACGCGTCGAGGACCAGCCCGGCATCGTGCGAATTCTCGGCCAGGGCGCGCAGCCCGCCGGCGAGCAGGACATAGAGCTGGACGGCAGGTTCCCGCTCCTCGTCAGTGAGCTTCTCCGCGGTCTCTAGCATGGCGGTGCCGGCCGTGTATCGCGGATAGTCATCGGCGATCACCGCCCCGAAGGCATCCAGCGACTCGACCTGGCTGACGATATCGAGCGTCCGCCCGGTCGCGAGCTGAACGTCGATACGCGAGAACGGCTCGAGCCGCGCCCCGAACCGCGAGGTCGTCCGCCGCACACCTTTGGCCACCGCCCTGATCCGGCCGTTGCCCCTGGTGAGCAAGGTGACGATTCGGTCTGCCTCGCCCAGCTTCTGGGTACGCAGCACAATCGCCTCATCGCGGTACAAGCTCACCGGCTCATTCTCCGCCAGACCCGAGCCGGGCGCTCGCGACCCTCTCGCCGTGTCGCCGCCCGCGCCGAGGCCAGAGGTTGAAGGCAATCGCGATGTCCTTACCGTCCAGGATGGCGGGCAAAGCCTCAGATGCTTCGGCGTCGTCGCCCGACCCGGCTTCGAGACAACCTCACCCTCGCTGAGAGCGAGCCGGACGGGCGTTTGCGCTCGGCGACCATCGCCACCGGTGTCGATCAATGGACCGACACCAAGAAGAAATCGCGTCATGCTGCCGATCAGTGGACAGGCACCCTCACCGTTGGCCCGATTTCGTCCGGGCGACTGTCCAACGATCAGTGACCTGTGCCGCTTTTCTCGGGGTCGGTGTCCGTTGATCAAGGTTGCTGACCCGGAGCTCCCCCCTACCGGATACTCCGTCGCGTGACCACGTCGAGGCTGCGAGACTGGGCCACCGTGAGCGAACTACTTGATCGAATCGAGCGCTACTACGACGCGGTGCCGCGATCTGGCTCCCGTACCGAGCAGGTCGGGCCGTTCACGCTCTTCGTGTCCAACGGCGGCTGGCCGTACTATGCGCGGCCGACCCTCGATACGGAATCGAGCTTCGATCCGGTCGCCGTCGAGCGGATACGCGAGCGACAGCGCGAGCTCGGCATCCCTGAAGCACTCGAGTGGGTGGATGAGATCACGCCGGACCTGCTTGCAGTGGTCCGGCAGTCAGGCCTTTCGGTCCACGAGTGCCCGCTCATGGTCCTCCAGGAGCCGATGCCGATGACCGAGGTGCAGGACGTGACGGTACGGATCTTGGGCGCTGACGATCATGCGCTCGCACCGGCTGCCGCGGTGGCCGCAGTGAGTTTCGCGGCCGGGGGCGTGGATGTCTGCAGCGGCGGCGTCCGGGAAAGAGACGCGCGAGTCGCCGCCATGACCGAGGCCGAACTCGAGCGGCGCAGGGATCGTGCGCGGCGTGGGCTTACCGTTTCGGCGGTCGCCGAGGACGAGAACGGTCCGCTTGCCTCCGGCTCCCACCAACCTGTCGACGACGTGACCGAGATCGTCGGCGTCGCCACGCTGCCCGCGGCCCGCCGCCGCGGTCTCGGCGCCGCAGTCACCGCGGCCTTGGTAGCTGACGCGCAGCAGCGAGGCGTGGACGTCATCTTCTTGTCCGCCGGTTCCGAAGCCGTCGCACGGATTTACGAGCGGGTTGGGTTCCGCCGCATCGCGACCGCGTGCATCGCGGAGCTGCCCTGACCGCAGCCGCCGGAGGCGCGGAAGAATTGCAGCAGCTTGGGGTGGTGTTCTGCCGTGGGAGGCGGAGGTCTTCTTGCCTTTGGTAAGGCGACCGCGAGGTGCCGGTGTGGCGTCCGTCAGGGATCAACCGATGGACGTATCAAGCACCGGGAAGATCGTCGAATCAGGGGAACAGCGCCTCGACCGCGAACGCATGAAGGGCACCTTCCTCCGATAGGTCGGGGTGAAGGTGCCCTTCATGCGGTGGGGTGTGGGACTAGGTCGCGGGCTTCGACGAGCGATTGACGGCGCTGACGACGGCTTTCAGCGATGCGGTGACGATATTCGCGTCGATGCCGACACCCCAGAGCACCCGGTCTCCGATACCGCATTCCAGGTAGGCCGCTGCTCGGGCGTCGCCACCGGAGGACAGCGCGTGCTCGTGGTAGTCGTACACCCGCACCACGATGCCGAGTTCGGAGAGCGCATCGACGAAGGCCGCGATCGGTCCGTTCCCGGTCCCCTGCAGGGTCCGCGGCACCCCGTCCACGTAGACGTTGACCGTGAGCGCATCGGTCTCGCCGGCCGCCGACGAGGTATGCACGGAGTTGAGTGCAAACGGCTCGCGAGCGGCGAGGTACTCGGCCTCGAAAATGCGCCACATCTCCTCTGGCGCCACCTCACCGCCCTCGGCGTCGGTGTACGCCTGGATGACCTGGGAGAACTCGATCTGCA
>Ga0066905_100000254_pt1 | contig 13188 bp, 15 predicted proteins | sample PanSoiMetaPlot36_FD_67483 | JGI IMG/M metagenome (GOLD analysis project Ga0066905, IMG submission 67483) | Tropical forest soil microbial communities from Panama analyzed to predict greenhouse gas emissions - Panama Soil Plot 36 (version 2) | ecosystem: Environmental > Terrestrial > Soil >... | reverse complement strand
GCACTGGGAGGCTCTCCGGCTCATCCACGAGCTGCGGGACATTCCGTGGTGGCACGTCATCGCAGACGAGGTACACCGTGCAAAGAATCGTAAGGCGCAACAGACACAAGCTCTCAAGCGCATACGAACAGCGTACAAGACGGGCTTATCAGGCACACCCGCGGACAACGTGCCACAAGACTTCTGGTCAGTCCTGAACTGGCTGTATCCGAGGAAGTTCACTAGCTACTGGAACTTCTACAACAAGCACGTGGTGGAGAAGACGCACAACGCGGGATGGTGTCTCGCGGAGGGTTGCTTCAAGAACCACAAGAACGCCTACAAGGAAATCGTAGGCGTTGCCGACGTCGAGGATCTGCACAACGCGATCAACCCGTTCTATACTCGCAGGCTCAAGGATGAAGTCATCAAGGACCTGCCCGAGAAGTACTACAGTCAAATCGAAGTGGTACTGCCGCCACAACAGCGTCGCATCTACGAGCAGATGAGACAGGAGATGTTGGCATGGATTGGAAAGCATGAGGATGAACCCTGTGCTGCGCCCATTGTTCTGGCGCAGCTCGCTCGGCTTAAGCAGTTCGCACTTGCCTACGCCGAGATCTACTTCAAGGACGTCCGCGACAAGGAGACGGGGGAAGTATACCCCAAGGCATTTGTCAAGCTCTCCGAACCGAGTTCGAAGCTGGACGTCGTCATGGATAAGATTCAAGATAACCCGACTCAGAAGTTCGTCATCTTTAGCGAGTCGAAGCAGCTTATCAACCTACTGGTTGGAAGGCTTGCCGCGGCCGGTATCACTCATGTGGTGCTCACCGGTGATACTGCACAAGCTGATCGTGACGACATCGTGGCTCGATTCCAGGCCGGCCTTGCCAGGGTATTCGCAGGGACCATACATGCAGGCGGAGAGGGAATTACGCTCACTGCTGCAAGTACGGTCATCTTCATGGACAGGGCTTGGAATCCGAGTCGAAATAGGCAAGCTGAGGATCGACTGCATCGTATCGGGCAGAAGAATGCGGTACACGTCATCGATGTCGTTGCGAAGGATACAGTCGATGGCGGAAGACTACAACGACTCGACCTGAAATGGTCGTGGCTCAGAGAACTACTAGGCGACAAGAAGGGTGAGAAGGATGCATGAGTACTACCACTCCAAGGGCGTGACCGATCTCGACGCAATTCGGAAGGAAGCACACGGACGTCTGACCGACAGCCGGTGGCCCGAGGAGAGCTTGATCCACCTTCACCCTGCATTCGAATCGTGCGATTTGTACAGGCACGAGGAGATCAAGTTCCCCGGGCAGAAGGCGGCAACGGCTGAGGAGCAGGGGACAATCATTCCGGCTAGGACTCTACAAGTCGGAGACGAGATCCGTATCGACACATGGAACGATCAAGAGCAAGACGGCCCGCTCCTGTAATGGGGGCGGGCTGTTCTGCGTTTAGGAGCAGCGATGAAGGTCGCAGCGGATAGTGACGAACTGTGGCAAATGATCCAGGAGGACGAACGTGCAGATGCGAGTATTCTTCCTCCGGTGCAATACGCACGAATGCGCGGCATATACCCGCAAAGGGTATATGCTGCACTCCGCAACAAGAAGCTTGAAACGGTATGGTGCCCTTGTGGGAGAAGATGCATCGACGTCGCAACCGCAGACGGACTATTCGGTTTTGGAGTCAAGGCCGAGGATCTTCCGGAGGAAGAAGAGATGGCAGGGAGCGACCTGGACGCCTGAGCGGCAGTCGTCTGGTGCGAGAGACGGAGCTTTCTGCAAGGTACACAAGACTTGGCACGGCTACAAGACCATGGGGATCCAGTACGAGAAGCGAGACGATCGTTGGTGGATCCTATGGCTGTGTCCACACACTGGAGATGTCCTACAAGAGATGAGGCTAGGTAATGGGCAGTAGCACGTTTTGGACATTCGCAGCATTCGTCGTGGGCGGGTGCTGCACAGCGTTCGGATTCGTCGCCCTCTTTCTGGCGGCGTACTATGTAGGAAGGAAGGGTCCTTGTGGCTAGATACGTTCTGATTGAGTTCGACAACGACGCCGAAGCTGACTCGTTCGTCGTAACGATCAACGGTACTGACAGTCCGTTCATTGGTACCGCAACGATGCGTGCGATCGGCGTGTACCAGAAGCCGACGATGTTCTGCGAATGTCCCGGCGTGGACGACACCTCCGTTCGAGGTGCCAAGCACGGCTGGTGGCTACACCGTAAGTGTGGCAAGCCCAAGCGGGGCCACGTACAGCATCCGCTCAACAAGCTGACGCCAGACGTCAAGCCGAAGGATCAGATGCGACGGATGTACATCGGGGTGAATGAACCGCTCAGCTCACTCCCATCAATGCCCGTGCCTGCCGATCAACCCCCACAGACCGCACCAAACAATGGATAGGTTCACACTTTAGCCCCCTTGTAGTCGAGCTAGGTGTTCACGGTATAATAGTGGTAGGAGGGTAAAGTGGAAGTCAACGACTACATCACACAAAAACTGACACATAGCATACATACTTCCGAACGTCTCTCGTACCGTGGTTGCAGGCGCAGATGGAACTGGGTCTTCAATGACCGCTATTATCCTCTGACGACTCCCAAGCCTCTCGAGTTCGGTACGGCCTTCCACAAGGCCATGGAGAAGTGGTACGAGCCGGAGTTCTGGGACAAAGATCCCGAGACAAGACTTACCCTTGCGGAAACGGTCTTCAGGAACACATGCAACGAGCAGAAGGCCGCCTACTACAAGTCGCAGCAGGTCAGCGAACTCGACGCAGAGACCGAAGTGGATTACCTGGAGCGGGTCACCCTTGGAATAGGGATGATCCGCTATCATGCTCTTCACGTGTCGCCAAAGCTGGACATCGGCCTCACCCCGATCAAGACGGAGATCGAGTTCGAAGTTCCGATCACGGACGACCAAGGCAACCAGATGTGGTGCAAGTGTGCCCAATGCTGGAAGCTGTTCCGCGCATCAGAATTTTTCGAGGTGACCTGGAAGATTTGGCAGAGTGCCAAGTACCTCCAGCTTGGCGACATACAACATCCACTCAGTCCAGGCGGCCTCTTCCACGCCATGCCACCGTCTGAGCGTGAGAAGCACTACCGCAACGAGTGGCGTGGTCTACCGGTTACGTACGGGGGGCGTATCGACTGTCTGATGCAGGACGGCTTCGGGAGGTTGTGGATCGTTGACTGGAAGACCGCTGCCCGTCTATCTGGTCAGGAAGAAGGCGACGCTCCTGACGAGTTCATTCAACTCGACGATCAGATCACGTCTTACTGCTGGGCGCTGTGGTTGCTGGGTATTGAGGTTGCTGGATTTATCCACCATGAGATTAAGAAGGCTTTCCCAGTCGAGCCAGAACCCAACAAGCAGAAGCGCAAAGGCGCGTGGTACTCGGTCAACAAGATGCAGAACACTTCGTACGACCTGTACCTTGAAACGATCAAAGAAGGCGATCCGACAGGGTACGATTCGGGGGCGTACGACGAGTTTCTTGACTTCCTCAAGGCCAGCGGCAATCGGTACTATAGCCGTAAGCAGGTATTCCGATCCGCGGAAGAACTTCGTCAGGCGGGCCGGAACATCTGGCTGGAAGCGACAGAGATGTGCCGCACCGATCTTCCGATCTACCCTTCGCCGGGTAGATTCGCGTGCTCCTTCTGCGCCTTTCGTCAGCCCTGCATTGCAACGAATCGTGGAGAGGATGTCAGCTACCTACTCGAGTCTTCATACGAGAAGCGCGACCGTAGGTACTGGGAGAAGGTAGCACCGAGTACGGACAGCAGAGGCGGTCAGTAATCAGATACGTGGTGTCCTTCATAGTTGCACTAGTCCTAACTGTAGGGTGTGGTGGACTGGTAGTATATATGGGGATGCTTGCACTTGTAAAATGACTCCTGTCTGAAACCGATGAGGACAGGTTGAGAAAGGAAAGTCATGTCCACAGCACTGGCAAGGATTCACGACATCACACCAAACACCATCGCAGGACTCAAGCTCGAGAGAGTTCGAGACGTTACGCCACACTTCAATATGCTCATCTACGGACGGTCCGGCACTGGCAAGACATATCTTGCCGGCTCAGCAGTTGCCGTACCAGAGATGCGACGAGTCCTTCTCATCGACATCGAAGGCGGTGCACTCACACTGCGCAAGCCTTTCCCGCTGGTTGAGCGCCTCCGAGTGACCACCTGGCAGGAGATGCAGCAAGTGTACGATGCTCTCTATGCAGGTGGTCATGGTTTTTCTACGGTCATTGTCGACAGCCTGACCGAGGCGCAGAAGTTCAACATGTCGGAGATCATGCGGCAGCTGGTCGAGAAGAAGCCCGAGCGTGACGCTGATGTTCCAGACCTGCGTGAGTGGGGCAAGAACCTCGAACAGATTCGACGCTTCGTTCGAGCCTTCCGAGACCTACCGATGAACGTGATCTTCACCGCACTCGAACGGGATGACATGGATCGGCTCAAGAGGCCGGTCAAGCTCCCGTCGCTGTCCGGCAAGATGGCTCAGGAGGTAGCGGCCTTCCTGGACATCGTGCTGTACTACAACATCAAGGAGGCCACCAACAACGATGGGCAGATCGAACAGCTCCGCGTACTTCAGTCAGCCGCAACGGAGTCTGTCGTCGCCAAGGACAGGTCGGGGGCTCTTCCGCCTGTCGTGGTTCACCCAACTATGGAGCAACTGTACGACCTGATCGTTCGCAAGACTGCGACGGTGGAGGATGCCAAACCGATAACACGCGACCAACTCGTATCTGACGAAGAACTCGCGAACGCAACTACAAACTGAAACGGAGTAACACATGTCCTACCCAGACACTGACGAAGGCTACGACTTCGACGATGAGGGTGGCCTCTACGTCAACTTCTCGGACGACGACGCTGCCACTGAAGCTCGCGACCCTGAACCACTTCCGGCCGGCAAGTACTTCTGCACGCTGACGGACGTGGAGCTCAAGGAGAGCAAGTCCGCGGACAACCACGGCAAGCCGATGTACAACCTCGTCTTCACCGTCGTCGAGGACAAGGCGGGCGGCAAGTACGTCAACCGGAAGATCTTCACCAACGCCTGCCTGTGGCCCGGCGCGCTCTTCACCATCACCTGGATCATGAAGGCGCTCAACCTTCCGGTCAGCGGCGGCCGCATGCGGATCCCGAAGCCGGACGAGCTGATCGACAAGCAGTTCGTCGTCGCCGGCATCCTCAAGGGCGAGACGACCGACAAGAACGATCCTGCCAAGAAGTACCCGCCCCGCTACGAGGTGAAGGGCATCTTCGCCGCGGAGAAGTGGAAGGACGTGGCCAAGGTCGGCACGGCCACTTCGAAGGGCAGCTCGCTCCTCTCGTAGTACAAGCCGGACGGGACCCGATTGAAGTTGTTCTGATCCTTCTCGGGTCCCGTCCCTACTAATTGAATAGGAGGTGAGCCCATGCCTCAACCGGCACTGCCGGAAGATCGTGCACAGAAACGTGATACGTTCTTCAAGATGCTGTTTGGTATGTCCGAAGGTGTAATCTGTGTGTCCCATAAGGATGCAGCATCGGGCAAGTGGTCGGAAGAGTTTTACCAGTACCCAGACGAGCTCCCTCGTATGCTCGACTATATCGAGCGTGTGTACAGGTTAGGCAATACGTACTTTTGTCCGCAGCTCCTGAAGTCTAAGGCACGCCCCGCAGGAGCAAAGAGTGCCAGAACTAAAGACAACATCCTATCCTGTACAGCGTTATGGGCAGATCTTGATAACTGTAATCCGGACAAATGTCTGGTTGCGCCCTCCATCGTAATGGAGACGTCGCCAGACAGATGGCAGGCCCTGTGGGTGTTGGCGAGGGAAGTGCCGCCGGAAGTCGCAGAGCAACTCTGCAAGAACATAGCGTACCACCATGTTGCAGATGGAGCCGATACCGGAGGCTGGGACTTAACTCAGCTGCTACGAGTACCGTGCACGTACAACTTCAAACATGCAACACCTCCAGAAGTCAAACTTCCGACCATCAGTAGGGGTGCGTTCCTACCAGAAGACTTCGAAGCATATCGAGAGGCTCGAATCAATGCACGAACACATGATCCGATGCCTGTCGTATTGCCGACGGAATCTGGGCAGGATATCCTGCAAAGGTACAGGAAGTCTCTCAACGCGATATGTTTCAGCCTGCATGACATAACTCCAGACCCAGATGCAGACTGGAGCAAGGCACTCTGGCAACTACAGATGCTTTGCTACGAGGCAGGAATGTCTCGGGAGGAAGTGTTCGTAGTATGTTCAGACGCATCGTGCAACAAGTACAGACGGGACAACAAGCAGCCACGGCTCCTCTGGGAAGAGGTATGTCGTGCATACACGTTGACAATTGAAAAGCTCAACATTCTCGTACCTGAAACCGAGAAGCTTGTTCCCCTACTGAGCGATCGGGAATTAGGGGAACTTGACGGTCGAGATACGTTCGTGGAGAGGTACATAGAGTGGGCCAGCACCCTCGGTGACGCAGCAACACAGTACCATCAAGCGGAAGCGTTCATCATCCTGAGTGCACTGCTAGCTGGTACTATTAGACTTCCGACTTCGTTCGGAACGATCATGCCGAACCTCTGGTTCATGCTACTGGCAGATACAACCTTGACGCGGAAATCGACAGCGATGGACATTGCAGTCGACATGCTCGAGGAAGTGGAACCCAACGTACTTCTTGCGACGGACGGATCAGTAGAGGGCCTCCTGCAATCATTGGAGATTCGACCTGGCAAGCCATCGTTGTTCCTGCGCGACGAGTTCTCTGGTCTAATCGAGGCGATGTCCCGTAAGGACTATATGGCAGGCATGGTAGAGTCTCTTACCAAACTGTACGACGGTAAGACGATGAAGCGGGTACTCAAACGCGAAACGGTAACGGTACGAGAACCTTGTCTGCTCATCTTTGGTGGAGGTATCAAGACTAGAGTGCAGAGCTTGTTGACACTCGAGCACGTGGCGTCAGGCTTTGTACCTCGGTTCATCTTCATCACGGCCGAGTCAGACGTTGCACGACTTCGTCCTTTAGGTCCTCCGACTGAAGAGAACCTAGCTGGTAGACAGGCCTTGATAGACGAACTCCAGGAGATGAAGGAACACTACGTCAGTGAGCAGGAGCTTATCGTTCAAGGCAAGTTGATCGGAGTCATACCAAACAAGTGGATGGCAAGGCTCACACCTGAAGCTTGGGATCGTTACAACCAGCTCGAAGCAACACTCCTGTACGCAGGCGTGAATAGTGACCAGCCAGACATTATGACACCTGTGTACGACCGCTTGGCTAAGTCAATATTAAAGGCGGCAACACTCATAGCTGCAGCTCGTTTGCAGGTCGACGAGGTCGTCGTTACGGTCGACGACCTTCTCCTAGCCATCAAGTACGGCGAGGGCTGGAGAAGCTATGCGGTAGAGATCATCAATGGAGTAGGACGGAGTGCAAACGAAATTCTGCTCCAGCGCATCTACAAGACCATCAAGCGCCATCCAGGCATCTCGAGGTCCCAGTTGATGCAGTGGTACCATCTCGATGCAAGGTCCGCGGAGATCATGTTCATGACAATGGAGCAGCGCGGAATTATCCTAGCAACCAGAGTCGGCAGGACCTGGTTGTACGAAGCAGCCGGAAGGATGATCGATGCACGGAAAGACAGTAGTAGCGATCGTTAGTGGCGGACTCGACTCTGTGACGATGCTCTACGAGATGCAGCACATCGGATACGAGGCCGACGTCGTCTCGTTCAACTATGGGCAGCGACACAAGAAGGAGCTGGTGTTCGCCAAAGCAGCTGCGTCACGTTTCCAGCTGAAGCACGACGTCATCGACCTGAGCCAGCTCGGCGCCCTCTTCTCGCCAAGCGGATCGGCCCTCGTCGACATCGTCGGCAGCGAGGTGCCTGAGGGCCACTACGAGCAGGAGAACATGTCGCAGACCGTCGTGCCGAACCGGAACATGATCATGTTGTCCATCGCGGCCGGCATCGCCGTAGCACGCGACGTGGACAACATCGCTGCCGCCATGCACGCCGGCGACCACTTCATCTATCCGGACTGTCGGCCGGAATTCATCGCTGCAGCCAATGCAGCGATCTGCGTTGGCAACGACGGCTTCGGGAAGATCCAGGACGACCCCAACTCCACGGAGTGGCAGCACTTCATCCTGGCACCCTACCTGCACTGGTCGAAGGCGGACATCGCCTTCCGCGCACTCCAGCTCAATGTACCTCTTCACGAGACGTGGAGCTGCTACAAGGGTGGCGCCAACCACTGCGGGCGGTGCGGGACGTGTGTGGAGCGACTCGAAGCGATCAACAACGCTCAGCAGCGGTACGCTGCACACGGCGACCACGTTCCGACGGACCACACCGTCTACGACGACACTGAGTACTGGAAGCTCGTCGTCGCTCAGCGCAACGCACGCAATGCAGCTGACAACTACGACAAGGAGAAGGCCGAAGCGTTCAGGGAGCAGTACAATGGCTGAGCACCTCATCTCTTCACCGGGCGACGAACTCAAGCGGCTCGTCGCTGACGTACAGGAGTACGAGGTCGAGGTGTACATCACCGGCGATCGGAAGACTCCGGCTATCGTGCTTCGGACCGTCGGCGGCTGGAACATCGAGGGCAACTTCCTCTGCGTGTACCGCGACGGTATCAAGGAGGGCTACGTGCTGCCTCTCGGCGTGACTCACATCACAGTCGTACCGGTAACGAACGATCTCCTCAACGGACCGTACCCTCCAATCAAGGACGATGTAGTCTCCGTCCACCTCAGCTCACTACCTGAACCGATCAATCCTCGGGGAGCTGTTCCTATCCACGACGTCTACGACCCTATGGACGAGAACCCGCACTGGGAGGAAAAGACCAAGCAGGAGGGGGTCAAGGATGATTCCGAATGACGTCGCAACGATCTTCGTTACGCACAACGCGGAGATCGCACACCGGCTGTCCCTGCTGGAAGGGAAGTGCCAACGCATTCACGGGCACTCGTTCCACATCAAGCTGACCCTGCACGGTCACCTCGACGACAACGGGATTTGTGCCGGCATCGACTTCGGGACGCTCAAGCAGATGTTCCGAGAGCACATCGACTCGGTGTGGGATCACCATCTCCATCTCAACGAGCGGGACGAGTGGGCCTATCCACAACTTGCCGACCATCTCCAGATGGGTGACAAGGGCCAATGGCGTACACTGCCTGGTCTCATCACGCATGTGGCAGATCCAACGACCGAGAACTGCGCTCGATGGATCTGCGAGTACATGTGGAACCAGCTCGAGTACGTCAAGGAGGTCGAAGCAATCAGCGTCGAGATCCAGGAGACCGGAACCAACGGGGCGAAGTGGAGTTGCGCTCGTGAGGCTTAGCGAGATCTACGCAAGCGTACAGGGGGAAGGTCCCCGCGTCGGAGTGCCAACGATCTTCGTTCGGTTCGCCGGCTGCAACCTCAAGTGCCCAGGATGGCCGTGCGACACTCAGCACGCTATCGACCCTGCTCTCTACCGCCACGAGTGGAAGGAGTGGGGCGTCGAGCAGTTCTACGACGAGATCCGCCAAGTAACTACGGACTGCGGAATCCGGAACGTCTGCTTCACCGGCGGCGAACCCTTCCTGCAGCCTCAGGACAAGTTCCGTCAGCTGGTGTCACAACTCTACGCTCGCGGCTACGAGATGGAGGTCTTCACCAACGGAACACTTCCCTGGCAAAGCTGGGCGATCTACTCACTCAGGTTTATCATGGACTGGAAGCTCTCCGGTTCAGGTGAGACGATCGAGCATCTCGGCGTAGTCATGGACAACGCATCCCGGCTCACCAAGAAGGACGCCATCAAGTTCACGATCGCCAACACCTCAGACCTGGAAGAAGCGTACGAGGTCTGGATGAAGCTGTTCGTCGACACCAAGGTCGACCTGCCACAGTTCTTCTGCGGCCCGGTCTGGAATATGATGGAACCAGATCAGATCGTCGACTTCATCCTGAGCCGCAAGCTACCATGGCGGCTCAACATCCAAGCGCACAAGTACATCTGGGAAGCGAGTGCGAGACGAACATGAGACAAGACCAGGTAGCAATGATCAACGCTGCTCGGCACCAGCAGCCGGACCAAGTAGCACGCAAGGCAGTGCCTATGGCCAGGGTGAACCGGAAGCTGCGTCGGCAAAAGATCAAGCTCGTACGAGCTCTGACTCCCTTCGCACGGCCAATTCGACGGGGGCCACAACCTCCTGCGGCGATCGATTCCCTCGTCGCGATTCACATCAAGAACGAGGACGGCAAAGTCGTCCGGCGGTTCGTCATCCCCCGAGACAAGCTTCAAGCAGAACTACTCGCCAAGACCCGTACCGAGCAGAAGGCGGAGGCTAATGAGCTTCAACCACAGTCATGAAGGCGTACCCTGCCAGACATTCAACTGCGCCCTACCCTACGACACTCCAGGTGTCTACGACGTTCGGCAGCTTACGGAGAAGGAGCTCCGCGAGATGCCAGTCGAAGCCTACCGACACTTTCAAACGAATACCCCCGCTGCCGTACACCGGGCAGAGGTCGACACGATCAATATGATCTTCGACAAGTACCAAGACGCTCTTCGTGCTCAAGAAGGTCATCAACGTCCAGGCTTCGAGGACATGATCCCAGATCCGGTGAAGGCTGCTGAAGTTCTCCTTCGCAACACGACCGGACTCGACACGGAGGACGAGCACGGCCAAGACACGCCGAAGCGATTCGTGGAGATGCTTCGGGAGCTTACCACGCCCAAGCCGATCAAGTTCACAACGTTTGCCAGCGACAGCATCGACGAGATGATCGTCGTCGAAGCTATCCCGTTCGTCTCGTTGTGTAGCCACCACATCATTCCGTTCATAGGTAAAGCTCACATCGGGTACATCCCGGACAAGAAGCTGGCAGGCCTAAGCAAGTTCGCTCGAGTCGTTCACCACTTCGCCCGAGCACTTCAAGTGCAGGAACGGCTCACCAAGCAGATCGCGGACTTCCTCGAAGAGAACCTCCAGCCTCTCGGTGTCGCCGTCGTCTTGCGTGCAGAGCATCTCTGCATGTCCATTCGAGGTGCTCAAGCATCAGGCGCTCTTACATACACAGCCGCCATGCGCGGGCGCTTCGCAGATCACGAGCGCACCGCCAAGGCCGAATTCCTTGCGGAGATCAATCGTGGCTGAGGAAGAGATCGTTGACCTTGCAGAGTTCATCGAGAAGCTGAGCCTAGAGTTCGACGAGATGTGCAGCGCCAGGCATGCCATGGGCGCCGAGAAGTACGGCCCAGGCAAGTTCCTCATGGTCGATACTATCGAGGAAGCACTTCAAGAGGTCGCCGACCTCGCCAACTACGCACGCTACTCATACATTCGCCTACGGCTTCTGCAAGAAAGCATTCGCCTGCACATCGAGCAGACGCCAGACGTTCCAGGAGTCCAAGGTTTCGTTTCAGTACGGGAGGTGTTCGAAGGATGAGAGCTGCACTTATTCCTCCGTGCGGAGCTGAGTACACCATTCTCAGCTCGGATATTCATCTCGTCCTGCCCTTGCCCGAGTGCGTTGAGAACCGAGACTACATCGGCGCCTACAGGGCAGCCTGGAACCGAGGCGACTACCTTATCCTCGACAACGGCTGCGCCGAAGGTCGACTGGTACCCAACGAGGCGCTGTTGAACTTCGCACAGCGAATCCACGCTCAGGAGATTGTTGCGCCTGACGTGATGGGCGACGCAACAGCAACGGTTCAACGTACGTTGGCGTTCTTCAAGGACAACCCGCGGGCACGCAACTTCGCTGTCATGGGTGTGCTACAAGGACGAAACGAGGATGAAGCTCTTCGCGTCGCCGACTCTTACAGCCGTATCCCAGGCATCACGACGGTCGGTATCCCGAAAGTACTCGTGCAAGCTGGCTCGCACATACGAGCACGCATCGCCCGGAAGGTCCTCGAATACTTCCCAAACCGCTTCGACATCCACCTCCTCGGACTCAGTAGCCATTTCCAAACGGAAATGCTCGACGTTAAATTCCCTCGTGCAGTCCGATCGATGGACTCAGCACAACCCTACAAGTACACCGAAGCAGGAGTGTGGATGACAGCTCTCAAGGTCAGCAAGGAGTCAGTCCATCGTCGCTCTAGCTACTTCAGTCGTCCCGTCGGGTACGACGCTCCAATGCTGAACCACAACATCCAGACCTTCCTCGATTGGGCGAAGTCGAATGAAAGCTGAGGCCCTTGGTGCTGACTGCCAACACTGTCCGCTGCGCGACAGTGAGGGGTATGTCCCTTCAAGGATCCCACAGGGCCCGCTTGATCCTAATGCGCAGCGTATTGTGATCGTGGGAGAGGCGCCAGGGTTTCAGGAAACCGCCTACGGCGTCCCCTTCACAGGACCTTCCGGTAAGCTCATCACTACCGTGCTTCAGCACCACGGCATCAAACGATCGGAGGTAATGCTTACCAATGCATGTTTGTGTCGGCCTCCGGATAACGCGACTCCTCCTAAAGCGGCGGTGGTTGCGTGTAAGACTCGTCTCGGTCGAGAGATCGCAGACTTCCATGCAACCGATATTGTTGCTCTTGGCGGGACCGCAGCAACACTACTGGTGGACGATCCAGGGACGATTACCAATCTGCGTGTCGGTCCCCCGAGACGTGCCGCTACATGGCTACGTGCTCACTTTGATGGAGGAGTTGCGCCACGAGTGTTGGCTACGTGGCACCCTGCCTACTGTCTCCGTACAGCTGACGCGTTTCCATCCCTAGTCTCGGACATCGGTAAACTGAAGGAAGGAAGACATGAACCTTGGCGTGAACCTGAGTGGAGAGTATTTGACGATCCACCTTCGGCGCGAGCAGGAATCGCTGAGCTGGAACGAGTTGAGGGTCCTCTCGTCATCGATATTGAAGTCGGTTTTGACAAGGATGAAGCCTTCGACCATCCGAACAACTATTCTCTGCTATGCGTGGGAATCGCTTACGCAAGAGGACATGCGGTGGTTCTGGGTAGCGGTGCACTTGCCGACGCTGACGTGGTCAATGGACTGCGGCGACTCTTCCGTAGTCACAAGCTCATTGGTCACAACGGTAAGTTCGACCTTGCCGGACTCTGGCCAAAGCTCGGCGCCCTCGACCTCTGGTTCGATACCATGCTCGCCTCCTACGTCC
>Ga0066905_100000253_pt1 | contig 13195 bp, 14 predicted proteins | sample PanSoiMetaPlot36_FD_67483 | JGI IMG/M metagenome (GOLD analysis project Ga0066905, IMG submission 67483) | Tropical forest soil microbial communities from Panama analyzed to predict greenhouse gas emissions - Panama Soil Plot 36 (version 2) | ecosystem: Environmental > Terrestrial > Soil >... | reverse complement strand
AGCGGGCCGATCGCCATCTGCCCCGCGGCCTCCAACTCCTTGGCCGCTCGCTCCCGTGTCACGAACCGGCCGGAGTCCAGGTCGGCCACCAGCTTCTCGACGGCCTTGGCATCCAGCGCCGGGACGGCGACCAGTCGGATCCGCTCGCGGAGGAATGGGACCGCGGTATCGCCCGCGGCCGCGAGCCGGCGCCAGGCGGCGTCGGCCGTCGCACCGTCCGGGCTAGACAGGTCGTCCCAGGCCGCGGCCAGGTCCTTCACCGATAATTCGACCGATGGCCCGCGGCGGGCCAGCTCGCGCGGCTCGACCTTCCAGACGAGGACGGCATTGCCTTCGCGCACGACGGTCGCCAAGAGCTTGCCGTCGGGGGACAGGGCCAGTGCCCCGAGCGGCCCGCGAGTGTGGCCGATCCGGCAGCGGGGGGTGCCGCCCGGCAGGTCCCAGGCCACGATAGAGGACCCGTCCGCGGCCGCCGCCACCAGGGTGCCGCCGTCCGCGGAGACCGCGAGTCGGGCCGCCAGCTGGTCGAGGTCGATCAGGGAGTGAGTCCTTCGCTTCGTCGCTACGTCCCAGAGGTGTACGCCGTCGTCGCGGCCGACGACCAGCCGCTTACCGCCGGGCCCGAGGGCTAGGCAGCGGGCGTTCCCGACGTCCAGCGACCGGTCGTCCCCGAACTCGTTCCGGTCGGCCGGCCCGGACCCGAGCACAAGGGCGGGCCCTTTCGGCCAGCAGCTACACGTCGCCGCCCCGTCGGGGGCGACGGCCGAAGAACCGCCTTCCATCAACTTCAGCCCGGCCCGGCCTACTCCCTCGGACGGACCCTTCTTGACGACCTGTGTCTTCACATGTGCGTTCGGGGCGGCGCCCAGGACCCACTTGCCGTTCGCCAGGAACGCCAGGCAATCGACCTCGTGGTCGCACTGCGAGTAGCCGCCCCACTGCTCGCCCGTGTCGGCGTCCCACTTGCTCAGCCGGAGCTTGCCGTTGAACACGGCGAACACCTTGCCGTCCGGTGAGAGGGCGAGGGCGGTGACTGCGTCGCCTTTGAACGTGGGGATACTCCGGACCGTTCCGATCGCCGCCTCGATGACGTGGACCGTCCCGTCCGGGCTACCGGCCGCGACCCGGCGGCCGTCGGCCGACCAGGCGAGGCAGGTCACTGGGGTGTCGAACTTCGCCAGGACGCGCGGCGGCCCGGCCCGGCGCGCGCCCGTCGGGGCCTCTTTGTCCGGCGGCGCGCCAGCGACAAGCAACGCGGCGACCGCGGAGCCTGTGATCCAGCCATTCATGGCAGCCTCACCAGGAAGACTAACCACAGAGGACACCGAGATCACAGAGAAAGGCCAGAGCAACCAGAATCAGAGTTGGTTATCGGTAGGCCCGACGCCCGGTGACCAACCCTGTCTTATGTCTTCTCTGTGATTTCTGTGTCCTCTGTGGTTAGCTCTTTTCGGTCCTCGGCCGTAGGCGCCGCGGCTTGAACGCCGAGTCAGCCGTCTGCTCCAGGAACCGCACGGCCTGCTTGAACTCCCCGCGGGCCGCCCCGTTCAAGTATGGGGCCCACTCCGGCTTACTCTCCTCCCAGAACCAAGCGAGGTGGGCCAGGGCGTACCCGAACATCGGCGGGGTCATGTACTCCGGCTTGCGCAGGTCCGAGTCCGGCCACCGGCCGAGCTGGCTGTCCCAGTTCCGCGGCGTGTTGGCCAGGAACACCCCGAGCCCAAACGCGACCGTGGTTAAGTCGGTCAGCAACTCGTTGTCGTACACGTCGTGCATGATCCGACCCTCGCCCAGGAGGCGGGCGTGGGCCAGCTCGTGGGCCATGGTCCCGACCAGCCCCATCGGGTTGTCCAGCTCCGTCCGGTCGATGCGGATAATGAACTTCCGCGACCCCTCGGAGTAGGTGCCGGCCGCGTGGGGCAGGTAGTGTCCGGCGTCATTGACCAGCCAGATCTGGCCGGCGTCGGCGACCAGCTTCAAGGCGACCAGGTCGGGCAAGACGCCCATGTATTCGCACACCCGGTCGAGTAGCGTGCGGACGGCCTTCTTGGACCCGTCGTACGGGTCGGGGAAGAACTCCGGGGTCGGGAGCATGACGTGCCGGTCGGAGAAACAGGTGTCGTCGAACTCCTCGACAAGCCATTGGAGCCGCTCCTCGACCCACGCCTTGGCCGCCGGGTCGCACGGACAGGTCGGTCGAAACCAACCGAACATCGTCGAGTCTCCGCCGAACAAACACCCTTCGGACGGCCAGTCATTCCCGCTCGTCCCTCGCCCGGTCGGACTGGTACAGGAGCGCCCGGCACTTCCGGCAGGTGACCGCGGCCCGGTCGTCGGTGGCGATCCCCTCCATCTGGGCCCGGTGGGCGGCCTCCTTGTCGCGCGGGTTGCACAGGACCATGCCGTCTTCATCGAGGGCGTGGAGGTCCCGGTTTTGTCGCTTGTCTCGAGACATCACATCCAGCGGCCGGCCGGGTGGCGTGTCGTTTCCCACCACTCTACCGATTCAGCCCCGCGAGGATCTGCCGGATCGCCCCGAAGTGGTACGCGGTGTGGGCGGCCGTGGACAGCGCGGCGGCCGCGGCCATGTCGTCCCAGCTCGTGCGACCGGCGACGACCTTTCGCCATTTCTCGGCCTCCTGGCGGAGGCCGTCGCGAAGCGTTCGCCACTGATCGTCGGTGACGGTGGTCCGCTGCCAACTGGCGTTCCAGTCGGCGCCGGCCCACGCATTCGCGTCGCCGGCCGCCCAGCGGTTCAGGAGGGCGAGGCCGAACAGCAGGTGGTCCACGTGGGCGGCGATGGTCGTCTTGCCGGGCATGGGCCGCTGGGACGCCGCGGCCGCGTCGATCGCGTCGAGCTGGCGGCAGAGGCCGGGGTCGCCCGGGTTGAGCACGTACGCCTCCTGCCCCGGCGGGCCGTCGAAGAGTTCCGTCAGCATGTTGGACAGAGCGCGTTGAAATACGGAGTCAGTCGCGGTCATGGATCATCCTCGGCAGAGAGCCTCTGGAAGTTGGCTTGTCGCGGCCGCCCGCAGCTTGCTGGTACTGGAACTAGCCTGCAGCCCGGTCGTCGGGGTCGCTGGGCTCCGCATGAACCTCTCTCGCACTGTCGGCCGCGGCCGCCACCAACTGGTCGAATTCCCCCCGTGTCCGGGCCAGACGGCGGCCGAGTTCCATTCGCGCCTCGGAGTCGCCGTCGTTCGGTCGGACGCCGGAGGCGAGGACCCGGCGGGCCAAGATCAGCCCGCCTCCGGCGGCCGCACCCCAGACGCCGGCCTGGACGAACGAGGCCGCCGCCCGGGCCCCCGCGGGGTCTTTAGAGAAGATCCAGGCCAGGGCCCCGGGCACGGACACCAGGGCGGCCGCGTACAGCAGGAAAGCCCCAGCGACGGACATCCAGCCCCGGTGCCGGGCGCGCAGCAGAGGGACCATGGACTGCTGGTACCACCCGCAGGACGGACACGGGACCGGGTCCTGGTCCTGAGCAAGAGTACGGCGCAATTCGGCCTCAGCCCGGCGGGCCGCCCGGTCCGGGGCGTCCCAGTCGAGAAACATGACTCCCGTCGCCCACCCTTCGGCCTTGCGGGTCAGGAGGTATACGAACTCGACCTGGCAGTTCTCACAGACGACGGTTCGGAACTCCGCGCCCTTGGCCGCCGCCACGTGGTGCCGAAGGTGAATGGGGAGCACGGCAAAACCACCTTCAAGTCGTTGAATGCCCAACTCAGTCGCCGGCGGTTGGCGGGGCGGTGGATTCTGGAATTAGGTCACGCAGCGGCGGTCTGCTGCACCGCCGGCTTCGGACGCTTAGTCCTTGATCCGCTTGAGGACCCACAGCGTGCGGCCGGACCCGGCTGGGGCCGTGTACTCGGTCGGCCGATCTCCGCCCGGGGCCGACTCGCACTCCGTCAGAGTGTCCCCGTCCAGTTTCCAGATGCCCCGCTTCACCCCGGCCCACCGGTCGCTGGTGAAGTCCATCTGCCCGGCCCCGGCCCGGGCTTCAGCCCAGGTCACCTGCTCGGTGCCCACCTCTGCCCCGTTGAGCTCCAGGGTGGCGGTCGTTCGTGTGTGGATGATGACGTACCCGGCCATGGCCCGTGCGTCCCGGACCTGGCCGTTCACCTCGTACCGCTCGACCGCCCACCGGCCGTCGGGGAACGGCGGGGTCGGGGGGTCCTTCAGCCGCGGGGCCGCGACGGCCACGGCCCCGCCTAGCAGGGCGCCCGCCACCACGGCTCGGACCATCGTCCACCTCCCCGCGACCGTCGCGTCCGGCGGTCGACCAGCCTGGATCCACCCCTGGCCGAACAACGAGCCCAGTCACCGGGCCGACTGCAGCACCTCTTCCCCTGCAAGCGCCTACTGCCGGCCCGGTCGGCGATAGCCGCGGGCTCGGCCCAAACGCGCTGTGCCGACCGGCGCAGCGCCACTGATTACTCCCGCGCGACCAACGCCTGCTGGACGTGGGCCGCCGCCAGCCTGTCCAACTTGCGCTCACTGTGCAAGTAGGGAGCGACGGCGGCACCGATCCTCGCCCGGTGCTCCTGGGGGAGAGCGGTGGGCTGGCCTAACACCGCCAGCATCGCCATCACCCTCGCGCGGACTACCACCTCCGGGGTGCTCTCCAGCAGAGCGATGGCCCAGTCGAGGTCGGCATCGGAAATGACACCGCCGTTCGCCTGAACGTCTGCCGTCAGACGGTGGAGCTTGACGTACTCGCCCTGCGGCAGGAGTCCGGCTGCCTCCCAGACAGCACCGATCCGTTGTTGGTCGTCCCCACTCGACCAGTCGGCATGCGGCTCCATATCAGAATCCTCCTCCCGGCCGAACAATTGATTCAATCGCGGCCTGGGAGTTGATCCTCCCCGGGACTCGCCGACATCGTCAAGTCAAATCCGTGCAGCCGCTGGACTTGGCCCACCCGGGGCGGGCACCACTTCAGCCATGGGTCGCGCGCAAGGCGGTCAGCGGCAATTCCCGCCCGTCAGCCACCGGGCCCGACCGCGCTCTGCAGACCCCGACCGCAGCCGGGGCGCTACTTCTTGCCTCCCGCCTCCTCGCCGCCCAACCGCCGGGCCTCCCGCCCGACGTACTCCCTCAGGGAGGCGGGTTCCCCGGCGGCCTCGGCGGCCTCGACGGCTTTGCGAGCGGACTCCTTCGCCTTGGCCGCGTCGCCGGCGACGGCGTAGGTGTTCGCCAAGCTGATCAGGGCCAGGGCGTCCGCTCCGCCGGCCAGGCGGGACTCCGCCTCGGCCGCCCTCACCGCGACCGCCAGCAACTCCTTGCTCTCCTTCCCGTCCCCCAGCCGCAGGATGGAGGCCACCATCGACAGGGTGAGCCGGTCCCCCCGCTCGACGGCCCGGGCCATCAACCGCTCGGCGTACTCCTTCGCCTCGCCCACCTCCCCGTGCCTCGGAAGGTAGCTGAGCTTAACACGGACGCTCGGGACGAAGTCGGCCAGGGGCGGGTACTTGGCCTCGAACGCCTTCACGGCTCGCAGACCGGCCTCTGGGTCGCGAGCCCGCTCTGCCGAGCTGGCCGCGAATTCGGCCTCGACCTTGGCCATCTCGTCGCTGACCGCCTTCGCCCCATCGGCTCCCTCGACGACCTTCGGCAGGACCAGCGGCAGGTACATCGGGTGGCCGATGTAGGCGATCCGCCCGGCCTTGTCCACGACGAAGGTGCACGGGATGCCCGTCCGTCCGGCGGCCTTCAGCCAGGCGTCGGCGCTCGCGGGGTCGTCGGCGTAAGCGAACGTGTACTTGAGCCCCGGGCCACGCTTCTTGACGAACGCGGCCACCATCTCCTCGGTGTGATCGGGGTTGCCCAGGAGATCGCGGGAGGTGAAGCCGATCACCGTCACGCCCTTGTCCTTGTACTCGGCCTGGAGGCGGGCCAGGTGGGGCATGAACGCGATGCAGGGGCCGCACCAGGTGGCCCAGAACTCGACGACGTAGACCTTGCCCGGCTCGAACGCCTTGACCTCCTCCCCCTGGAGCCACCGACTGACCTTCAGCGGCGGCGCCGGGTCGCCCCCCTTGAGCACGGCGGCCGGCACTCCGTTCTTCGGAGGCTCCTTCGCGTCTTGGGCCGCGGCCGGCGCGAATTGGCTGCCCACGCCGAAGGCCGACACGATCATGAGGGGTGCTGCCCGAACCATGGGACAACTCCAGAAGCCGGGTGAAAGCGACCGCGGTCCTCTAGCAGCGGCACGCCGCAGTAGAGACGCCAAGACCGACCCATATTCCGCCGCGAAGCCGCCGAACCATTGATTCAGCCGCGGCCCAGCAGTTGATCCTCGCCGGGGCTTGCCGATATCGTCAAGGCAAATCCGTGCGGCCACTGGACTTGCCCTACTTCGTCGCCGTCTCGATCACCAGGATGGCCGACTTGGGGATCGTCAGCTCCCGACGTGGCCGCGGCGCCCCGGACGTACAGTCGGCGCTTTCGGCAAGTACACGGCCATGAGCTGTTCGACCGCCGGGCGGATGGCGCGGGCCGCGTCGTTGCGGCCGTGCACCTGGCGGAGGACCAGGGCCCCCTCGATCAGGGCCGTGAAGCAGTCCGCGAACGTCTCGGCCCCGGGGGCGTCGGCCCCGGCCGTCCGGGACAGGTCGCGGAACTCGTCGCGCTTCCGCCGCTTGTACTCGGCGGCCGCCCGGTGCACCGGGTCGTGCGGGTTGGGGAACTCCGCCGCCGTGTTCAGGAACATGCACCCGCGGAAGTCCGGGGCGTTGAACCAGACGTCCATGACGTCCAGCATCCCCAGGAGCTGCCCGGGCGGGTCGTCCCCGGCCCGTTCGCGGACCGCCCGGTCCCAGGCCCCCGACTCCCACTCGTCCCGTCGGCGGACCGCGGCCACCATCAAGTCGTCCTTCCCCTCGAAGTGCTTGTAGAAGGTGGTCTTCGTCACTCCGGCCGCCGCGATCACGCGGTCGATGCCGACGGCGGTGAACCCGTGCCGATAGAAGAGTTCGACGGCGGCCGCGACCAGCCGCTCGCGGCCCGACCGGGGCGGGTCCGGCAGGCCGAACAGTTCGGTGACGGTCTTCGGGGGTGCCTCGAGCATGGAGGGCTCATCGCGTTAAAGGGCGGCCGGAGGACGCGTGGGGGTGTACTCGGAGTAAACTCCTCGCCCGTCCGACACCGGTTAGAGTACGGTCAGGCCGGCACGGATCGCCCGTGGCGTCACGAGCGGTTGGGCGGGCAACCATCCACCGAGGAGATTGCGATGTACGACATGAAGAACCTGACGAAGTTCAACAGGCTGGGCGAGCTGGCCCCCGAAGCGTTCCGGGCGTTTGTGGCGTTCGATGAGGCGGCCGTTAAGTATGGGGTGATCCCGCTCAAGTACAAGGAGCTGATGGCGGTCGCGGTGGCGCTGACGACCCAGTGCCCGTACTGCATCGAGATCCACGCCAAGAAGGCGAAGAAGGCGGGGGCGACCGAGCAGGAGCTGGCCGAGACAACGCTGATCGCGGCCGCCCTGCGGGCCGGCGGCGCGATGACCCACGGCACTCACACGCTGGAGTGAGTTGGCGGGCAATTCGCTTGTCGGCCCCGGCGGCGGGTGGTACGATTCACCCCTCCCCCGACCGTCCGGGCCGGCCCGCGTCGGCCGCCCCGGCAACTCTTTACCGACGAGGACCCATCATGAGATTCAGCGGACTTCTCGCCGCGGCCGGCGCCAGCCTCTTGTTCGCGGCGACCGCCCGGGCCGACGTGACGGTCGAGCTGAAGGGCGTGCACCTGTGCTGCGGCCAGTGTGTCCGCATCGCCGGCGAAACCCTCAAGGGCGTGGACGGGGCGACCGGCAAGTGCGACCAGAAGGCGCGGACGATCACGATCACCGCCAAGGACGATGCCACGGCCCAGAAGGCGGTGGACGCCCTGGCCGCGGCCGGGTTCCACGGGGAGTCGAGCAACGACAAGGTCACCGTCAAGGACGATAGCGGGGCCAAGGCCGGGAAGGTGAAGACGGTCACGGTGTCCGGGATTCACAACTGCTGTGGCCAATGCACCAAGGCGATCAAGGCGACCGTGCAAAAGGTCGAAGGGGTCACCGGCGACACGCTCAAGGCGAAGGGCGACACGTTCGAAGTGAATGGCGATTTCGACGCCCAGGCGCTGGTCAAGGCCCTCAACGCGGCCGGGTTCCACGTGAAGGTGAAGTAGCAGACGGTTCAACGGCCATTGGCGGTGCGGCCGCGCGGGAATCCCGCGCGGCCGCTCATTTTGGCACAGGCGCGACCCGCCAGCTCGCCCAAGGGCCGGCAGCCTCTTGGCGACCGCGAGTAGAATCGGTGAATCTTCAGCTCTCGCCGCGGCAACGATCGCATGCCGGCATTCCCGTTGCGTCTAACAGGGTAGAGCGGGGCGCGGGCGCGTCGGGCCGCCGCTCCGTCGCCCGTCACGCCGGCGGGAAGCCCTTTTACGGGGGTCGCGACGATGGTTGCACCTCTGTCACCGGCGGACCGACTGCGACAAGGCGATGCCGCACTCGGGGTCGCGCTATCCAGCTTGCTCGAAGCCCTGGACGCTTTTCAGGTCGCCGGCCGCGATGACCTGATCGCCGCGATCCGGTCGGCCCTCACGCTCGCCAAGGAGGCGGAGCTGCTCCGCCGGCTCGGGCAGGGGGACCTGCCGAACCGCGACCCGGCCGACTGGTTCCTCGACGACTGATTTCGCCCGGCCCTCAACGCACTTCTCCGTACCGATCGCGCAGCCTGTGTCTCACAGGTACGCGAACACGATCACACTGATGCCCAGGAAGAACGCCCCGCAGGCGAGGACCCCGAGCTGCATCACCAGGCCCGGCCGGAGTTCCCGCGGCATCAGGGCGCGGTTGACGTACAAGGCGTGCAGGGCCGAGAACCCGAGCCCGATGTTCTGCAGCACGGTGCTGATCTTGAGGATCTGGAACGGGTCGAACAGCGACAGGGCGACGACTCCCCACAGGCAGAAGATTACAAGGATGCCGTAGTACAGGTACTTCACTTTCTGGCCGCCGAACCTGCGGGCCCACTTCGTGGTCGTCCAGAGGATGTCGGTCCACCGGCGGGCGATCTGGTCGTTGACGCTCACCTGGCCCGGGGCGAGGATGATGAACCCGCAGAAGAGTGTGAGCGTCCAGAACAGCCAGCGGTGGTCCGGGTAGCGATCGGCCATCCCCTCGGCGGTCATGGCCCCCACCCGGTGGCCCTCCACCGTGGCGTTGCGGATGAACTCCAGGGTGAGCATGCACGGCAGAGCCATGCCGAGGAATTGCACGAAGGTCCAGATGTACTGGTCGCGGCGGATGTGTCGCATCCAGCCGAACCACCGCGACCGGTTCTCGGTGTCGAGTGGGAACACCCGGCCGGTGTGCGAGAGCGAGATGTTCCGCCCGCCAATCGCGCTGGGGATGGCGCCGACGTACTTGCCCATCCCCCAGCCCTTGTCGCGGGCGTAGTTGGAGAAGAGGGTGTTGGCCATCCCGCCCAGCCCGGCGATGGCCGCGAACCCGGCCAGCATCGCCCAGTCCTGCGGCGGGAGGCGGCCGTGTTCCCGGGTGTAGCTCACGAGCCCGACGTGCGTCAGCCCCTTGTGGTGGAGCAGCTCTTCAAACCGCTTCCGGTGCGGCTCCGGCACCGCGGCCAGATCCGTATACCGGCTCACCTGCTCGGGAGTCGTCACCGTTAGCCGCTCCGGGTGCCAACGGCGATCGTCGCCGATCTCGCCTTGCACGGTCAGGGTGGCACTGTCCTTGTGGTCCTCAATGAAGAACCGGCCGGGTTGCGCCAGGCTCACCGCCCGATCGATGAGTGCCTGTCGCTTCGCGGCCAGCTCCTCGGGGACCGGCGCGCCCAGCTTGTAGCTACTGGTGACGCCGTCCCGCGAAACGGTAAACGCGGCCACGGTCGGCTGGCCGTGCTCGATGGTGCCACGGATGCCGTAGGCGACGTCGCCGTCGCGCTCCAGGAGCTGGAAGTGCGGCCCGGCGACCACTGTGTCCGCCCGTTGCGGCACCTGGCCGAACTGGACGAACCCGCCGAGCACCTCGCCCCAGACGCCGGGCGAGACCATGAACACGGTCACCGCGGTCAGGTACGTGAGCACGAAGATCAGCTTGAACGTCATGACCCGCTCGAGCATCCGATACACGGTGCCGCCGAAGACGAGCGGGACGAACGCCAACAGGAAAATGGCGTAGCCGAGCAGCTTGACGAGGTGGAGGTCGTCCGGTGTGGACGGGAGCCGGCCGAGGATGGCCGCGGCCAGAGGGACGGCTGCGTTCGACGCGTTGTACGGCCAGATCGCGGCAACATCGAGGAGCAGGTAGCACGGGATCCAGAGGCCGGGGCCGGGCCAGGTGCGCATCCCACCGACGATGATCGGCTCGCCACAGTAGACGGCGTAGCGCATGATCACCAGGTTGGCGAAGAACTGTAGTACGATGCTGATCGTCGCCAGCCAGAGTAGGCTCGGCCCGTACTGGGCGGTGACGGCCGGGCCGAACAGCCACTCGCCGGACCCAATCCCGCTGCCGGCCAGGACGATGCCCGGGCCGAGCAGCCCGACCCAGAGGCGCCACCCGGCCATGGGCGGCGGGGGCAGGTTGCCGACGTCCCACGAGGGGAGCGGGCCGGTCTCGACCTTTTGACCGGCGCTGTCCGGCGCGGGCGTGCTCATCGGGATTCCCGTGGATGCTTACCACGAAGGACACAAAGGACCCAAACGAGAAGATCTACCGCACGGCGATCGGGTTCCCCGGCGAGCCGGTCGCCCCCTTCAGCCGCAGCGGACTGAACACGAACGCGAACTGGTACACCCTGTCCTTCGCGAGCTCGCTCAGGTCGAGGTTCTCCAGGTTGAAGACCCCGTGCCGGACGATCAGCCACTGGTGCACGGGGAACGGCCGGTCGGGGTCCTCCCCGGGGACCGCCTCCGTGGCCCAGGTGTCGGAGCCGACCAGGCTGATCTTCTTGTCGGTCAGCCATTTCGCGGCCGCCAAGCCGATGCCCGGCTCGCCGTCGTTGTACTTCTTGTTGTCCTTCATCCACCAGAAGCCGTGGCCGGTGTGAATGAGCACCACGTCGCCGGCGCGGATCTCCGCCTTGGCCGCGTCGAGGGCCTTTTGCAAGTCCTCGGGCGTGATGACGTAGCCCTTCGGGAGGGCACGCTCGCCCTTCAGGCCGGCCATGTCGAGGAGCACCCCGCGGGCAAAGAACGGCCCGACCTTCTCGACACCCAGCTTCTCCAGCCCGTAGGAGGTGCCAAACTCCGACAGCTTGAACCCGTTGTAGAACACGTCGTCGGTGCCGACGCGCACGCCGATGTGGCCGAGCCCGTCGAATTGCGTCCCCACCTGGCCGATCTCCCCACTAACCAGCTCGTCGTTGTAGACGAGTTGGTTCTTCCCCTGCGGTTTGCCGGTCGGGAGGCCGGGGATGGTGAGGGAGAAGTGCCGCTTGCCGAAGTTCGGCATCTCGGACTCGTACAGCCGGCCGAGCTGGTAGACCTTGCCCTCGGTGATGAGGTCCTTCGCCTCCAGCACCTTGGCCGGGGTCTGGCGGTTGGCGGCCCCGCGCTGGTCGTCCGGGCCGAATTCTGACGGCCACCACCTGGGACCGATGGGCGTCTCGGCGTCGGTCGGCGGCTGCCCTTTCGGACCGCCCTGGGCGAACAGCCAGAGGTTGGCCCCGGTGAACAAGGTCATGAGGACGAAGAGGGACGTGGTACGGCGCATGAGATGAGCCTCCTGGAGTCGTTAACCGAGCGCGGACCGCGGCCGCACGGCCGAGTTGACCACCGCCGCCGGCCACTTCCCGGCCAGGACCGCGGCCGCGTTCCGGGCCCCGCGGAGCTTCGAGTCGAGCGTGGACTCCACCGAGCTGCCGGCGCTGTGCGGGGTCAGGATCACGTTGTCCAGCTCCAACAGCGGGTGGTCCGGCCGGGTGCCGGGCAGCGCGAACACGTCGATCCCCTCGAACACGTCCAGCGCCGCCCCGGCGATCCGCCGACTCCGGAGCACTTCGACCAGGGCCGTCTCGTCAAGGATCGCCCCGCGGGCGGTGTTGATGAGGGCCGCGGTTGGCTTCATCCGCCCGAGCCGGTCGGCGTCGATCAGGCGTCGCGTGCCTGGCGTGAGAGGCAGGTGGATGGACACGAAATCACTCTCTTCGAACAGTTCGTCCAGGTCAACCAGCTGGACCCCCAGCCGGTCCGCGTCGGCCCGGTGCCGGTCTCGTGTACGCGCCCAGGCCACGAGCCGCAGCCCGAACCCGCGGGCCCGCTCCGCGACCACCTTGGCCCCGGCCCCGAACCCGACCAGGCCGAGGGTCCGGCCGGCGACGCGGTGAACTCCGGGGTCGTGCCGGGCCGACCAGTCGCCCCGGCGCATGGCCGCGGTCATCCACGGCAGCCGGCGGGCGAGGGCCAACAGCAGAGCCATCGTGTGCTCGGCCTGCTCGTTCAGGCAGAAGTCGGGCACGTTCGCGACCACGATCCCGAGGCGCGTCGCGGCCTCGATGTCGATGCGGTCGGTCCCGGCCCCGAGCCGGGAGATTACGCGGCAGCGGGCCAGCCGCTCGATGACGGATGCGGGTAAGTACGACGACACCACCAACAGGGCGTCGCAGTCGCCGGCCGCGGCCACGATCTCCTCGGGTCGCTGGCCCTCAATCGCGACCAGCTCGGCCCCGACGCGCGCCAGCTCGGCGCACTCCCCGGGCTCGACCGGATAGGTGACCGCGTTCAGCCGCACGGCACGGAGCATAGCCTGTGCCCATCGTTGAGCATCGCGAGCGAGTCCGCCGGAGCCCGAAGCGCAGCGAGGGATACCGCGGACGACCGGACCCTGCTCTCGGGCTGCGTCCCTCGCTGCGCTTCGGGCTACGGCCTTTCACCAGCTTTCGTGAACTCCTCGATCCACCGGCCGTCCCAGAGGGACGGGAACGAGTTCTTCCGGTACGGGTGCCGGGCGCACGCCTCAACGTCCAACTCGACGCCCAGCCCCGGCTTGTCCGGCAGCGCGAACTCGCCCAGCCGACTCGGGTTCCACCCGCACACCAGCTCGTGGCGCCACGGCACGTCGTACTCGGCGAAGTTCTCCTGAATCACCACGTTCGGCGTCGCCCAGCCGAAGTGGATCGCGGCGCACAGTGCGACCGGACCGACCGAGCAGTGCGGGGCCACCACCAGACCGCGGGCCCGG
>Ga0066905_100000252_pt1 | contig 13199 bp, 10 predicted proteins | sample PanSoiMetaPlot36_FD_67483 | JGI IMG/M metagenome (GOLD analysis project Ga0066905, IMG submission 67483) | Tropical forest soil microbial communities from Panama analyzed to predict greenhouse gas emissions - Panama Soil Plot 36 (version 2) | ecosystem: Environmental > Terrestrial > Soil >... | reverse complement strand
GGATGCTCGACCACGTTGGTGGCGTGGCTGACCACCCCTGGGATGAGGATCTTGTCCTCGGCCAGCTTCACGTCGCGCCACACCTTCCACTCGTGCTCGTGGCGCACGTTGCCCGCCTCGAAGGAGTAGGCCTGGCAGTCCACCGCGAGCATGACGTCGACGATGTCGCGCATCGGGATGTCCGTGACGTGGGGCCCGTGCCAGCTGCCCCAGCAGAGATGGAAGCGCACCCGATCCTTGGGCAGCCCGCGCAGGGCATGGTTGAGGGCCTCCACGCGGATCATGGAGAGCTTCCGGTACTCCTCGACGGTGGGCGCGGGATTGATCATGTCCCAGTTTTCCGCGATGGCGGGGTCGTCGAGCTGGAGCACGAGACCGGCCTCGAGGATGGCCCGATACTCCTCGCGCATCGCCTCCGCGCACGCGAAGATCAGCTCCTCTTCCGTGCGGTAGTGCTCGTTGCCGATGCGCGAGGCGCTGCCGGGTGCGATGGAGGTCATGAAGCCCTCGGCCACCCCGCCCGCGGCCAGCGCCGCCTTCATGTGCGCGACATCCGCGCGGATTGCCTCCTGGCCCGTGTAAACGAGCGGTCCTCGGCACACCGGGAGGCGCATGCCGGGCCCCCCACGATTGGTCGAGACGCCGGAGTCGGGATCGGCGTAGGCAGCGGGGAAGAGCGCACGATCACGGCGGTCCGAGAAGCTCGTGAGCCGGACGCGGCCCGGTTCGGATCGCTGGGCGGGAATGCGATAGAGCTCCATGCCCAGCTCGAGGCCGCCCAGGCGCTGGAAGGAGTAGCTCCACCATGCGCCGTAGTTGATCCGCTGGCCCATGGCCTTGCCGAATTCGCCGTCGCCTGGCACGTCGATGCCCGCCGCCCGCTGACGACGGACGACCTCCACCACCGCGGATCCGAGCCGCTCCTGGTAGGCGCGCTCGTCTGATGACTCTCCCGCCTGGCGGGCGCGGTTGAGCTCGATGAGGTCGTCGGGGCGCGGCAGACTCCCCGCCTGCGTGGTGAGGATGCGCGCGCCGCTTCGCTTCACGCTACGTCTTTGCGCCGAGGAGGCCTCGGCGGGCGAGATTGGCCATGAGGGCGCCCGTGCCGAACGACCAGGGCTCCGCCTGATCGCAGGGCACCACCTCGTTGACCAGCGCGCCCAGCTCGGGAGCGGCGATGCTCACCACGTCGCCGGTTTTGTGGGTGAAGCCGCTGCCGGGCGCGCCCCGATCGTCCACGGGGGCGAACATGGTGCCGATGAAGAGGAGCACGCCGTCGGGATAGCGGTGATAGCGGCTGTGCGCCTGCCCGGCGAGGTCGGCGAGATCGCGACTGATTTCCTTCACGTGCGTGGTGTGCGAAACGTGGAAGCCATCGAGGCCTTCCACCGTGGTCTGGAAGCTCAAGCGGCGCGCGGCGTCCAGGGTGAAGCCGTCGTCCAGCATTCGCACGAAGGGTCCCACCGCGCACGAGGCGTTATTGTCCTTGGCCCGCCCCAGGAGAAGCGCGCTCCGTCCTTCCACGTCGCGAAGGTTGACGTCGTTGCCGAGGGTGACGCCGGCGATCGCGCCCGCGCTGTTGATCACGAGCACTAGCTCGGGCTCCGGGTTGCTCCATATGGAGGCGGGATGCACGCCAACGCGGGCACCCAGCCCCACGGCGGCCATGGGCGGGCACTTGGTGAAGAGCTCGGCGTCGGGGCCGATGCCCACCTCGAGGTACTGGGACCACATCTCACGTCCGAGGAGGACGTCCTTGATGCGCGCGGCCTCGGGCGAGCCGGGACGGACGCCGCGAAGGTCCGGTCCCACGATGGCCTGGATCGCTCGTCGCGCGCCGTCGGCCAGGGCGGGGTTGCCGCGAGCGCGCTCTTCGATGACGCGCTCGAGCAGGCTCGCTACGAAGGTGACGCCACTCGCCTTTACGGCCTGCAGATCGCACGGCGCGAGGAGCCACGGGCGCGAGGCGTCGCGCGCGCCCTCGACGCTGTTGGAGACGAGCGTATCGACGCTCGCCACGACGGGTGCGCCCTTGATGGCCGCGCGCAGCTCGCCCGGCGTGGCTACGTTGACGAGATGGCTCACCGTCGGATAGGTGCGGGTCAGGTCCACCGCCTCATCGCCGCGCACGGCGATGACGGAAGGTCCCTCTTCCGCGGGAATCCACGCGCGGCCAATCAGCAGCGCTGTCGTGTCGCGGGGCACGCACCTCGCGGCGGACAGCCTCGACGTCGATGTCATCGTCTCCTCCCGGGTGAGCGCTTCGGAGCAGCGGAGCCGTCGCGGCGTCTCAGGTGACGGCGCCGATCCTGCCAGAGGGCGGGAGACAGGTCAAATTGGCGACAGCCGCTCGCGCCCGGGTCGCGCGCCAGAGGACATCGCCGGAGCTGGCGGCAAGCTCCATGCGCGGCCCGTAGCCCTTGCCCAGGAGCAGCGCGTGCGCGCTCCGAGGCTTCCAGCAGGGTACGAAAACGGGGAGATGATGCTCGGAGGACGAGGGCGAGGCCGCGCACGGTCGAGGTGCGGCGGAAGTGACGGAGCTCCTCCAGGGTCAGCACGTCGCCGGCCGCGACAGCGGGAGCAGAGGAGGTCACGGGCTCACCGCGGCGGGCGCGATCTACTCGACGCGCGAGCGGAGGACAGAGATGATGGAGGAGTTGTCGCGCTCACTCATTTCGGCCGCGACTCCCGCGAGCAGGAGCACGCCGCCTCGTTCCGCGTGCTCGCGCATGCGGTCGGGGACGATGTCGGAGCCGCGCACCGTGTAGCCCGTCCGGCCGAGGTTCTCGGCGAGGGCCGAGCCGAGCAGCCCCATGCCGATGAGCCCGACCACGCCCCTAGGGGCGGACGAGCTCATGGAAGGGCCCGGAGATGCGCATGATCTCGTTGAGCTGGAACACTCCGCTCCGGATCACCACCACGAGCAGATCGCCCGCGATGCCCGCCGCGCGCGTCTCCGCCGTATCAGGTACGAAGGTGAGGCCGCGGGGGGCGTGGCCATCCGTGAACCGCGCCAGGCTCACGCGTCGACCGTCGGGCCTGACCGCGAAAATCTCCGAGCCCTGGCGATCGGCGAAGAAGATGGCGCCACCCGGGCCCGAGGCCAGTCCTTGGGCCAGCGGGCCCTCGAGGATACGCCGCCGCTCACCGCCCGGTCCGACCCGCCAGAGCTCGCCGGGTCCGGGCTGCCAGGGCGCCTCCGCGTTCCCGTCGCTCGCGATCCACAGCTGATTCGCCTCGTCCACGGCAAGGACGCGCGGACGCGTCACGCGCACGTAGGCTGGATCGAGCACCTTCCCGCCCGCGTCCAGGCTGAGCACGACGCCGCGCTCCCGGTCGGCCACGTACACGGTGCCCGCCCCGTCGACGACGCTGCCCTCCGGCTGCACGAGAAGGAGAGCCATTCCTTCCTCGGGCGTGCCGCCCGCGAGGAGCTGGGCGCGGCCATTGCTCACACGATAGAGGGCGCCGACCCGCCGATCGCGATCGAACGTGGTGACGAGGAGATCGCGGCCGCTCCGGCTGCCGCCGACCTGCGCGTTGACGAGGGGTGGCCCATAGAAGTAGCGCGACTCCGTCGACGGAGTGAGGCGCGCGCCCCCCGCGGGAATGCGATACAGCGGCGTCAGATATTCGTACTCGCCGCTACTGTAGCGCCGCCCCGTGCGCCCCAAATAGAGCACGCCCTTGTCGTCCACCACCAGCGTGCTCGTCGAGGGAATGCCGCGACCCGACGTACCCGTGGGAGTCTCGAAGCCTTCGCCAGTAACGTAGACGCGGATCGCGAAGCCGGGAGCGAGAAGGATCTCCGCGGCGGCAAACCCGGGGCACACACACAGCCCGAGCGCCACGGCGGCTCCGATACATCGCGCTCGCGCGAGCATATGGGCGCGATCGTGCCAGAGGGTGCGGGTGAGGTCAATCCGGGCTATACTCGCGCGCACTCCTTCGAGATCGAGCGAGACAGACAGCACCCATGGATTCGAGTCCCATCGCTCCCCGCCCCGCTCCCGACGAGGCCAGCGCTCCGCGCATCATCGTGGTGCTCGAGACCGGCGTCTCCCTGGCCGTGCACTCCGCCTGCGCCGATCTCGCGGCCGGGCTCGCCGATCGGACCCGGATGCCGGTGACGCTCGCGAGCATTCCCGCCTGCTGTCTGGAGGCGCTCCGGCCCACGCTGGGACGCGCCCGCGAATCACGGATCAGGGACTACGCGCCCGCGCCGCCGCCCGCGCCCATGTCCGCCGCGCCGTTCTTGCTGCGCGAGGATGGTCGGCCGGACTGGGCCGCCATGTGGGAGAGCTTCTGCGAGCTCGCGCTCTACGGCGGGCCGCCGCATCGCGGTCCCGACAACCCGTTGCGCGCTCCGGAGGCATCCGCCGGCGATTCCGCGTCGGACGCAACGATGGTGGAGGAGATGCGGCGGGGCATCTGGGAGACCACCGGACTCTACGCGGAGCCAACGGGGGACGGCTGGCTTGCCGTGACGTGCGAATCGCGCGCCATGGCGGCCTGGCTCTGCGCCACCATCATCCTCGAGAACGTGGAGGCGCGCGTGGAGGAGGATCGGCTCCTCGTGCCCGCGGGGCCTCGCTACCGGCTCGAGGACGAGGTGAAGAGCATCATCACCGTGCTCGCCAAGACCAACCATTACTGGCAGGCGCACGTCACGGGCGCGGACCGCGTGGCGGGCGATGGCGTGGGCTAGCCGCGATGCCGCGCTATCCGTTTCGCTGCGAGAGCTGCGGGGCGAGCTTCGAGGTGTCGCGGCCCATGAGCCAGGCCGGCACCGATGCGCAATGTCCGGCCGACGGCGGACGCGCCGTACGCGTGTTCGAGATGCCCGCGACCAACTTCAATCGTCCGAGCGGCGCGCCGAGCCCGCCCGCCGCGGGCGGCTACGCTCACTATGGCCACACCCATGGTCCCGGGGTGGCGCCGCATGCTCACGCTCCCGCTCGCCGACCGGGCGGACGCTCGGCCTGAGGCCGCGCGGGGGACTCTCGCCTCCCCGTGAAGTTCTGACGATCCTTCCGTCGGCGCTTTCATGGGAGACGACGCGGGGCGTGGTGCGATTCAGCTCAACGAATCGCGAAGTCGAGCGCCGCGTGCGCTCGACGCAGCGAGGCCTCGGCGGCCGCCGCGCTCTCGCCGCGCGCGAAAATGAACCCGAGATACGCGGAGCCCTCGGGGAGCGGCACCACGCGCTGTCCCTGATGCATCGAGATGGTGATGTCCTCGATGCCCGGCACCGCGCGCGCCGCCTCCAGCCCCGTCACGCTTTCGAGGACCCCGGCGCGCGGAATGGGGATCATCATCACCCCCGCCGCGGGGCGCGACCTCTCGAGGGAGGCCACGGGCCAGCGGAGGGCATGGCGGACGATGATCTCTTCGAGGGACATGCCGGTGCCGAAGCTGAGCGTCCGCGAGCACAGGCCGCCGATGGAGCGCGCGGCCAGCTCGATGAGCCAGGGCCCCGCTTCGTTGATTCGGAGCTCGACGTGGATCGGCCCGTTCGAGAGGCCGAGGGCTTGCGCCGACTCGGCCGCGCACGCGACGACGGCGGTCTGGGTCGCCTCGGGCAGCCGCGACGGCGTCACGTAGATGGTTTCCTCGAAAAAGGGTCCATCGAGCGGATCCGGCTTGTCGAAGATGGCTAGGGTACTGAGGCGGCGCTCCGTCAGGAGGCCCTCCAGCGCGACCTCGATACCGGGGATGAAGTCCTCCACGAGAATCTTTCGCGCTCCCTCCCCCAACGCCTGCACCTCGCGATCGGCGAGGATCGCGGCGAGCCTCGTCCACATGGCGACGAACTGATCGGCATCGTCGGCGCGCATGACCCCTCGGCTCGCGGAGAGCACGAGCGGCTTGAGCACGCACGGGTAGCGCACGGCCGTTGCCGCGACCCGCGGATCGGCGCTCCACGGGAACACGCCGAACCCTGGCTGACGGACGCCCGCGCGGGCAAGCGCTTCCCGCATCGCCTCCTTGTCGCGGGTGGCTTGAACCGCCGCGGGGGTGTTGGCGCGGAGGCCCAACGCCTCGCCGATGGCCGCGCCCACCACGCTGGTGACGTCATCCACCGGCACCACGGCGGCGATGGGCCGCGTCCTCGCATACTCCCGCATCAAAGTGGCCGCGGTGGATGGATCGTCGAAGGGCAGCGTGAGGAGATGATCCGGTAGGGACGCGGCCAGCGCGTTGGGCTTCTCCGCCGCCACCACGAGATCGACGTCGAGGCGGCGGGCGGCTTCCACGAAGTCCTCGGTGCGATAGGTCGTGGTCGGGACGAGGAGGAGCAGTCGCGGCCCGTCAGAGCCTGACATGGCGGCTCCATTTGGCCGTGGATGCGGTAAGGTGTCAAGCGGAGGAGGGACAACATGAAGGTCGGCATCATGATCGAGGGGCAAGAAGGACTGACGTGGGAGCGATGGTTCCGTCTCGCGCAGGCGGCCGAGGATTTCGGCTTCGAGTCGCTCTGCCGCTCCGACCATCTCACCGGGCTCGGCGGAGTGTCCACGCGCCCATCGCTCGAGACGTGGACGTCGCTCACCGCCCTCGCCACTCGCACGAAGCGCATCCGCTTCGGCCCCATGGTCTCGCCGCTGACCTTCTATCACCCCGCGCTGCTCGCCAAGATGGCGGCGGCGGTGGACGTGCTGTCCGGCGGTCGCCTTGACCTGGGCCTGGGCGCCGGGTGGAACGAGCACGAGCATCGGATGTTCGGGGTGCCTTTCTACACGCTCAAGGAGCGGCTCGATCGGCTCGAGGCAGGCGCGCGGCTCGTGCGCGCGCTCGAGCGCGGGCAACCCGTGACGCTCAAGCAGCCCCTCTTTCCGCTGGAGAAGGCCGTGAGCTTCCCAGGCCCGGCGCGGGGACGCTACCGCATCGTCATCGGAGGACGCGGCGAGAAGCGTACGCTCAGGGTCGTGGCGGAATTCGCCGACGAGTGGAACGTGACCCGAGTGGACATCGCGGGCTTCACCCAGCGGCGCCAGGTGCTCGCCGAGCACTGCCGCGCCTTCGGACGCGAGCCGGAGTCCATCGCGCGTTCCCTCATGATCCCCTGCGCCATCGGCCACACGCCCGCCGAAGTGGCCCGCCGCATCGCCACCATCCGCGAGATCTTCCCCGCGCTGCCGGCCGACGAGGCGGGCTGGCACGCGGCCTCTTTCCTCGCGGGACGGCCCGAGCGCATCGTGGCCGACCTTCAGGCGTGGGAGGCAGCGGGACTCCAGCGCGTCATGCTGCAGACCCTTGACCAGGAGGACATTCCCGGCCTCGAGCTCTTCGCGCGCGAGGTCATGCCCAAGCTCTGATGGCTGGAGCGGTGGGCTGTCCCTGGCTCCAACGCTCGAACTGAAGGAGTCACCTCAATGGCTCAGAGCCTTCCGGAGTTCCTCGACCAGGTGAAGCGGTCCAGGCCAGACGAGATCGTGACGATCTCCCGGGAGATCGATCCTGCCTACGAGCTCACCGCCCTCGTGGTCAAGCTCGAGCGCGAGGCGCGACGGCGCCCCGTGCTGATCTGCGAGCGGATGCGCGGCACGAAGTTCCCCGTGCTGACCAATCTCCACGCGAGCCGATCGCGCCTCGCCCTCGCCATGGGCGCCGCGGCCGCCGACATGCTGCCGACGTATCTCCGCGCCATGGACCAGCCGATTCCCCCGCGCCTCGTGGAGAGCGGGCCCTGCAAGGACGTGATCCTCACCGGCGAGCGGGTCAATCTCTACGATCTGCCGCAGATCCTCCACCACGAAGGGGATGCGGGCGCGTACCTCACCTCCGCCATCTCCTTCGCCAAGGATCCGACGCGCGAGAACTGGAACTGCGCCTACAACCGCCTCATGATCAAGGGGCGCGACACGACGTCGATTCATCTCACGCTGGGCAAGCACCTCTGGGAGTTCCAGCGCATCGCGGAGTCGCTGGGCCGTCCCCTGCCCGTGGGCTTCGCCATCGGCGTGCATCCCGCCATCGCGCTGGGCGCACTCGCCATCGGCTCCATCGACGAGGACGAGCGCGCCATCATGGGTGGGCTGCTGCGCGAGCCGCTGGAGCTCGTCAAGTGCGAGACCTCGGACGTGCTGGTGCCCGCCCACGCCGAGATGATCATCGAAGCGGAGATCCAGCCCGGCGCGCGGACGGCCGAGGGGCCCTTCGGCGAGTTCACGGGCTACAGCCTCGGCGAGCGGGAGCGCGAGGTGGTCAAGGTCAAGGCCATCACCCACCGCGCGGGCGCCTACTTCCAGGACATCACGGTGGCGCACCTGGACCACATGCTGCTCTCGACCATTCCCATGGAGGCCAATCTCTACCGCGCGGTGCGCGCCATGGTGCCGTCGGTCAAGGCCGTCCGCGTGCCCGGGCCCTTCACCTGCTACGTGTCGCTGGAGCAGCGGCTGCCGGGGCAGGCCAAGAACGCCATCCTCTCCGTGCTCGGCGCGGACATGTACATGAAGCGCGTGGTCGTGGTCGATCACGACGTGGACATCTTCGACGACCGGCAGGTCACGTGGGCGCTGGCCACGCGCTGCCAGCCGGATCGGGACATCACCATCGTCACCCACGCGCGCGGGTCCGATCTCGACCCTTCGACCAATGAGGACGGCTACTCCGCGAAGTGGGGCGTGGACGCCACCGCCAAGCCTTCCCTGGGCGCCTACACCCCGCGTCACCGTGTGCCGCCCGAGACGTGGCGGCGGATCGACCTCAAGGACTACGGATTCAAGGACCTCGGGCGGCCGTGAGCCAGAGCTTCGCTGCGCTCCTCGATGCCGTCGCCCGACGGCGCGGGGAGGTCCCGGCTCTCGTGTGGAAAGAGGGCGGGCTCAGCTGGAGCGTCCTCGAGCGTCGGGCGTGTGGCGTGGCGCGATCGCTCGCGGGCCGCGGAGTTCGCGCCGGCGATCGGATCGCGCTCCTCGTGGACAACGACTGGCGATTCGCGGCGGGGCTCTGGGGCGGTCTCAAGCTGGGCGCCACTGTCGCTCCACTGAATCCGCTCCTCTCCGGGGCGGAGCGTGAGACCATCATCGGTCACCTCGCTCCCGCGGTAGTCCTCGACGACGTGTCCGCCGACGAAGGCAAGTACGAGACGGCGGAGTCCCGGGCGCCGGCGCTGATCCTCTACACCTCGGGGAGCACGGGCCGGCCCAAGGGTGCCGTCCTCTCGCATGCCGCACTCCGCGCCGCCAACGAGTCGTGGGCGGGGCCCGTGATGAGGCTCACCTCGGCCGACGTGGTGCTGGCCGCGCTTCCGCTCGCGCATTCCTTCGGGCTCAACGGCGCCCTGCTGGCGCCGCTCCTCGCCGGCGCCACCGTCGCCCTCGTCGAGCGGTTCACACCCGAGGAGACGCTGCGCGCGATCGGACGCCACCGGGTCACGGTGTTCCCTGCCGTCGCCACGATGTTCCAGAAGATGCTCGAGCTGCCCGACCTGTCCCCTGCGCGCTGCGCGACCGTGCGCTGTGCGCTCTCGGGCGCCGCGCCCTGCTCGTGGGAGCTCAGCCAGGCCTGGCGTCAGCGCACCGGCGTGAGGATCCTCCGCGGCTACGGCATGACCGAGCTCTTCCGCCCCATCTCCCATCTCGCCGACGACCCGCGGGAGGCGCCCGAGTCCATCGGGTGCGCGGTGCCCGGCGTCGAACTGCGCACGGTGGACGAGGCGGGCGATCAGTGCGCGGCCGGCGACGTCGGCGAGCTGTGGATCCACACCGCCGCCGCCATGGACGGCTACTTCCAGTCCGAGGAGGAGACGCAGGCCGTGCTGCGCGACGGCTGGTTCCGCACGGGCGATCTCGCCCGCATCTCGCCCGAGGGTGACGTGAGCATCGTGGGACGGAAGAAAGAGCTGATCCTGCGCGGCGGCTACTCCGTGGTGCCCGGCGAGGTGGAAGCGGCGCTTCTCGCCCACGCCGCCGTGGCCGAGGCCGCGGTGGTGGGAATCCCCGACGCCGCCCTCGGCGAGGAAGTCGCCGCCTTCGTCACCCTGCGGCCGGGCACGCGCGCGGAAGCGGAGGAGTTGGTCGACTTCTGCCGCGGCCGGCTCGCCGCGTTCAAGTATCCGCGCCGCGTGTCCGTGGTGAGCGAGCTGCCCAAAGGGGTGACGGGCAAGGTGCTCAAGTGGCAGCTTGCCTCGCGCGCGGCCGCCGGGCCTTTGACAGGCTCCCACGAACCCGCGTAGACTCCCGCCATTCCTCGCATTCACGTCTGAAAGGCGGGCTCACAGTGCCATCCAGTCTGGCCGTATTCAATCCCCTCATGCCCGAGTTCCACTCGAATCCCTATCCGTTCTATCGCGCGCTCCGGGAAGAAGATCCCGTGCACGAGAGCCCGCTCGGCGCCTGGGTGTGCACGCGCTACGACGACGCGGTCATGATCCTCCGCGATCCGCGCTTCGGCCGCGAGGGCATGGCCAAGCTCATGGAGACGCGGCTCGGCCTGACCCAGGACATGTCGCGCGCCCGTGACATGCTCTTCCAGGACCCGCCCGATCACACTCGGCTGCGCGCGCTGGTGAGCCGCGCCTTCACTCCGCGCGTGGTCGAGGGACTGCGCCCGCACATCCAGGAGATCGTCGACGGGCTCCTCGATCGCGTCGAGAGCGCGCGGGCCATGGACGTCATCGACGATCTCGCCTATCCCCTGCCCGTCCGGGTGATCTGCGAGATGCTCGGCGTGCCCGCCTCGGATCAGGACGTGTTCAAGAGCTGGTCGACCGATATCGCGAAGAGCCTCGACGCGGGTATCCTCCCCGCGGACTCCGACGCCATTCCGCGCGGCCGCGAGGCCCGCATGGCCCTCGCCGACTACTTCCGATCCCTCATCGCGACGCGGCGGAAGGATCCACGCTCCGATCTCCTCACCGGCCTGATCGCCGCGGAGGAGGAAGGCAACAAGCTCAGCGAGGCCGAGCTCGTCTCGACGTGCATGCTCCTCCTCATCGCCGGCCACGAGACCACCGTCAACCTGATCGGCAACGGGCTCCTCGCCCTCCTCCAGCATCCGGACCAGTTCAGCGCGTTCCGGGACGATCCCGCCTTGATCCAGACGGGCATCGAGGAGCTCCTGCGCTTCGACGGTCCCGTGCAGCGGACGGGACGGATGACCACCACGGAGGTGGAGATCGGCGGGAAACGCATCCCCAAGAACTCGGTGGTCGTCTCCGTCATCGGCGCCGCCAACCGTGATCCCAAGCAGTTCACCGATCCCGACCGTCTCGACGTGACGCGGAAGGAGAATCGCCACATCGCCTTCGGCTTCGGGATCCACTTCTGCCTGGGCGCGCCCCTCGCTCGCCTCGAGGGCCAGATCGCCCTCGGCACCCTGGTGCGCCGCTTCCCCAAGCTCAGCCTCGTCTCGACCGTTCCGGAGTGGCGCGAGTCGTCGACCCTGCGCGGGCTCAAGTCGCTCCCCGTGCTCTTCTGACCACCACAGGAGTGACCGACATGAACGCACGACCGCTCTCTCATCCCAGCCGCCGCGACTTCCTCAAACTGAGCGGTCTCGCGGTCGCCGCCGGTGCGCCGCTGCTCCATCCCATCGAGGCGTCCGCGCAGGCTCCCAAGCGCGGCGGGACCTTCCGCATCCGGTTCACCTTGGCTCCCGTGCACTTCGACCCGCAGCAGACGGTGGCCTTCACCACCATGGTGCCGCTGTCCTTCACGCACAGCCGTCTCGTGAAGGTCAAGGCCGGATCGGCGGTGACGCCCGGCACCCAGCCCATCGAGCCCGATCTTGCGGAGTCGTGGACCCAGCCCAACGACACCACGTACGTCTTCAAGCTCCGGCGCGGAGCGCGGTGGCACAACAAGCCTCCGCTCAACGGGCGCGAGGTGACGGCGGACGACGTCAAGTACAGCTACGAGCGGTTCATGGGCTCCACCAACCCCAACCGCGGCCTCCTCGAGCAGGTGGACAAGATCGAGGTCGTGGACAAGTACACGGTCAAGTTCACCACGAAGGAGCCGTTCGCCTGGCTCCTCGATGCCCTCGCGTCCACCTCGACGTGGATCGTCGCCAAGGAAGCGGTGGAGCAGTTCGGCGATCTGAAGAAGCCGGAGAGCTGCGTCGGGACGGGGCCGTGGATGCTCGAGCGCTACGAGCCCAACCTGCGTCTGACCTTCGTGCGCAACCCGAACTACTTCATCCCCGGCCTCCCCTACGTCGACAACGTGGACATGTCGATCGATACGGATCCGGCGTCCGCGTTCGCGGCCTGGCTCACCGGGCGCTACGACTTCGGTCCCGAGTACGGCATGGTGGTGCGGCGCAGCGATCTGGCCGCGGCCAAGCAGCGCAAGCCGGGCCTCCAGACCAAGGATTACACCGTGGTCTTCGGCGGCATCACCTGGGTGCATCTCGACCAGGAGCCGTTCAAGGACATCCGCGTGCGGCGCGCGCTGGCGGCGGCGAGCAACTGGAAGGAAGTCCTCGAGACCAACAGCTGGTCGCAGGGCGGCTACGGGTCGCCGAATCCCGCCATGCCCGCGGCCTTCAAGGACTGGTCCATTCCCATCGATCAGCTGCCCGCGGAGGGACGAAAGCTCTTCGAGTTCGATCCGCGCGAGGCCCGGCGCCTCCTCGCCGAGGCCGGCTTGCCCAACGGTCTCAAGACGACCATGGAGACCACGGCCGGCTATGGCCCCGACTACATGGACGGCGTCGAGGTGACGCTGGCGAGCTGGAAGAAGGGCGGCATCGAGGTCGAGCTCAAGATGAAGGAGTACGGCGCGTTCATCTCCACCGCGTTCTTCGGCAAGTTCGACAAGATGGCCACGGCGCTCTTCGGACAGTGGACGGATCCCGACAGCTATCTCTACCGCTACTTCATGCCGGGGCAACCGCTCAACGCCTCCGGGGTGAACGATCCCAAGCTCGCGGACATGATCAAGCTGCAACGCCGCACCTTCAACGTGGCCAAGCGCCGCGAGATCATCTACGACATCCAGCGCTACATCTCGAGCCACGTGTACGCCCTCTACGGTCCCTCGGTGAGCGCGGTGGCGGCGTGGGAACCGTACGTGAAGAACTTCGGGCCGAACATCGGCCACGACTATGGCGGGCGTCTCATGGTCACGTGGCTCGACAAGTGAAGCTCGAGGGCAAGGTCGCGCTCATCACGGGGGCGGGCTCGGGCATCGGCCGCGCCGTGGCGCAGCTCTTCGCCCAGGAAGGTGCGCGCGTGGTGGCCAACGACC
>Ga0066905_100000251_pt1 | contig 13207 bp, 10 predicted proteins | sample PanSoiMetaPlot36_FD_67483 | JGI IMG/M metagenome (GOLD analysis project Ga0066905, IMG submission 67483) | Tropical forest soil microbial communities from Panama analyzed to predict greenhouse gas emissions - Panama Soil Plot 36 (version 2) | ecosystem: Environmental > Terrestrial > Soil >... | reverse complement strand
AGGTTCTCGAACCCGCGGCACAGCACCTCGGGGTCCGACCCGTCGGCCCGGCAGCGGATCAGCGCCCCGCTCTCACCCTCCAGGACCGAGCCGTCCCTCCGCTTGAGTTTGTACCCGTCCGGGCTCCCCATGGTCATGTACAGCCAGCCGTCCGGGCCGAACGTCAGTCCGTGCAGGCTGCCGTTGTCCTTATGCCCGAAGCCGGTCAGGATGACGGTCCGCCTGTCCGCCTGACCATCGCCGTCGGCGTCCTCGTAGGTCACCAGGTCGGGCGGGTCCGCGACGTACAGCTTGCCGGCCCGCCAAGCCAGGCCCATCGGGAACACGAGTTTGTCGGCGAATACGGCCGATGTCTCGAACCGGCCGTCGCCGTCCCGGTCTTCGAGCACGCGGACGCGGCACTTGCGGGTGCCGGCGCTGATCTCCTTGTACAGGTCGAGGCCGGACGATTCGGCGACGAAGAGCCGGCCGCGGTCGTCGAAGCAGGCGAACATCGGGAAGACGGTTTCCGGCTCGCCGGCCACCTGCTCGATCACGAACCCGGCCGGGACCCGGTGCCGCGGGGGGGCCGGTTGTGCGACGGACGGGAGCAGCAGCGCGACCAGGACGCCGGCGGCGAGCAGAGCGACTGCGGGTCGGCGGGCGGTGTCGCGCATGGCCGGCGGACTCCGGGGCAACGTGCGGCACCGGCCAGTCTACCGAAATGCGGTCATCGGCGTACACTCACCACGGCACCCGCCCGGCCCAAAGACCTTCACTCATGTCGCGGCTCCTCTCACTGTCGGCCCTGCTCGTCGTCGTCGGCCCGGTGGACGCCGCGGACGACTGGGTGTCGCTATTCAACGGCAAGGACCTGTCTGGGTGGGAAACGATCCTCGGCAGCCCGCCCGGCGGGAAAGGGCCGACCGGCCGGAACAAGGATCCGAAGGGCGTGTTCACAGTCGTCGAGGTGGACGGGAAGGCGGCCATCCGCATCTCCGGCGACGGCCTTGGCGGGCTGACCACGCTCAAGGAGTTCGAGAACTACCACCTCGAGCTGGAGTTCAAGTGGGGCGAGAAGCGATTCCCGCCGCGGGCGAACGAGCCGCGCGACAGCGGCCTGCTATACCACGGGTCCGATCACTTCAATCAGGCCACCGGGTGGGTCGAGTCGGTCGAGTTCGGCATCCTGGAAGGGGGCGAGACGGGGGACTTCTGGAGCGTCCCCGGCGCACGCGGCGAGCGGCTTGTCGTCGACGTTGAGGGAGAGGACATCCCCGCGGCCAAACGTCGTTACCCCAATGAGCCAATCAAGTACCGGCCGGGCGGCAAGAAATACGTCGGCACGAAGGTCGGCATTCTCAACGGCGACGACAACGAGAAGCCGCGCGGCAAGTGGAACAAGATCGGCCTCGTCTGCGTCGGCCAGACCGGCGTTCACGTCGTGAACGGGACCGTCAACCTCGTGCTCACGAACATCCGCCGGGAGGTGGACGGCAAAACGGAGCCGGTCACCCGCGGCCGCATCCAGCTTCAGTCGGAAGGGGCCGAGGTCTTCTACCGGAATATCCGAATCCGTCCGATCAAGGAGGTCCCGGCGGAGTTCCAGAAGGCGATGAAGGAGTCGCCGGCGAACACCCTGACCGATGATGAGAAGGCCGACGGGTGGCGGCTCCTGTTCGACGGCACCTCGACGAAGGGCTGGCGGGGCTACAAGGCGAACGACGTTCCGGCCGGCTGGAAGGCGTTGGACGGGGCGCTGGTCCGAGTCGAGAAGGCCGGTGACCTGATCACCGAGGAGGAGTTCGGCGACTTCGACCTCGTGTTCGACTGGAAGGTGTCACACGGCGGCAACAGCGGGGTCTTCTACCGCGCGACTGAGGACACCAAACACATCTACGAGAACGCCCCCGAGTACGAGATCCGGGACAGCGCGTACTGGACCGACAACCCGTACACGAACGGGGCGAACTACGCCCTGCACACCCCCACCAAGGACGTGGCCCGGCCGGTCGGGTATTGGAACCGGGCCCGGATCGTGGCCCGCGGCCATTCCGTCGAGCACTGGCTCAACGGCGAAAAGGTGGTGAGCTACGAGTTCCACTCCGACGACTGGAAGAAGCGGGTGGCGGGTTCCCACGTCAAGAACTGGAAGGGGTACGGGCTGGCGACCCGCGGGCACATCGGGCTGCAGGACTACAACGACCTGCTCTGGTTTCGGAACGTCAAGATCCGGCCGCTCACGAAGGAGTAGTCCGCCGTGGACCCGCTCCGAATCGGCATCGTCGGCTGTGGGAACGTGCTGCCCGCGTACTGGGCGGAGTGCCAGAAGCTCGCCGTCCGGGGCGAGGCAGCGGTGGTGATGGCCTGCGGCCGATCGGCCCAACGCGACCTGATCGTGAACCGCCTCGGCGTCCGTCAATTCGTCACCGGCTACCGGGACGTCATCGCGTCCCCGGACGTGGACCTCGTCGTCGTGCTCACCCCGACGCCGACCCACTTCGAGATCACCCGGGCCGCCCTGCGCGCCGGCAAGCATGTCCTGTCCGAGAAACCGCTGGCGATGACGCTCGCCGAGACCGACGAGCTGGTCGGGCTGGCGGCGCGCGGGCCAGGCGTGTTCGTGCCGGCCCCGTTCACGCTGCTCAGCCCGACGTACCAGGCCATTGCCCGCCGCATTCGCCGCGGCGACATCGGCAAGCCGTGCTCGGCCCGCGGGCGGTACGGGTGGTCGGGGCCGTGGTGGGGCGAGTGGTTCTACCGCCCCGGCGGCGGCCCGTTGTTCGACCTGGCGTGCTACAACATCACCTCGCTGACCGGCTGGCTCGGCCCGGTCGAACGGGTGACGGCCATGACCGGCACGGCCGTCGCGGAACGGGTCGTGAATGGCAAGCCGATGCCGGTCCAGGTCGAGGACAACGTTCAGGTGCTGCTCGACTTCGGCGGGGCGAGCTTCGGGGTGGTGACAAGCGGGTTCACGATGCAGCAGTACCGGTCGCCGGCCCTGGAGGTGTACGGGACGGACGGCACGCTCCAGATGCTCGGCGACGACTGGGACCCGGACGGGTACGAGTTCTGGCACAACCCGGCCGGGTGCTGGCAGGTGTTCAAGGAGACGGCCCCGGACTGGCCGTGGGCCGACGGCCTGCGGCACCTGGTCGATTGCGTCCGGACGGGGGCGAAACCGCTGGTGACGCCGGAGCACGCCCGGCACGTTCTGGAAGTAATGCTGTTGGCCCAGGAGTCGGGGCGGGACGGAATGGCCAAGCCGGTGAGGTCGCGGTTCCCGCGACCGGAGTTCCCCGGTCCGGACGCGGCCGAGCCGGCCCACCTGGTGCACGACCGAACCCGGGCGGAGTTCGGACACTGATCCGGGCGAACCGGCGACGTCAGTCGCCGGGTGTCGCGTCACACCCGGCGACTGACGTCGCCGGTTCGCCCCGGAGCCGGGTTCGTTCGAGGAGGTCTAACGATGCCGGCGTCGATCCTGGACCGGGTGAAGCAAGGCATCGTCGTCGGTGACGGCGGATACCTGTTGGAACTGGAGCGGCGGGGCTACGTGGACAGTGGGTCCGATCGGGAGAAGGTCGGAACCGGCAAGGGGAGCGGCCAGTTCACCCCAGAGGTCGCGGTCGAGAACCCGGACGCCCTCCGCGGGCTGCACCGCGAGTTCCTCGCCGCCGGGGCGCACGTGCTCCAGGCGCTGACATTCTTCGGCACGCGCGAGAAACTCGGCCGGGCCGGGTTCGGCGCGCAGACCGAGGCGATCAACGCGGCCGCCGTCCGGCTGGCGAAGGAGGTCGCCGGGGACACCGCCCTCGTCGCCGGCAGTGTCTCGCGGACGCAGCTGTTCGAGCGGGAGGGTCCGGGGTCCGCCGGGCACGTCCGCGATCTGCTCAACGAGCAGATCCAGTTGCTCAAGGCGGCCGGGGTCGATTTCTTCATCCTGGAAACGTTCTTCCACCTCGAAGAGATGCGGATCGGTCTGGAGTATGCCGCCGCGAGCGGCCTGCCGGTGGTCGTCACCATGAGCTTCCGGCCGACCACCGAGCGGTGTTCGGACGGATACACCGTGGCCGAGTGCGCGAGGCAGATGGCAGACGGCGGGGCTGCGTTAGTCGGGGCCAACTGCGAGCAGGAGCCGACCCGGATGCTGCCCATCCTCCGGGACATGCGGGCGGCCGTCGGCGACCGCGTCGGCATTGCCGCCCAACCATCTGCCTTTCGGACCACGGACCAGACGCCGTGCTTCACGAATATGAGCCAGTTCCCGGACGACCTGGAGACGATCCAGGTGTCGCGGCGGGACTTCCGCGAGTTCGGCCGACAGGCGAAGCGCGAAGGCATCAACTACGTCGGCGGCTGCTGCGGCTGCAACGCCGCGTACATACGGGTCCTAGCCCGCGGCGTCGCCCAAGAGTAGTCCGCTCGCTCCGCGAGCGGAACCCGAAGACCGCTCGCTCCGCGAGCGGACTACGATTAAGCGATGCACGTTACCGTCTACCCGAATGCGGACCAGGCCAGCCGGGCGGCCGCCGACGTGCTGGCCGGTTGGCTGACCGACGCCCGCACGCTGGTGGTCGCTGGCGGCAACTCGCCGCGGGAGCTCTACCGACTCGTTGCCGACCGCCGGCCGAGGGTCGGCGACCTGCACGTCTTCACCCTCGACGAGTACCTGGGCGTCCCGGTCGAGCACCCGGGGACGTGCGCCAACCTGCTCCGGCGGGAGGTGGCCGACGGCTGGGGCGTCCCGGCCGACCGGTTCCACTGGCTGAGCAGTCGGATCGAAGACGCCTCTGCCGGCATTGCCGAGCACGAGCGGAAGCTCGCGGACCTTGGCGGGATCGACGCGGTCGTGCTCGGCCTCGGCAAGAACGGGCACCTCGGGTTCAACGAGCCGGGCAGCCGGCCCGACTCGCCCGGCCGGATACTCGAACTGACCCCCACGTCGATCGCCGCCAACGCCGAGTGGTTCAGCGGCGAGTACGCCCCGGCCCGCGGGGTCACTCTCGGGCTAGGGAGCCTCCTGGCCGCCCGGCGAGTGCTCCTGGTGGCGTTCGGCCCGGGCAAGGCCGACGCCGTTCACGACGCCGTCGTCCCGACTCCGCACGACGGCTGTCCGGCGTCGTGGCTGCAACGACACTTCGAGGCGCGCCTGTTCCTCGACGAGGCGGCGGCCGTTCGCCTGCCGTCGCACCGCAACTACCGCCGAAGGAAGTGAACCCATGCCGGCGGATAACGTGTGGGCCGTTGGACTGGACGTCGGCGGGACGAAGATCGCCGGCGGGCTGATCCGGTTCCCGGCCGGCGAGGTTGTCGTCCGCCGCCGCGTGGCGACGCACGCCGGGCGCGACGCGGCGGCGGTCCTGGCGGATGCGGTCGAAATGGCCCGCGAGTTGACGGCTGCGGTGCCGCCTGGCGTGTACTTCGCCGGGGTCGGGCTGGGCGTACCGGAGTTGGTGGACCTGGACGGGCGGCTCGCCAGCGGCGCGACCATCGACTGGCGGGGAATCCCCCTTGCGGGTCGTTTCGTCGGTGTGGGGCCGGTTTGGGTGGATGCCGACGTGCGGGCGGCCGCCCTCGCCGAAGCCCGGTTCGGGGCGGGTCGGCCTTACCGATTGTTCGTCTACGTCTCGGTCGGTACCGGCATCAGTCACACGCTCGTGCACGCAGGCCGGCCGTTCGCCGGGGCCCGCGGGAACGCCCTGGTGCTGGCCAGCGCGCCGACCAGTGTTCGCTGCCCCGCGTGCGGGAGCTGGGCCCGGCCGGTGCTGGAAGAAGTTGCGGCCGGTCCGGCCCTGGCCGCGGCTCTCAAGGTCGATTCGGCCGAGGACGTCCTCGCCGCTGCCGACCGCGGCGACCACCATGCGATCCGGATCGTCCGGGATGCGGCCGAGGCGCTCGGGAGTGGAATTGGCTTCCTGGTGAACGTCCTCGACCCGGAAGCAGTGGTGGTGGGCGGTGGGCTCGGGCTGGCCGGCGGACTTTATTGGAACGTGCTGGTTAATTCGGTTCGCCGCCACATCTGGGCAGAATCGACCCGCGATCTGCCGATCGTCCAAGCCGGGCTCGGATCCGACGCGGGGGTGATAGGGGCTGCTACCAACGCCTTCGATCGGGGTCGCCGGCCGGGACGGCCGCTGTGAACCAGGCGTACTGACACGCGGGCGCAGTCGGGCCGGCGCTTGTCGGTCGTGACCACGCGGGCGAACCCTCTGGCCGGGTCGCTGGCCCTGCCGGGCGGGCGATAGTCAGATAAGTCTATCCAGAGCACGTTTCAGTTGGGTGTAGCGGGCTAGCCCGACGCGCCGGCGTGCCAGCGAGGGCGCTCGCTGGGGCGTCGGACTAGCCCGCTATGAGTTCCAAAAGTCCGCTCCAGGTTCAGGGCAGGTCGGGCACATCGCGGCGTCTGGCTCGTTGCGTTGCAATCCCACCCACCCTAAGGACGCCAAGGGTGCCAAGGGTGCCAACTTTTTTCACACCTCCCCCCCTCACTTTCTGACCGAATTCCGCGCGGATTGTCGGTGCTGACCTTGACAGGTCCTCGTAGCGGAAGGCCCGCGCTGGCGCGTCAGGCTCACCCGCTACGAGTTCCCACCCCCCAAGGATGGGCCGTCTGGTACGGCGGGCGACACCGAAGAATGGTGGGGTCGTCTTTACTCGCCGGTTCGTGTTCGGCCCGCGTCGCGTTCGGGTTCTGGGCCCGGCGGTCCGCGACTACCTCACGCGCAGCCGGTCGAGGGCCAGTTTGGCGTCCGTCGTCAGCCATGCTCCGGCGACCCCGCTGGCCCACTCTTTGAGCACCTTACGAGCCGACTCTGTGTTTGCGAGTTCCATTGCCTGCACCGCCCGCGAGTGCAGTAGGTCTTCTCGCGTCGGCTTGCGGCTGAGGGCCTTGAGTACCTTTTCCAACCGCTCGCGGGCCTCGGCCGTCGGCTTGGCCGCCAGAGCCTTTCGTACCGCCGGCTCGACGAACACGCCCGCGTCAATCAACGCCTTCGACGCCGCCTCCCGCCGCACGAACATTGCGTCATCCACGTCGGCGATCCAGCCCTGAATGACGTCCGGTTTCGGGTCCTGGATTGGCTTGAAGCGCTCGCGCAGTTTCTTCGGCCCGTCCGGGTCGGCGGCGAATGCCCAGATCGCCTGCCAGGCGGTGGCCGCGTCGTCGCTGGTGAGGCGCTCGATGGCGTTCGCCGTCGCCGGGGCCGCCGGCTTCAGATTCCAGACATAGGCGACCCGGTCCAACCCGCCTGTGACGAGTCGCCTGCCGTCCGGCGAGGCGGCCACGGAGTAGACGTACCCGCGATGGCCCGTCACCGTCGCCACCAGTTTGCCGGTGAGAAGTTCCCACAGCTTCGTCGTGCCGGAATCGTCGCCGGTCAGCACGGTGCGGCCGTCCGACGAAACGCCGAGCGTCAGCCCGTACTGGCTACCGGTCGTCCAGGCGGAAAACTCGTCCAGGGTGTCCGCGAATCGGACCTGGACTCGCCCGTTCAGCGACACCAGGACCAGGAAGCGGCCGTCGGACGTGTATCGAACGTCCTTGAGATCGGGCAGGCCGTACTTTTCCCTGGTTTCGGAGACGTCGATGATTTTCACCGGCCGCCCGGTCGCCGTGTCGATCACTTGCAGCGCGTAGCCCCAGTCGCCGGTCCGGACGCCGCGGCGCAGGCCGCGAGCGACGTACCGGCCGTCGGCCGAGACGGCCAGCCCCACCGCCGCATCGTAGTCTTTGTCGGTCGGGGGGCCGATGCTCCAAAGCTCCTTCTTCGTTTCGGTGTCGACGACGAGCAATTTGGCGTTCTGATGCGAGCACACGAGCCGCCGCCCGTCCGGCGTGAAGGCCATGTCATGGATCGACTTGAAGACCTGGTCCGGCACGGGCCCAGGAAACTTCGTCCTCGCCACCTCTTTGGCCGCGACCAGGTCCCACCAGACGATCGAGTTGCCCGGCCCGGTGATGGCGAGAGTCCGGCCGTCCGACGAGACGGCGAACGTGGACCAGCCGATCTCATCTGCCGACTGAGGTGGCGCGTGGAGCAGCTGGCCGTCGGCGGAACAAACTTCCATGCGCCCGCCGCGGTCGCCAACAATTACGCGGCCGTCCGGCGTGATCGCCACGCGGACGCCCGAGTGGAACCCGCCGGTGGCGAGTGGGATTTGCTTGTTGGTCGTCAGGTCCCACCGGGCGATGATGCCGTCTTGCCCGGTGGTCGTCATCACCTTGCCGGCCTGATCGACGTGCCACTGGCCGACGCCGTTGCCGTGCCCGCTATAGGTGGCGACGAGTTTCCCGGTCGCCGGGTCGCAGCGGGCGATCCCTCCGCCCCAGTTGCTGGCAAACAGGTCCTTGCCGCTCGGGCCGAACCACATCCGGGCCGCGCGGAAGTCCGCGGGCAGCTCGACTGCTCGTGGCTTCGAGCCCGGAGTCAGCGACACGATTCCAAGCGCGAGATCCGCCCGCAGGTAGGCGACGCTGGAAAGGTCAGGAGCGACCGCGATTCGGTTACGGCTGAGCGTGCTGTCCCGGATGCCGGTGCGCAATCCCGTCTCTTCGGGCTCGACGTAGTAGTCGTTTGCCGTCGTCTCGAACTTCCGTACCTCCTTGCCGGTCTCGACCTCCACGACCCGCAGCGTGATCGGGCCTGGCTTTCCGGCGACGCCGGCCCCCGTCTCGATCGCGTAGAACACGAGACGGCCGTCCCACTCCCCGACCCGGTCCCCCCCGGGTTCCCGGCTGAATAGCTCTTTGCCGCGAAGGTCAAAGCCCTTGGCGATTGCGGTGTCCCGGTACCGTAGCGCGATCACGCGCTTGCCGTCCGGTGAGAACTGGCAGTCGTTGAACTTCTCCGTCTCGCCGAGGGTGATCAGCTCCTTGCCGGTGCGCTGGTCGAACAGGTGGACGCCGTTTCGGCCGTCGAGGACCGCGACGAGGCTACCGTCCGGGCTCAGGGTTGGCCGCGGAACGGTGTTGTGTCGCACCGGCATGATTTGGCGGGCGATGCCAGTCTGGAGGTCCCAGACTTCGACTCCGTTCGTGCCCGAGGCGAGCCACTGTCCGTCCTTCGAGAACGACCCAAACCAGAACGCCTGGCTGGCCCGGTAGCGCGTGGTCCCGATCCGGGCAACGGCCCCTGGCGGCAGTGTCTCGGCGACAGCGGCTTCCTTCGACCTCTCCGCAGGCGGGTCCTTCCCGGCCGAGTCCTTCGCTTTTTCCGTCCTCGGCTCTTTCGAAGGAGGATCCTTTGGGTCGGGCGATGTACTCCACCCGGCGATGGTCACGATCCCCCAGCCGAGGCCGGCGATGGCGACCGCGGCTGCCAGCCACACCTTGAGTCCCGGCCAGGTCGCGGCCAGCGCCCGGACCGCGGCGGACGGGGCTTGAAATGCCAGCACGATCGCCGTCGTTTCGAGGGTCGCCGGCACGCGGGCCGTGAGCCGGTCGGACAGCAATGTGACCGCGCCGAGCACCCCCGGCCCGATTCCGCGGCGAATGACCCGGACTTTGAGCCGCTCGCGGGCCGATTCGAGCCGGCGCTTCAGCGTGCTGAGCGACCAGCCGAGCCGGCCTGCCGCTTCGTCGCGGGTCAGTTCCTCGAAGTAGCAAAGCAGGATCGGCACCCGTAACCTCGACGGCAGCCGGCGAACCTCCTCATCGAGCCGCTGCCGGACCTCGCGCCAGGAGGCGTCCGCAAACGGATCGTCTGCCGCCTGCGGTTCCGCAACGAGATTGGCGACGGAGCTGACCCGTCGCAGGGCCCGCCGGGCCGTGCGCAGGGCAACGGCATGGAGCCAGGCCGGCAGCGTCTTGGGTTGGCGAATCGAACTGGCGCGGCGGGCGAGTACCCAAAACGTAGCCTGGAACGCGTCGTCGACTTCCGGCCGATTACCCAGGACCCGTTGGCAGACGCCCATCACCAACGGCCCGAACCGGCGAACCAAAAAGGCGAACGCGGCCTCGTCCCGTTCACGGGCGAACCGGGCCAGGGCATCGGCGTCGGTTGCGGGACCGGGCTGCGGGGCCAGCTGATCGAGGATCGGTCGCATCGCTTTCGTCGGCAGTGTGGCCAAGGTGGGCTCCTGAATTTCGCCCCTGTCCGTATTCAAGTGGCCGGCCCGCCGATCGGCGGGTCAAAAATCTGGCCAGGACCCGGGCGGTGGCCGGCCCTCCGCCACTCCGGTTCAGGTCGCCAGGTTGGAGCTTCCCGCAATCGGGCGGCTCGGAGTCTACGCCAATCGTGTGTGAAGTTCGTGCAACTCATCGATTTCTCATACGGTAACGAGTCCTCGACTTAGCGCTTGCTTCAGGCCCCTCGAGTCGCTTACACATCATCGGTCCGTGTCAAAAGTCGCGCGCCCGTTTTCATGACACTTTCCGACCACATGTCGACTCCCTGTCCGAACCCGGGCGCCTGCTGGGTCCTCGACCCGGTCGTCCACGGCCAGGGCTTCACCTGACTCGCCTCCTGAGCGCGGCAGTCTCGTCGCACCCCACTCTCCACCCCCGGCGACCCCTTCCTGACCGGAAGTCGGTCGCGGGTCCTCGCGCCGCGAACTGAACCAACCAGGTGCGACCCGGCACGGGCCCGGTGGGCCCGAATTCCCTCTTGTTGGAGCACCCATGTCCCGGAGACCTTTCTCTCGCGCGGCCCCGGCCTGCGCGGTCGTGCTGTTGGTGCTGGGCCCCGGCTGCGGAGGCGGCAAAACCTACCCCGTCGATGGCCAGGTGACCTTCGACGGCCAGCCGCTCGTGGCCCGGAGCGCAGTCGTGGTGCTCGTGCCCGACCGGGCGCGGGGGAACGCCACTGCGGACGAGCCGGGCGGGACCGTCGATTCGAGCGGCCGTTACTCGGTCTACACAAAGGGCCGGCGGGGCGCGCCGCCGGGCTGGTACAAGGTGGTGGTGACCGCCATCGGCGATGCCGGCCCGCCTCCCAAGGGCCCGCTGACACACCGTCCGACGGCCAAGTCACTTGTCCCCGCCCGGTACGGCCAGGCGGGAACCACCGACCTGGAAATCGAAGTCGTCCCAAGCCCGGAGGCGGGAGCCTACGACCTCAAGCTGAAGCGTTGAGCCAGCCGGCGCCTGCCGCGCCGCGGCCTGTCTGATTCCCTCAAAACAGGAGTCCTCAAATGCGTCGTTCCGTCGCTGTCCGACTGAGCACCGGTGCCTCCCCGCGTGTTGCCTTCACGCTCATCGAACTGCTGGTCGTCATCGCCATTATCGCGATCCTGATCGGGTTACTCCTCCCGGCCGTGCAGAAGGTCCGCGAAGCGGCCAACCGAATGAAGTGCGCCAACAACCTCAAGCAGATCGCCCTCGGCTGCCACAACTTCGAGAACTCACGCGGCTACTTCCCGGCCGGCGAGCTGACGACCTACGACCCGACCGGCCCGAACTGGAGCTGGATGTTCGTCCTCCTGCCGTACATCGAGCAGGGCAACTTCTACGACGCGTCCGGGGTCGCCGTGACGCCGCCACCGACGCTCACCCAGAAGCGCGACGTGGTCGCCGCCCCGATTCGGAACTACTGGTGCCCGAGCGACCCGAAGGCGCCGCTGGGGGCCCGGACCGATCCGAACAACTACAACCTCCGCGACCCGGTCGTAGGTCAGCTGGCCGGTGGGGTCTCCAACTACCGCGGCAATCTGGGCGCCAACTGGGGCGGGGCCGCCCCGGGCCAACCCGGCTGGTGGGGGAGCGAGCCGCGCTGGACCAACCCCGACCTGATGGGCCGGTACGACGGCTGCACCTACGGGGACGGCGTGGTCATGGGCACCCGCGAGCGCATCGCCATCGCGCAGGTGACAGACGGGACCAGCAACACGTTCATGATCGGCGAGAACAAGGTCGGGGCTTGCTGCCTGGAGGGCTGGGCGCACACGGACAGTGCCGTTTCCACCTGCGCCATCGCCCTGAACGCCAAGCGCACGGACGGCACAACGTATGATTCGTCGGAGTGGTGGAACACCTACGCCTTCAGTAGCTACCACTCCGGCGGGGCCATGTTCGCCATGACCGATGGGTCGGTCCGGTTCATCTCGGACACGATCAGCCTGACGGAATACCGAAACCTCGCCACCCGGCAGGCAGGGGAAGTGGCGAGCGCGCCGTGACCGGCGCCGTACCGGTGAGGAACTGGACCGAGGTGATCTTGCCGCAGGCCACCTGCCGCACAAGCTGGTGGGTGGCCGGATTTCAGCGCTTCCGCGGCTTCGGCGACTTGGGGCCGATCAGGAGATAGATGTACTGCCGGCTGACCCCGTGCCGGCGGGCCAGTTCGCGGACGGGAATCGTCTTCGCCTGCCGCCGGAGTTCGGCGACCACGGCCGGGGTGAACCGGGTGCGGGACGTGCCCGGGCCGCGCCGGCCGCGGCCGGTGCCGTTGGGGACAACGAGCACCTTGCGCCCGTACCAGTCGATGAGCTGGCCCTCGTCGGGCTCGGGCTGCGGGTCGGACTTCACTGCTTTCCCTCCGTCGGCGGCCACACTTTGCTCAGTCAATGCGGGCTGGGCCGGGACGATCCCACTCCTGAGCAAACGGGCCAGAACGGCAATTCGCCGTCTATCGGTTCATGTGAAGAATGCTTGATCGGCCGACTGGGGTCAAGCGCCGAAAAAGTGTCGGCAGGCAAACGCCCGGTCCAGGGATACAAGTTTGTTGGTGGAGTCCAGTGGCGGTCGCGCCACACGACAACTGCCGGGCCGGATGCGTACCTGACGAATGCGTATTGGGCCGTCCGCGCCCTCCCGTCCGGGGATGAAATCTTGCGGGTGTCTTACCGGGGCATGGCCGACATGGCCCACGACTTCAGCCCGGACGGCCGGCTCCTCGCGCTCGGGTCGGATCGCGGGCAGGTGGAAGTCTGGGATGTGGACGCCAGGGCCCTCTTGTTCCGCTACCAGCCACACAGGGGCAAGCCGGTTCACGCCCTCGTCATTTCCCCCGACGGCGACATCGCGACCACGTCCGACGATGACGACCGCCTGGTGGTTGTTCGCATGAGAGAAGTGCGGGATCGGCTGACGGAATTGGGTTTGGGTTGGTAAGTGGGGCAGAAGCGAGACTCAGCGGAGTTGGCCCAGGACCGATATCCGGCTGTACCAAAGTCTTGTTCCTCGCGCCGTCCCGGGCCATAATCCGGCCGCCAGCCCATCCGCACCGGGGAGCCTCACCATGAACCAACCGCTCTCACCAATGGCCCAGGCGCTATTGCGAGGCCA
>Ga0066905_100000249_pt1 | contig 13262 bp, 10 predicted proteins | sample PanSoiMetaPlot36_FD_67483 | JGI IMG/M metagenome (GOLD analysis project Ga0066905, IMG submission 67483) | Tropical forest soil microbial communities from Panama analyzed to predict greenhouse gas emissions - Panama Soil Plot 36 (version 2) | ecosystem: Environmental > Terrestrial > Soil >... | reverse complement strand
TTAACCGTGGTCACCGACGCCGATGGTCCGGCGCAAGGTCCGCGCGTTGATCAGAATTGCAACCACCGCCTGTGTCATGCTGATCAGCGTGAGCAGGAGAAATTCGGTATTATTGAATAACCCAAGTGGCCGCACGCCCGCCGCTCCGAGCGCGAACAGCAGCACCTGGGTGGCTGCGACTCCTGCCATCAAGATCGCTTCAATGGTGTTGTCGATCCCAGGATGAGACACCCGCAACTGCTCGGCCATCGCCACGATGGCGGCAGCGACGAACAGCACCTCAACCCAGGTGAGTTGGTATCTTCCGACCTGGAAAAGGATCGCTCTCGGATCCGCGATCATGAATTTCCCGGCGACATACAGCGCCAGGATATAGAGAAAGCCTGGGACAAACTTGATTGGCGTACTTTTAAGCGCAGCGTGGACCTGCATAGCAGTTGCCGCGCTCGCCAACGCGCCATCCGAGCTTGCCAGCGACGTTCGGGTCATCACACCCCTCCTTTGCCGGTCGCAGCCGGGAGCGCTGCCCGCGAACGGGCAGCCGTCGTCACAGCTGCGGGGAACGCTGATGATTTAGGGAGGGTTGGCTACCGTTCAATGCGGCAGGGAAGGCGCACAGTGTCGAAAACGGCACACGCTCTTCCCGCACCTACAAGCGGTTGATGGTTGGCTGATTTCCCTCAACCGGTAGGGCGGTACTGAGCTCGCAGATTTTGGGATGGAAGGATCACGCGTTTTGCATGCGTAGTCCTTCGATGCTGCCAAAGGATGTGGCAGCGAACGGATGACGCGACGTAGCCACCGTGCGGAGCTTCAGAGCAACCAGGTATGCCCCCACCGCCGGATGGCGCAGCGCATCGAGAGTGTGACGGCCTCGTCGCGAACCGCGAGAGACGTCAAACCGAGCGGCGGGCGGCGTCCAACGCATGGAGCGCCGGCCATGGTCCAAGCGCCGATGTCGCAACCTGGAGCAAAGTTCGCCGTTGCTGTTGACGTATCCCCCTCTGGCGTCAGCGGCAACGCGTCCAGCTCGCCGCGAAGCGCGTCACCTGGGCCATGTTGAGCACATTGTTTTACAAGGTACGCCGCCGGTATTTCCTCGCCCCCAAAGGGCAAAATCCTTGGCCTCGGCTGGAAGACGGTCTATGCATGGAAACAGCGCTACAGTTATGCGCTGTGGCGATAGGCGAGCGCACACAGATGATCAAAGCGGCCATCGTCGGCCTGGGCTGGTGGGGTGGCATTATCCAGCGGCAGCTTGCTACAAGCGACGTCATCCGCCCCGTGCTCGGGGTCGACCCGGCCGACGCAGCACGCACGGTGGCAGAGGCTGCCGGACTGGAGACCACCGCTCGCTTTGAGGATGCGCTCGAGCGCCCCGAGATCTCGGCCGTGATTCTGTCGACGCCACACAAGGTTCATGCGGCACAGATCGTGGCAGCTGCCAAGGCCGGCAAGCACGTCTTCTGCGAAAAGCCGCTGTGCACAACGGCGCGCGACATGGATGCGGTCGCTGACGCTGTAACCGCGGCGAAGGTCCAGCTCGGTATCGGTCACGAGCGACGCTTCGAGCCGGGCATTATCGATTTGCGGGCCAAACTTGCCGCTGGCGAACTCGGCACCGCCCTGGCCATGGAAGGCAACTTCAGCCAGGACAAGTTCCTAGCGCTTTCCCCCGATAATTGGCGCCTCTCGAACGTGGATGCTCCGGTCGGGCCGCTGTCCGCGACCGGCATTCATCTCGTCGATTTGTCGATCGCCCTCTTGGGCAGGCCCAAACAGGTATGGGCGCGGCTCGCCACGCGTGCCAGCGCATTTGCCAATGGCGATGTGCTTGGCGTCATGATCGCTTTCGAGTCCGGTGCAAGCGCACTGTTGACCGCGATTCTGGCCACCTCCTTTATGGGTCGTGTCGCGGTCTACGGCTCGCAAGGTTGGATCGAGGTTCGCGATCGCACGCATCCGGAGCACCCAACGGGATGGGACGTCACCGTCGCGCCACGCGGCAAGTCCCCTGCGACGCATTCGCTTCCGCCGCATCCGGCGGTGAGGGACAATCTTGAGGCCTTCGGACGTGCCGCTGCTGGGGGCGCGCCTTACCCGGTAAGCATCGCTGAGATCGTTAGCAATGTGCGCACGTTCGAGGCCATTACGCGTTCTGCACTAAGCGGCAAGCTGGAGCAGGTCTGAGACAGAGCTGAGCCGGTCGCTGGGGTCGGTGCCTGGCGCGGGGACGCGCCGATCAGCACCGATACGGTCTTTGTCAGCTCGGTGAAAACCACACCTATTGGCCCACACCGCCAAGCCAGTGTCGCCCAGCCGACCGAGCCAGACTGCTGGCTAGGTGCGACATGCGCTTCGTATGGACATGGGCCTCTCGAACTTTCCCAACCACAGGCTCGTTGCATTCGCGAAGAAGCTAGCAGAACTCCCTCTCGCGGGGGCACGTCTTGGTCTTTCGAGCACTGAGCCGGCGTCGCCAGCGTGCTGACGTAAATCTATCGTATATACGGCGCAAATGCTGGGGAGGAGCAATATTGCCAGTCCTCAACGTCGTCGTCACCGGTCTCGGCCGTACCATAAGATGGTTGCCGCGTCTGCTGGCGATCTATGGGCTGCCCTGGCTGCTCGGCACAATCGCCCTCCTCATCCTCGAAGTCGTTGCTCAGGAGCAGCTCCAGCTCGCGGCGGCTCCCGATTGGGCGCGAAACCTGGTGTGGGCACCATTCTCAGCGATGGCAAACCTGATGCTGCTGCGATGGGTGCTTGACGACGTCGCCCCCACTCGTCCCCTCAACGTTTTGGCTCAACGCGAGACCTGGCTGGCGGCGCTAGTTCTGGCGCTATGGTTCCTCAGCTATCCCGCAATCAGCCATGCGCCGCTCGTGCTGTTGCAGTGGCTGGTTTTTCCAGAGGATTTGCGCGATCGGTTTAAGGATGTCCTGCCCTATTACTTCGCCTTCACGATCGCGGCCTGGCTCGTGAATGCTGCCCTGGCACCGTGCTTCTTTGGGTTAATCGTTGTGGCGAGGCGCGGTTGGCTCAACGTTGGCGAGTATTGGCGATTGCTGCGACTCCATCCGGCACGTCTGCTCTCGGTCGCCCTAATCGCCACGGCGGCGGTCGACGGCGTGGCGATGTTTGATACCCTGGCTTGGCTCCAGCTGGCGCCGGGTGGCCTCATTCCCGGGGGGGCCAACATCGGTTGGGCCTTCCTCGCTGAGCTTGCCCAATTCCCGGTGCAATTTCTGGAATTCGCCATCAAGGGCTGCATACTGGCGGAAGCCTACCGGCGGCTGTTGGCAGAGACGAAGCGCTGCAGTCCGACAGATGTCGGGAATTGACGGAGCCAGTTGTCCGGCCGATCGCTTAGCGACGTACCATGTAGTAATGGTGCGTGGGCGGCACCAACCGGCACACCGGTGAGGGTAGAGCGGGCCAGGGCTCGGGCATCACTGATCGCTGTCCCCTGACCCGATCCCGCCAGGCCGTCCAGCGGGCTTGAGCATGACAAACGAAGAAGCCTTACACTGTATAAAGACAACCGACTATTGTTACGTTGTCTGGTCGATCGAAAAGAACGTTGTCATTGCGGTTTACCCGGTTCCGCGCGATGCGACCATCGAGCAAGGCTCCGCTGCGTTGTCGAAGGTCGACAGCGAACATGCGGGGCCAACCAAGGGTCGGTTTCTGGATCCGAGAACAACCACGCTCACGACGCTTAGCGAGGAGCAGCAGCAGACGGAGACAATCCACGATCGAGAGCGTACCTTTCGTTCGTGGCAAGCTTACTCAACCAACGATCTTCTGGGCATCCTCGAACACGGGGAGTTCCCACCCCCGATGGACCCATTTTATGGCGCTCAACACATCATTGAGCAGCTGTACTATTCACCAAGGCGCGCACTGTCGAGCGAGCAGCTCGGCCGGCTTGACGCCATGGCTGCCAGCAGCTGTGCGTCTCTAGAGCCGGCTGTGGCACTTCGATTGGAATGCTGGCTCGCGGTGCTCCATCGAGATCGGGATCGCTTAGAGCGTTTTTGGTCGCGCTGGATCGGCACCGTCAAGTTGGCAGCTTCGGACGCATTTGCGACGGCCACCGGTGATCTCCAGCTCGACAGCGGCCCTGTGATCGACAGCTTTATGGAGGTGGTTCGGAGCTCCGGCATGTTTGGTCCGCGTTTCGATGCGATGGTGGCCCTTGGAAAGATTGGATCGAGCGCTGGCGAGACGGCGGCGGCGACAATTGCCGCTCACATCTACCAAAGCAGTCAACAAGTGGCTGCGGTCCGTGACCTATCGATTGAAATAATTCGATCCTCGGCGTCTGATTGGGGCCCTGTAGGGTGTGTGTCCGTGGAATGGTACCTGTAGTCCATGGAGTGATCCCACGCTTTGCAGCCTGCCCGGCCTGCAAGTGCCTCGGGTGGGTTCGAACCGCTGGCGTTCAAAGCAAACACTCTGGCTGAGAACAGGGATCACCCGACGACCTCATCGAGCATCGGCACTAGTCGCCCTTTTTGCTCTCCCTGTTAGGGCACTACCAGGCGGTGTGCTAGGCCGGCGCTTGCGCCCCGCCGCCTTGGCAATCAGATCGCCCATCGCCGCAAAGTCACGCTTTCGCGGTGATGTCTCACGCCAGGCGAGGCCAATAATGCGCTGTGGCTCTGGGTCGGTGAAACGCATAAGGCGTATGTCGGACCGCTTTGCTTCCAGCTCGAGGCTGAGTTCGGGCAGCAGCGTGAGTCCGAGGCCGTTCGATACCATTTGCACGATGGTCGAGAGTGTCGATGCGCCAAAGGTGTCGATGCTCTCAACCTGGCGCAGGTGGCAGAAGGTCAGCGCCTGATCCCTGAGGCAGTGACCCTCCTCCAGAAGAAGCAGACGATCCTCCCGCAGCAGATCGGGTGTGGCGCGCACGTTCTTGGCGATGGAGCGCGACGCGGGCATCGCCAACAGGAAGCGATCTTCGAATAGCGACAAGGTCTCAACACCGGCATGTTCCACGGGCAGGGCCAGCAACACGAGATCGAGATCGCCGTCTGCCAGTTCCTCGAGCAATCGCTGCGTCTGCGTTTCGCGCAACTGCAGGTCGAGATTGGGATGGCGCGCACGGATCAGGGGGAGAAGCTGCGGCAGCAGGTAGGGCGCGATCGAGGGAATGACACCGAGCCGTAACGGTCCGGTGAAGCCGTCCGAGAGATGCCGGGCGCTATCCACCAAGTCGCGCACATCGGCAAGCACCCGCGCGGCGCGAACGGCAATGTCCCGCCCAGCCGCGGTCAAGGCCACGCCCTTGCGCCCGCGCTCAAGCAATTGCAGCCCGAGCTCATGCTCCAGCTCCTGAATCTGCATCGATAGCGCTGGCTGCGTGATCGCGCATTGCTGCGCGGCGGCGCCGAAGTGGCCGGTGCGAGCCACTGCCAAGAAATAGCGAAGCTGCTTGAGCGAGACCATCGTCGATAAATAAAGCTTATCAGACACCCAATGTAAACCGATTGGAGCTGATTGGCGGCGTCAATCTAAAGTGATCGAAGAGTCAAACACATGCGCCGAGGTGTGAAGATGGACGCAAAAGCCGACAAGCGCGCGGACAAATGCCCATTCACAGGCAACCGCGGACATCACAACCGCGACTGGTGGCCGAACACGTTGAACGTTTCCGTCCTACATCGGAACTCGAATTTGTCCGATCCGATGGGCAAGGCGTTCGACTACCCCGAAGAGTTCAAGAGCCTCGACCTCAACGCGCTAATCAAGGACCTTCATGCCTTGATGACCGCCTCGCAGGAGTGGTGGCCGGCCGACTTCGGTCACTACGGTGGGTTGATGATCCGCATGGCATGGCATAGCGCGGGCACCTACCGCATCACTGACGGCCGCGGCGGCGCCGGCACGGGACAGCAGCGCTTTGCGCCGCTGAACAGCTGGCCGGACAACACCAACCTCGATAAGGCGCGCCGGCTCCTGTGGCCAATCAAGCAGAAGTACGGCCGCAAGATCTCCTGGGCCGACCTGATGATTCTCGCGGGCAACGTTGCGCTCGAGTCGATGCACTTCAAGACGTTCGGTTTCGCTGGCGGCCGCGCCGACGTTTGGGAGCCGGAAGAACTCTTCTGGGGTCCTGAGGGGACCTGGCTCGGGGACGAACGCTATAGCGGCGAACGCCAGCTTGCGGAGCCGCTCGGCGCCGTGCAGATGGGCCTGATCTACGTCAATCCTGAAGGCCCGAACGGCAATCCGGACCCGATCGCGGCGGCCAAGGACATCCGCGAGACCTTCTTCCGCATGGCCATGAACGACGAAGAGACCGTCGCCCTGATCGCCGGCGGTCACAGCTTCGGCAAGACGCACGGCGCCGGTGATCCGTCGCTGATCGGTCCGGAGCCAGAAGGCGGCGCCATCGAGGATCAGGGCCTCGGCTGGAAGAGCAGGCACGGCACTGGCATCGGTGCTGATACCATCACCGGCGGCCCCGAAGTCACCTGGACGCAGACGCCAACCAAGTGGAGCAACTTGTTCTTCAAGAACCTGTTCGAAAACGAATGGGAGCTGGCGGAGAGCCCCGCCGGAGCAAAGCAATGGAAGGCGAAAGCCACGACGGCCACCATTCCGGACGCCTTCGACAAGTCGAAGAAGCATGTGCCGACCATGCTCACGACTGACCTGTCGCTGCGCTTCGATCCGGTTTACGAGAAGATCTCGCGGCGCTTCTATGAAAATCCTGATCGGTTCGCGGACGCTTTTGCGCGCGCTTGGTTCAAGCTCACGCACCGCGACATGGGCCCACGCGCGCGCTACCTTGGCCCGCTCGTGCCGAGAGAGGTGTTAATCTGGCAGGACCCAATCCCGGCAGTGGATCATCCACTGATCGGCGAGCAGGATGTGATCGCACTGAAAGCGAAGATCCTGTCCTCGGGCCTGACCGTGTCGCAGCTTGTTTCTGCCGCATGGGCATCGGCCTCGACATTCCGCGGCTCCGACAAGCGCGGCGGTGCCAATGGCGCGCGTATCCGGCTCGCGCCGCAGAAGGACTGGGAGATCAACCAGCCGGCCCAGCTTAAGACGGTACTGCAGAAGATCGAGGCGATCCGGAAACAATTCGGCAAAAAGGCTTCGCTTGCCGACTTGATCGTTCTCGGTGGCGCCGCCGCAGTCGAGAAGGCCGCCAAGGATGCTGGCGTCAATGTAAAGGTTCCCTTTACGCCGGGGCGCATGGACGCGTCGCAGGAGCAGACCGACATCGATTCCTTCGCGCCGCTCGAACCGCGTGCCGACGGCTTCCGCAACTATACCAGCACCCGGAGGCTGCAGCTGATGGCGCCGGAAGAGGCGCTGGTGGACCGGGCGCAGCTATTGACCCTGACGGCACCCGAGATGACGGTACTCGTCGGCGGGCTGCGTGTCCTCGGCGCCAACGCCAACGGCTCCAAGCACGGCGTCTTCACCAAGCGGCCAGAGAAGCTGACCAACGACTTCTTTGTCAACCTGCTCGATATGAGCACAGAGTGGTCGCCTGCCGGTGACAACGTGTACGAGGGCCGCGACCGCAACACCAAGGCGGTGAAGTGGACCGGCACCCGCATCGACTTGATCTTTGGCTCGCACTCACAGCTCCGCGCCTTGGCGGAAGTCTATGCGTGTTCGGACTCGCAGGAGAAATTCGTGAAGGACTTCGTCGCTGCGTGGGCCAAGGTCATGGAACTCGACCGGTTCGATCTGCGCTGAGCCTTGCTCCAGAAGTCGCGAGCACTTGTGCAATGTGGTGATGGTCAGAATGAAGTGAGAGTCGTGTTTGAGCGCGAGCACAATGGCGTGGCGGAATTCATTACCGAGGCGAGCGTTGAAATGCTCAATGCCGAACTCGCAGATCGGGGGATTAAACCCGATCGTATCATCACGGTGTTGCAGGTGCCTGGGCAAACCATGGCCAACCCGACGACACCGAAGTTCCGCGTCCTCTATTGCACGGATTGACAACGCTCGGGTGGCATCACGCCGTTACGTTGCCGCCCGGCTGCCCTGTTGGGCGTTGATGGGGGTAGCGCGATCGCCGCTCGCCAGCTGCGAACTGAGGAGTACTGCGGTCATGTCCGCCTTACACCCAAAGCGCCAAACCGCCGCGCAATCCGCGCCGGTGCTGCGCGTGCCGCCGCCGCCATCTGTTCCATGTAAATATAAAGTACCGGCGTAATGTAGAGCGTGAGCACCTGGGAGACCAAAAGCCCTCCGACCACGGCAACGCCGAGCGGCTGGCGCAATTCCGCACCAGCGCCAACCGCGAGTGCGATCGGGAGCACACCGAACAGTGCGGCCAGCGTCGTCATCATGATCGGCCGGAAGCGCAGCAGCGCCGCCTCGTAGATTGCGACCGCTGGGTCCTTGCCCTCGCGTTGCGTGGTGAGCGCAACGTCAATCATCATGATGGCATTCTTCTTGACGATGCCGATCAACATCAGCAGGCCGATGACGGCGATTAGGCTCAGATCCATCCCGCACAGGCGTAGGGCAACAAGAGCACCGACGACCGCCGACGGCAGGCCGGTGAGAATCGTGAATGGATGGATATAGCTCTCATACAGGATGCCCAGCACGATATAGATGGTCACAACGGCGGCAATGAGCAGGATACCTTGGTTTGCTAGCGAATCTTGGAAAGTCTTGGCATTGCCGGCGAAGGTGGTCGTGATCGTGCGTGGCACCTTGAGTTGCGCCTTCAGCTCTTCGATCGCCTCAACGGCACTGCCGAGCGAGCCTCCCGCCGGCAGATTGAACGATATGGTGACGGCCGGAAGCTGTCCGAGTTGGTTGATGGTGAGGGATCCGGCGGTGCGCTCGACGCGCGCGAAGGCACCGATTGGGACGAGCTTGCCCTGGGCGTTGCGGATGCGTACATCGGGCAGCTCGGCCGTGGTCCAATTGATCTTGTCGGTAAACTCCATCACCACATAGAAGCTGTCGCCGGTGCCGTAGATCGTGGATATTTGCCGGCTGCCGAAGCCCGAATAGAGCGTCGAGCGCAACTGCTCCGCCGAGATACCAAGCGAGCTCGCCTTGTCCTTGTCGACCACCAAGGTGGCCTGCGTGGCGTTGATCTGCAGATCGCTATTGACGTCGGTAAAACGTGGATCGCTGCCCATGGCGTCCGCCATCTTCCGCGACCACTCATAGAGCTCAGGCCTGTTCAGGCTCTCCATCACGTACTGGTAGGTTGCCCTGCTGGAGCGGCCACCGATGCGTAAATTTTGCACCGGATTCGGATAGACACTGATGCCGGGGATGCGCGCTGTGTCGCGTCTGAGGTCGGCCAGCACTTTATCGAGGGCCGGACGCTGGTTCCTCGGCTTGAGCTCGACGAACAGCCGGCCCTGGTTCAGACCGGAGCTGCTGCCCGTGGAACCGATAATGGAGGCGACGTTGGCCACGTGCGGAGACTTCTGATAGGTATCTGCGACCTGCTTTTGCAGCGCCACCATCGCGTCGAACGAGATGTCCTGTCGGGCCTCGGTCGATACCGACAATTGGCCGATGTCTTCCTGCGGGAAAAATCCTTTCGGGGTCACGAAAACCAGCCAGGCCGTGCCGAGCAGGGTGACGATAAACACCAGCAGCATCAACGGTCGGTGCCGCAGGCTGTACTGAAGCGTGCGGTCGTAGCCACGCAACGTCGCCTCGAAGCCGCGCTCGAACAACGCGCTCCAGCGCGGTGTCCGCTCGTCGTGCTGTGGTTTGCGTAGGATCTTGGACGATAGCATGGGTGTCAGTGTCAGCGACACGAATGCCGAGGCGGCGATGGCCACCGTCACCACCACCGCGAACTCGTTGAAGATGCGGCCGATGATGCCACCCATCAGCAGCACAGGAATGAATACCGCCACCAGCGACAGCGTGATTGACATGATCGTGAACCCAATCTCGCGGCTACCTTTCAGCGCCGCCTCGAATGGGCCCAGTGCTTCTTCCTCCATGTGGCGATAGATGTTTTCGAGCATGACGATGGCGTCGTCGACCACGAGGCCAACCGCCAGCGTGAGCCCCATGAGCGAGATGTTGTCGATGCTGAAATTGAGGAGATACATCGCTCCAAGCGTGGCAATCAGCGAGATCGGCACCGCCAGCGCCGGAATAATGGTCGCGGTGACCCGGCGCAGGAACAGGAAGATCACCAGGATTACCAGTCCGATCGTCAACAGCAGCGTGAGCTGGACGTCGTGGACGGCGTTGCGGATCGAATCAGAACGATCGTTGAGAACATGCAGCGTCGTTGCCCGTGGCAACTGCTGGTCGAAGCTTGGGAGAAGCGCCCTGACGCGGTCCACCACATCGACGGTGTTTGCCTCCGGCTGCCGGTAGACGCCAAGAATGATGGCGCGGGTGCCGTTGTACCAGCTCGCCGTCTGATTATCCTGGACCGAATCGGTCACGGTTGCGAGATCGCCAAGCCGCACCGGCCTGCCGTTGCGCGTGGCAACGATGATGTTGCGGAACTGCTCGCCGTTCGACAGCTCGGTCTCGGCCTGCAGCGTCAACGTCTGCTGCTTGTTCTTAAGCGTGCCAACCGGCGTGTTGGCATTGGCCGCGGAGACCGCCGCCTGGACCTCGTCCACACCGATGCCGCGTGCCGCCAACACATCGGGATCGAGCTGCACGCGCACTGCATACTTTTGACTGCCGAAGATTGTGACCTGCGCCACCCCATCGATTGTGGAGAGCGCCGGCGAGATCACCTGCTGGGCGAACGCATCCATGTCCGGCAGCGGCGCAACGTCGCTGCGCAGCGTCAGGATCAGGATCGGCGCATCGGCCGGGTTCACCTTGCGATAGCTGGGCGGCTCGGTCATTTCGATCGGAAGCTGCCGCTGCACGCGCGCGATGGCCGACTGCACATCGGCCGCCGCGCTGTCGATATCCCGGTTGAGGTTGAACTGGACGGCGATCGAAGTGGAGCTCTGGGAACTCGTGGCAGTGATGGTGTCGATGCCGGCGATCGTCGCGAACTGCTTAATGAGCGGCGTCGCCACGGCATTGGCCATGGTGTCAGGCGAAGCGCCCGGCAGTGATGCAGAAACGTTGATGACAGGAAACTCGGTGCGCGGTAAGGCGGCGACCGGCAGGAAGAGGTAAGCGAATATGCCGGCCACGACCAGAGCCGCCGACATCAGCGTGGTCGCAACCGGGTGTCGGATGCAGAATTCTGATAGGTTCATCGCTGCGCCGCGCCGGCCGGGGCGCTCTTGTCATTCTGCTTGGCGGCAGCTGCCGCTTCCGGTGCCGTCTCCCTTACACGGGCGCCATTGCTGAGACGCATCTGTCCCTCAACAACTACCCGCTCTCCGGCCTGCACACCTTTGGCAATGGCTAGGCGGTTGCCTTCGCCACCGGCAAGCTCGACATTGCGCATCTCAACGGTCTGACCGTCGTTCGTGACGAACACAAACGGACCCTTCTGTCCGCTCTGGACGGCGACGGCGGGGATCATGACTGTGTTGGGCCGAACGTCGAGATCGACTTCCACGTCGACGTACATGCCGGGCCACAGCTCCAGCTTGTCGTTGGCGAATTTTGCCTTGGCGGCGATGGTGCCCGAGGAGAAATCCACGCTGCTATCGACGAAATCGAGAGTACCGGTCGCCAGGAGTTTGGCCTCGCTCGGTGCATAGACACGCACTTCCGCCGGCGGTGACAGCGCAAACGCCTTGCGCAGCGCAGCGAGATCGCGCTCCGCAAGCGTGAAGCCGGCGCGAATCGGCTTGATCTGAGTGATGGTCACCAGTCCGGCCGTGTCGTTGACGCCAACAAGGTTGCCCGGCGTCACCCGTATGGTACCGACACGACCGGTTATAGGGGCTTCGAGCTTGGCGTAGCCGAGCTTCAGCCGATCGGCTTGCAGCACCGCTTCGTCCGCCTCCACCGTCTGTTGGGCCGCCTTGTAGGCGGCGACCGCCTGGTCGAGCTGTTGCTGTGGTGCCACCCTCTTCTCGATCAGCTCTTGCTTGCGCCCGAGATCAGCCTGGGTTTGCGCCAGCGCCGCATTATCCTTGGCAAGCTGCGCCTGATCGCGGGCAACGAGAGCCTGGATCTCGCGATCGTCGAGGGTGAACAGCGGATCGCCTTTGTGCACGATCTGGCCGTCGCTGACATGCTGCTCCAGCACCTGGCTGTCGATGCGCGCCCTGACGACGACGATGGCCGGCGACTCCATAATGCCGATGGTGCGCCGCCGGATCTTGAAGTCTTCGGCTTCGGCTTGGGCGGTGATGACAGAAACTGGCTGGTTGCCAGCCTTGCGCTTGCTTCCGCGATCGGAGGTCACGTCGGTGGACGCTCGCGACCGTGGGCCGTAGCTGTGATAAGCCACGGCGCCGACAATCAATAGGCCGATGAGCGTCGCAACACCGGCAAACCCTCGCTTGCGCAACTCCTGGCCCCTCAACCTGAGTGAGCAAAAACCCTCGACCTCTTGCGCACAACGCTTGTCCTCAAGCTTCAGTTCCGAGGGCGGGATTTTGCCGTGCGTGCGCAACGCGGGGAAGATGCCGCACGCGATGCAAACGGCGCAAGGCGAAACCACCGGAGCAATGAGGATCCGCATGCGACGCCCGCCGGTCGAAAGCAACGAATGCATCGGCCGCCGGCTGCGGCAAAACCTCACTGACGAAGCAAGGATAAAAATCTATGGTGATGCTCATACGCCACAAGAGTTGCAGAGCGCCGCGCTTGGGATGCGGTCTGTAGGCCCGTATGTGAACGGCACCTCATGAGCGCCACCGGGCACATGTTAAGTGCTAGTTTGGCGCAAAGTTGAACGTGTCCGCCCTTATCGCAGGGTTGGCGCGGCCGTGAGGCGAGGCGGCAACGGCTCATTTGGCCTACGGTGAACGGCGCAATGCGCGAAGGAGGTTCCATGCCCAACCCAGCAGAGCTAGCCGAGCTTGAACAGCGCATTCGAGTGGTGCGCGAGAATATCCGTGTCTTGACTGAACAGGCCGCCTCCTATTCCGGTGCAGCAGACGAGGAGCGTACTGCGGAGCGCATCGCCGAGCAGGATGCACTGCTGACGAAGCTGCTCAAAGAACAGGAAGCATTGAGGGGTGAAAAGTAAGCGTTCACCCAATTAAGGCTTGTTTGGGCTCCAGCCCGCGCTGCTTCGTGCCGGACCTGGTTCAATCCGCGGGTTGCTGCGGAGCGGGCCCTAGCAGCGCGCCGAGCCTGTACGCCTCATCCCCGGCGCGCATGCATGACACTGGTGGCCGCCTTGGTCG
>Ga0066905_100000248_pt1 | contig 13265 bp, 14 predicted proteins | sample PanSoiMetaPlot36_FD_67483 | JGI IMG/M metagenome (GOLD analysis project Ga0066905, IMG submission 67483) | Tropical forest soil microbial communities from Panama analyzed to predict greenhouse gas emissions - Panama Soil Plot 36 (version 2) | ecosystem: Environmental > Terrestrial > Soil >... | reverse complement strand
CGGCACGGCCCGGCAGATGTCGTAACCACGCCCCTCGCCGCGCCGCTGCTCGAGACGCATCCCGCCGTCAGGCAAGTGATTCCCTACGACAAGCGTGGCGGCGATCGTGGGTGGGCGGGCTTCCAGAAGCTGACCGGCCGGCTCAGGGCAGAGCGGTACGCCCGCGTCTATCTCCCACACCGTTCGTTACGTAGCGCCGCTCTGGGCTGGATCAGCCGGATCCCCTCCCGGGTCGGCTTCTCCGGCCGCTGGTCCTTCCTCTATACGGACGCAAGGCGCAAACCCCGAACGGGACACGAAAGCGACCGGCTCCTGGCCCTCGCGGATGAGCCTCCGGGCGCCTATCGTCCCCACCTGCGGACGACGGCGCAGGACGAGGACGCGGCGGCAGCGCTCGTGGGGGATGAGAGCGGTTTCGTCGCGCTCGCTCCCGGATCGATATGGGGCAGCAAACGCTGGCCCTACTATCCGGAGCTCGCCGCGCGACTGGCGGCCCACGTCGTCGTGGTGGTCGTCGGAAGCAAGGAAGACGCTCGGTTGGGTGACGAAATCAGGTCCGGAGCAGACGTCAACGGGCGGCAGCGGGTCGTCAATGCCTGCGGTCGACTGACGTTGCGCGAGTCCGCTGCGCTGCTGGGCCGGGCGCAGTTGCTCGTCACGAACGACAGTGCGCCGCTCCATTTGGCAACGGCGATGGGCACTCCGATCGTCGCCTTGTTCGGACCGACGGTGACGGAGTTTGGTTTCGGCCCGCTGCGGAGCGGAGACCTCGCCTTGGGAATGCAGGGACTGGTGTGCCGCCCATGTTCGCCGCATGGTCCCCTGCAATGCCCCTTGGGGCATCATCGCTGCATGCGTGACCTCAGTGTCGAGGCCGTCATTACAGCAATCGAGGAGACCGGTGCGCTACGTCGTCGGAGTTGACGTGGGTGGGACAAATCTCGTCGCGGGGGTTCTCGCCGAGGACGGCTCCGAGATTCATGGTGTCGTGTCGGAGCCTACGCTGTCCGCGCAGGGAGCCGACTCGGTCATCGGTCGCATCGTGAAGCTCGCGAAGGCCTCGATCGCCGAGTCGGGCAAGAAAGTCGAAGGCGTGGGGATTGGCTCACCAGGTCCGCTTAACACGAAGACGGGCGTCGTCCTGCTGACCCCCAATCTCGGCTGGACAAACATGCCGCTGCGCGATCGCGTGAGTGAGGGCCTCGGCCTTCCCGCCACACTCGATAACGACGCCAACTGCGCGATCTACGGTGAGTGGTGGCGTGGCGCCGCGAGCGGGGCGAAGTACGTCATCGGGTTCACGCTGGGGACGGGCATCGGCGGTGGGATCGTCATCGACGGCAAGATCTATCATGGCGCCAGCGACGTCGCGGGCGAGTTTGGCCACGTGACTATCGACGCGAATGGGCGCCACTGTAAGTGTGGTAATTACGGCTGCATCGAAGCGTACGCGTCCGGGCCGGCGATCGCGGAGCGCGCCGTGGAGGGCATCCAGTCCGGGACCGACACTACGCTCGCCCAGTATGTCAACGGCGATCTCACCAAGATTACCGCGCAGATCGTGTACGAGGCCGCGAACGACGGCGACGAGTGGGCACTCGAGATCGTGCGTGAGACCGCGTCGCTGCTGGGTGCCGCGGTCGCGAGTTTTGTCAACATCTTCAATCCGGAAGTCGTCGTGATCTGCGGTGGAGTCACCCAGGCCGGCGACCGCTTGTTCAATCCGCTACGTTGGGAAGTGAAGCGACGCGCGTTCAAGCCGGCGTGGGAAGTGTGTCGAATCGTGCCGGGCACCCTGCCAGGTACCGCCGGCGTCTATGGCGCCGCGGCCGTCTTCATCGACAAGCATTGGGGGCTTCGCTGAAGCGCGTCGGCGTGATCGGGTCGCTGGTATGGGATACAATTTACGGCCGCGATCCTGCCCAGCCCGCGATCCAGGAATGGGGCGGGATCGCGTATGCGCTCTCAGCCCTCGACGCGACGCTGCCGGACAATTGGGAGATCATCCCGCTCATCAAAGTGGGCCGCGACCTCGCCCCAAAGGCGAACGAGTTCCTGCGTACGCTGCGCCGCACGCCGCACGCCGCACGCTTTGTCGAAGTTCCCGAACCTAACAATCGCGTGACGCTCCGCTATGAATCCGCCGAGCGGCGTTGCGAACAGATGAGCGGCGGCGTTCCTCCGTGGACGTGGCCGGAGCTCGGCCCGCTGATCCGCGACCTCGACGCGCTCTACATCAACTTCATTTCCGGATACGAGCTGAATCTCGAGACTGCCCTGATCCTGCGGCGTGGCTTTGCAAACTTCATCTACGCGGACCTCCACAGTCTCTTCCTGGCCAAGGAGCCGGACGGTACCCGAGTCCGCAGGGCCCTGCCTCAAGCCCCTGCATGGTTCAGCTGCTTCGATGCCGTGCAGGTCAACGAAGATGAGATGGCGCAACTCGGCGCCGATCCGTTCGCCGTCGCGGCAAACGTGATGCACCAAGGCTGCAAGTCGCTCTGCGTGACCCTCGGAGCTCGCGGCGCTGCGTACTTCACCGGAAACCCGATCCGCACCGAGCGGATCCCCCCTCCCGCAATCCATCCTCAGGCCTTGACACAGGTGAATGATCCGACCGGCTGCGGCGATGTGTTTGGCGGCGCCGTCGTGGCGGCGTTGCTCGGCGGCGCGTCGTTGGAGGATGCGGTGCGCACCGGAACCCAGTTGGGCACAAGAAACTTGACGCATCGCGGGGCCACCGGGCTGCGCGATCATCTCATTGGAAAGCTCTCGGTGGCATGACGCGGCTCGTCGAAGTACCGACGCAATTCGACGACCGCTCCTTCGACCAATTCGCTGCCGCCTACGCGCTGGCAGCCGACGGCGAGCGATTGTTATTCGACGCCCATGCGGCCGAATGGGCGTCGCCGTACGGATTGGTCGGTCTGCTGGCTGCGGGCGAGGCGGCGGCGCGGCAGGGTGAGCGGCCGCTGCTCACCGCACCCGCGAATTCTGAAGTGGTGAGCTATTGGGCACGCGCCGGATTCTTCCGTGAAGCGGGTGACTTGTTCGAAGTTCACGGCAAGGTCCCGAAGACGAAGCCGGCGGTTGAAAGCGACGTGTTGCTACCCGTGACGTCGGTGCGCGCCGCCGAAGACGTGCATGCGGTCGTCAGCACGATTCAGCAGCGCGCGTCGGCAATCCTCAGCTCGGAGCTTGGGCTCGATCCGAAGGCGACGATGGGTTTCGCTATGGCGCTTTCGGAGTCCTGTCAGAATATTGTGGAGCACGCCGGCACCGGCGGGTGGGTCGCGGTGCAAGCGTACAACTGGCGGCGCAAGCTCGCGCGTCGGGTTGTCGTGATCGCAGTCGCGGACGCCGGTGTGGGGTTCCGGCATTCTTTGGAGCCTACCCAGGCCAAGCGGTTCGGTGAGCGGTGGGGCGACGCGGCGGCGCTTGAAGCCGCGCTGATCCAGGGCGTCAGCCGGTTCCGAGATCCGGGGCGCGGCCAGGGCCTCGCGGGGATCCGGCGCTATCTGGCCCGGTGGGAGGGAAAGGTCGCCATCCGGAGCGGCACCGCGCGCATTGCCATCGTGCCGCGGTGGGACGACGATGTTCCACTGAAAGATGGGTTGCCGGCATTTCCAGGCTCGCAGGTCCTGTTGATCATTCCGGAACAGGGGTCGGGAGGAGGACCGTCGAAGCAGTGATCCCGCACATCATGGTTCAAGCCGTGCTGCAACAATCGGTGTCCGGCCTGTACACGGATCTCGTCACGCGGCCAACCGGCCGCGCGGTTCGCGAAAACATCGAGCGCGATTTACCCGCCGGAAGCATCGCGGTGATGGATTTCACCGGCGTCGGTTGCCTGGACTATTCCTGCGCGGACGAAATCGTCGCAAAGCTGGTGCGCGACAAAGTGAAGGTGCTGTTGCTGCGCTGCCTGACGGACGCGCACCGCGAGGCCATCGAGCCGGTGCTCGCCGGCGCGGGCCTCGCTGTGCTCTGTGAGCGGGCGGACGGCGTGCTTGAAGGTCTGGGAGCCACCGGACCGGCACCCGCTCTGCTGGACGAGCTGATCCAGCGGCGACTGGCAGCGCGAAATTCCGGAGGCTCCATCCGCTTCACCGCGGCGTGAAACGTCGTCGCCTGGGGCTCTCGACGCGCGCCATCCACGGCGACCCCAAAGCGCGCGCCGACTGGACCTCCGTCGCCCCCCCGCTCTACCAAAGCGCCACATTCACGAATCCGGTCGGGTCGACCGCCGAAGTGCTGTACACCCGCTACGGGAACAACCCCAATCAGGTCGACATCGGCAAGAAGCTGGCGCTGCTGGAAGGCGCCGATGCCGCGCTCTTTCTCGCAAGTGGGATGGGCGCCGTCGCGCTCGCGCATCTGGCCGTGCTCCGGCCGGGCGATCATCTCCTCGCGAGCGAATGGATCTATGGCGGCGTGACCCGGTTGTTCCGCGAGGAATTCGGAAAACTGGGCATCGAAGTGTCTTTCGTGACTCCGACGCAACAGCGCACCTGGAAACGCGCGATGCGGAAGACGACGCGAGCAGTGTTTCTCGAGACACCCACGAACCCGCTGATGCGCGTGATCGATATCGAGCCGATCGCCGCCCTGTGCAAGGAAGAAGGACTGGCGCTCATCGTCGATTCGACTTTCGCGTCCCCGGTGAATCTCCGGCCGCTCGAGCACGGCGCCGACATCGTGATTCACTCCGCGACGAAATACTTGAATGGTCATGCGGACGTCATCGCCGGCGCCGTGGCGGGAACCGACCAGGTGATCGAAGAAGTTCGGCGGCTGCTGCAGGTCTGGGGGCAGGCCATCGATCCCTTCGCCGCCTGGCTGACCGACCGCGGCATGCGCACGCTCGCGGTGCGCACGCGCCGGCACAACGAAATCGGACTCGCCGTGGCGGAGTGGTGCTCCAAACAAGACGCCATCGCGAAGGTCCATTACCCCGGTCTGCCCTCGCATCCCGATCACGAGCTCGCGAAACGCATTCTGGGGGGCTTCGGGGGGATGGTCGGCATCGAGCTAAAGGGTGGGGTGCGGGCCGCCGAGCGCTTCCTCAAGTCGCTGACAATCGCCGTGCATGCGCCGAGCCTCGGCGGGGTAGAAACGCTAGTATCCGAGCCGCGGCTCACATCGCACGCGAGCCTGGGCGCCGAGCAGCGCGCGAAGGCTGGCATTCCCGACGGATTCTTGAGATTTTCCCTGGGATTGGAGGACCCCGATGATCTCATCGCGGACTTCGCCCAGGCTCTGGCGCGACAGTAAGTGATCAAGTTCACAAGTGTCTTCAAGGCCTTCCCGAAGGGAGGCCTGGCGCTCAAGGACGTGTCCTTCCACGTCGGCAAGGGCGAGTTCGCCTTCCTGACCGGACATTCCGGCGCCGGCAAGTCGACCGTGATGAAGCTGATCTACGCCGAAGAACGGCCGACCTCGGGCGAGGTGCGTGTCTCCGGGTACAACGTCAACGAGATGAAGCCCCGTGAGGTCCCGCTGCTGCGTCGCAAGCTCGGCATCGTATTCCAGGATTTCCGACTGCTCGAAGACCGGACCGCCGAAGAGAACGTTGCCTTTGCCCTGGAGGTTACCAGCGCGCGCAGCTCGACCATTGCCGCGCGCGTGATGCGCGTGCTGACCCAGGTCGGCCTCGCCGCCAAGGCGCAGGCATATCCGCGCGAGCTGTCGGGCGGTGAGCAGCAGCGGGTCGCCATCGCCCGCGCCCTCGTGAATGAGCCGACCGTGCTCCTCGCCGACGAACCGACCGGGAATCTCGATGAGCGGGCGACCCGTGGCGTCTTCCAGCTGCTGCGCGACATCAACGCGAGCGGCACGGCAGTGGTAATGGCAACGCACGATCTCGACCTCGTACGCCAGGCGCCCTACCGCGTCATCGAGCTGCAAGAAGGTGCGCTCGTCTACGATTCAGCGGTGGATGAAGCGCGCGACCAGGCCACGGGAGGGACGGTTTGAATCTGACGCTGCGTGAGGCGATGCTCACGTTCAAGCGCGCCCCCCTGCTCTCGGCGCTCTCTGTCACCACCATCGCGTTCTCGCTCTTCGTCCTCGGTCTGTTCGGCCTGGTTGTGGTGAACCTCCAGGGCGCGTTGCAAGGCGTTGAAGAGCGCGTGGAGATCGTCGCGTACCTCCTGGCCGGAACGCCGGGGGAAGCGACGGCGCAGGCGCTGACGGACATTCAGGGGTTCCCCGAAGTCCAGACAGCCAATTACGTCTCGGAAGATGACGCGTTGGCGCGGGCCCGCGCTGAACTCGTGGAGCTGCGCGACGTCATGGAGGAATTGGAGCGCAATCCGCTCCCGGCGTCGATCGAAATCAAGCTGAAGCCGGGCTTTCGCGATGCCGATCACGTGAGCCTCGTCGCGGAGCGGTTGCGTGGCTTTGGATTCATCGACGACGTCCGGTTCGGCCGTGATTGGGTGGAAAAGCTCGATCGCCTGCGCGGCTTGGCGGCCGCCGTCGGGATCGTCGTCGGCGCGGCTTTCGCCGTGGTCGCGATCATCATCATCGGCACAACGATCCGCATGGCCGTTCTGCAGCGCAGCCGAGAGATCGCAATCATGCGACTGGTCGGCGCCACCGACGGGTTCATCCGGCGGCCGTTCCTGCTCCAGGGCGCGATCAAGGGATTACTCGGCGGCGCGGTGGCGATCGGCCTCTCGTTTGCCGCCTACCTGCTCATCAACCGCTACCTGCTGCAGTCGTCTTTCTTTACCACGGAGCAGGCAGCCGCCATCGTCGGCTTCGGAGCGGTGATCGGACTCCTCGGCAGTGCAACGAGTGTCGGCAGACATCTGCGGCGCGTATGAAGTCACGGGAAACGGGAAACGGGAAACGGAAAGCGTGGCTGATCGTCGCGCTTCTCGGGCTTTTCACGTTTCCCGTTTCCCGTTCCCCGTTGCACGCTCAACGCCCGACCTACCACCAGCAAATGCAGGACAACCAGCGCCGCCTGGAAGACATCCGGCGCGAGCGGTCGGAAGTGGAGCAGGAGCTGGCCCGCTTGCGCACCCAGGCGCACTCGCTCACCGACGAGATCTCGAACATCGAGCGTCAGAAGCAAAGCACGAACCGCATCGTCAACGAATTGGACCGCCAGATCACCGGGCTCGGCGGACAAATCGATCAGATCACGGTCGATCTGCTGATCGCCCAGGACGCGCTGCTCGAAAAGCGCGCCGTACTGGAACGCCGCCTCGTCGACATTTATAAACGGGGGCCGCTCTATAGCTGGCAGGTGATGTTCGCGGCCGAGAGCTTCGGCGATCTTCTGTCTAGGTACAAGTACCTGCACCTCGTCAGTCGCCAGGACCGGCTGCTCACGAACGAAGTGGACAAGCTGCGTGACCGGGTGGCGCGGCAGCGGCAGCTGCTCGTCGACTCGCGGGAAACGCTGGCTCGCCGGCGGCGCGAACGGACGGACGAGCTCGGCCGCTACGTCACGCTCGAGCACGAGCGCGAAACCAACCTGCGCGAGACCCGACGGAGCACACGCCAAGCCCAACAACGGCTCTCGCAGCTCGACCGCGACGAGCGCACACTCAATAACCGGATCGAGACATTGGAACGGGCGCGGCGCGAGGCTGAGTCGCGCGGCACGGTGGGAACGACAGGATCGATCACCACAGCGGATCTCGGCGGGCTGGATTGGCCCGTCGAGGGCTCGATCATCTACCCGTTCGGGACGACGACGGGGCCCAACAACACACGCATTCCACGCCATGGGATCGGCATCAAGGCGCCGGTGGGAACGGCGGTCCGCGCCGTCGCGCCCGGGACGGTCAGTCTCGCGGGAGGCCTCGGACTGTATCTTACCTCGGTGCTGATCGACCACGGCGGCGGCTATTACACGGTCTACGCCTATCTCAACGATGCGACGGTCACACAGGGAGACCGCGTGATCCGTGGCCAGGTGATCGGGCATGTCGGGGGTGAGTCGAGCGACGAAGGTCCACACCTGCACTTCGAAATTCGAGGCCAGGGCGGGATCGCGCTGGATCCAGGGAATTGGCTACGTCCCGTTCAGCCTCGCGGCGCTCGTCCCTCGATTCCGCGCTAGCGCTCGCAGCCGCCGCCCTGTTGGCGGCCTGCGGGAGGTCGAGCACCACCCTCTCCGTCGCCGGGACGGTCGAGATCCGCGAAGTCCGGCTCAGCCCCCTCTCGTCCGGCCAGCTCAAGCGCCTGCTCAAAGATGAAGGCGATTCGGTCCACGCCGGCGATACCGTCGCGGTGCTGGACCAGCCGGGGCTCGACGCGAGGATCGAACAGAGTCGCGCGCTGGCGGATGCGGCGGCGCAGCGCACCGCGGAAATCCGTGCCGCCATCGCGGACAGCACACGCACTGCGAACGATCTGGCTCGCGCACGTGCCCTCCAACCCCAGGGCATCGCCTCACCGCAGGAGTTGGATCGCGCACAGAGCGCCGCTGCAGCGGCGGCCGCCCGGCTGCAATCGGTCCGCGCGGCGGTCCGCGAATCGCAGGCTGCCAGGGCGGCTGTTCAGGTGACGGAATCGATTCGCGATCAGCTGGTGTTGATCGCTCCATCGGACGGCATCGTGCTCACACGCTTCGCCGAACGGGGCGAGATGATCGCCGCGGGCGTGCCCGTGGTTTCGATCGGAGTGGTGCACGCGCCCTGGGTTCGCGCCTACGTAGGCGAACGGTTCGTCGCTCGGCTTAAGACTGGTCTCACGGTGAGCATCCACGCAGACGGTTACTCCAACGCTTCCTTCGCCGGACACATCACCGAGATCGCGCCCCGCGCCGAGTTCACTCCGCGGGCGGCGCTGACCGAGCGCGAGCGCGCGGACCTGGTGTTCGGCATCAAGGTCGCGATCGACGACACCACCGGACGCTTGAAGGCCGGCATGCCGGTTCGAGTCGAGATCCCGCTGTTGCCGTGACCGACGTCGCCGTCGAAACACGCCACCTCACCCGCCGCTTTGGTTCCATGGTTGCCGTGCGTGATCTCAATCTCAGCATCGCGAAGGGGGAAGTCTTTGGCCTGCTGGGGCCCAACGGGTCGGGCAAGACCACTACCATCCGGATGCTGTGCGGGTTGCTCGCCCCCTCCGAGGGAACGGCGATCGTCGCGGGCGTGGACGTCCGTGAATCGCCCGACAGGATCAAAGCGCTGATCGGCTACATGTCCCAGCGTTTTGGGCTCTACGAGGACCTTACGGTCGCCGAGAACATGGATTTCTACGGCGGGATCTACGGGTTGGAGGGCACGAGCCGCCGCGGTCGCACCGCCGATGTCGTTGCATTTCTTGGTTTGGACCGCCGGCTCAACCAGTTAGCGGGTACACTGTCAGGCGGTTGGAAACAGCGGCTGGGACTGGCGTGCGCTTTGCTTCACCAACCTACGGTCCTGTTCCTGGACGAGCCGACAGCCGGTGTCGACCCGGCTGCCCGCCGCGGCCTCTGGCGCACCATCAAACAACTGGCCGAGAGGGGCACGACTGTCATCGTCACGACGCATTACATGGACGAAGCGGCACGCTGCGGTCGTGTTGCGTTGCTCAGCCAGGGCCATCTGATCGCGTTGGGCACGCCTGACGAAGTCGCCCGGCAGGTCGGCGGTCACAATCTCGAGGACGCCTTCATCATTCTGCAGGAGCGCGACGAGCAGGAGCAGGGAGCGTGAGGCGCTTTGTCCCGATGTTTCGCAAGGAGTTCATTCAGATGCGCCGGGACCGCCTCACGCTGGGGATCATGGTTGGGGTCCCCGTCATCCAGCTGCTGCTGTTTGGATTCGCAATCCAGACGGACGTGCGTCACATCCCCACCGTCGTCTTCGATGAATCACGCACGCCGACCAGCCGGGACGTGATCGCGGACTTCGAAAATACCGGCAACTTTCGCATCGTGGCGAACGTCGATGGCCGCGAGGCACTCGACGAATGGATCGCCAAGGGCGACGCTCAGGCGGGGATCGCGATCCCGCATGACTTTCCGCGCGATCTGGCCCGCGGCACGACCGCACTGGTCCAGGTCATCGTCGATGCGTCCGATCCCCTGTCATCCCAAGCCGCACTCGCGGCCGCGGCAGGCGTCGCGCAGATGCGCAACCTCGAGATTCTGTCTGCCGCGGCGCATCGAAGCGAGCTGCCGCTCGAAGCGCGGGTGCGACCACGCTACAACCCCGGTTTACGCAGCCCAAACTACATCGTGCCGGGGCTCGTGGGCGTGATTCTCACCATCACGTTGGTGCTCGTGACCGCGATGGCGATCGTGCGCGAGCGCGAGCGCGGCACGCTGGAACAGCTCATCGTCACGCCCATTACCAACACGGAGCTGATGCTCGGCAAAATCGCGCCCTACGTCGGGGTTGGACTGGTGCAGATGACGACCGTGCTGCTGCTTGGCAGGTTCGTGTTCGACGTGCCTCTCACCGGCAATGTGCTGCTGTTGTACGCGATCGCTTTCGTCTTCATCGTTGCGAGCCTGGCGCTGGGCTTGTTCGTCTCAACGCTGGTGCGGACTCAGCAGCAAGCGATGCAGGCCGCCTTTTTTTTCGTCTTGCCCAACATCCTGTTGTCGGGCTTCATGTTTCCCCGCCAGGCGATGCCCGCGGTGTTCCAATGGATCGGAGCATTCCTGCCGCTGACGCATTTCCTCAAGGTGCTGCGCGGCATTCTGTTGAAAGGAGTCGGCGTGCCCGAGCTGTGGCGGGAGATGGCGATCCTGCTGGCCTTCGCATTGGTGCTGATTGCGCTTTCGGTGCGGCGGTTTCACAAGACGCTCGACTAGACAGTGCGCACTGTTAGGTCCACCAAAGGAGTCGTCGCGCGCGCGAGCAGGGCCAGGCTATAGTTCCACCCATGCCCGCGCATCCCGCTTTGGACACGTTCGACGCCCGCACGCGCATGGTCATGCGGCAGCTCGCCGGCCGCGGCATCCGCAATCAGCGGCTGCTGGCGGCGATGCGCTGGGTGCCACGTGAATGGTTTCTGCCGCCGCATCTCGCGGGCGACGCTTACAGCGACGCGCCGCTGCCGATTGGCAGCGGTCAAACAATTTCGCAGCCATACGTCGTCGCGCTCATGACGCAGGAGCTGCAACCGCGACGCGCGGATCGCATTCTCGAAATCGGTACGGGCTCCGGCTATCAGACGGCCGTGCTCGCACGGCTCGTCTCTGGCGGCAGGATCTTCACGATCGAACGGCTCCCCGATCTGCTGGTCGAAGCGGAAGAGCGGTTTCGCCGGCTCGGCCTCGACAATATCGAGTCGCAGCTGCGCGACGGCGCGCCGGGATGGCCCGACGCAGCACCCTTTGACGGCATCATCGTCGCGGCCGCCGCGCCGCGCATTCCCGAGCCACTCGTGGGTCAACTAGCGCCCGGAGGGCGGCTGGTGATCCCGGTGGGTGACCTAACTTCACAAGAGTTGGTCATTCTGGAGCGGCCGATGAATGGTGGCGCCATCGCGCACCGTCACGCGGGCGGCGTGCGGTTCGTTCCTCTGATCTCCCGTCTGGCGTTCACGGAAGAGCAGTGATCCTCGGAGCGCACGTGTCGAGTCAAGGCGGTGTGGCAGCCGCCCCCCAGCGTGGCCGGGCGCTGCGCGCCAGCGCCATACAGCTGTTTACCAAGACGCCCAATCAGTGGCGCGAGCCGGCGATCGGGACGACAATGGTCGATCGCTTCCGCACCGAAGTGGCTCGTCATCGGCTCCAAGCGGTGGTCGCGCACGATAGCTACTTGATCAATCTGGCCTCCCCCGATCCCGTCCTGCGCGCCCGAAGCATGCAGAGCTTCAAGAGCGAGCTGGAGCGATCGCGCACGCTCGGGTTGCACGCCGTCGTATCACATCCCGGCAACTACATGGACGATCGGGATGCCGGATTGGAGCGCAACGCCCGCGCCTACGCCGAGTGTTTGGCCTGCGTGCCGGGCGACCTGCAGGTGTGGATTGAGGGCACGGCCGGCTCGGGAACCGCGCTCGGGGCGACGTTCGAGCAGCTCCGCGACCTCCGCAATGCGCTGCCTGACGATATCCGGACGCGGGTCGCATTTTGCCTCGACACAGCCCACCTGCACGCGGTGGGATACGATCTCACACGTGTCGAAGCAATCTGGGAAGAGTTCGATCGTGTGATCGGCTTCGAACTACTTAAGTGCTTGCATCTCAATGACTCGCGTGCGGCTGCCGGATCGCGTGTCGATCGTCACGAATGGATTGGCGACGGCAGGATCGGGCCGGAGCCCTTTCGGCGCATCATGCGCGACCCCGCGCTGAAAGGAATTGTTATGATTATCGAGACGCCCAAGCGGGATGACCCGCTACGGCACGACCGCCGTATGTTGCGGCGGCTGCGCGCCTACGCCCGTGACAACGACCGCGCGGTGACAGTCCGGTAAAGGAGACTATGCAGAAACGCGTAACGCTTGCGATTCTCCTGGCCATTCAGGTGCTTGGCGGCGGTGCCGTCACGCTCGCGCACGCTCGCGACGTCGTGGTGACACAACCGGGCCTCGAAGCGAGTCACACCACGCGCTGTCCGATCCTCCATGACGAGCAGCGCTGCGCGCTGTGCCACTACGCCGGCGCCCGCGTCGTCACCCAGCAGGTCTTCACGATCGAAATGCCGGTTGCCGCGGTGCGCTTTACGCATGCGCAGCCGATCGCTTCGGTTCACTCGATCGACAGGCTAACGGCGCCTGCTCGAGCCCCACCCACGGTTCTCTCCTGACGTCGTTGTAGTTCGCTTCGCAATCTGGCGGAGCGCTTCGGCGCTCCTGGGTTCGGCGGGAGAGGATATCGAAAATGATACGCTTCATAAGGGCGGCGCTGCTTGCCGCCGCATGCTGTACTAGTGGACTCGCTGCGCAGCAACCCTCGCAGCGGCAATTGGATTCGCTCGCTGCGCAAATCCGGCTGTTACGCGCCCAGGTGGACAGCTTGCTCGCTGCCAATCGTGGCGCCGCGCCTCAGGTCTCGGACGATTTGGCCCGGCTGCGTGCCGCAGCGATCCAGGCGGCTGGCGCCGGCGCGCGCGATACCACCGCCGCGGCCGACACCTTGGCCCCGGCCGTGGGGCGTGAGCGCAGTCAGTCTCAGCTCAATCCGGAGATCGGCGTAACCGGCGACGTGCGCGGGTACATCAGGGACGGTGGCACGCAGTACGACAATTTCGTGCCCAGAGAATTCGAGATCGGATTTCAGTCGGCACTCGATCCGTACTCGCACACCAAGATCTTCGTCAGTATCGAAGACGGTTCAATTGGTCTTGAGGAAGG
>Ga0066905_100000247_pt1 | contig 13274 bp, 13 predicted proteins | sample PanSoiMetaPlot36_FD_67483 | JGI IMG/M metagenome (GOLD analysis project Ga0066905, IMG submission 67483) | Tropical forest soil microbial communities from Panama analyzed to predict greenhouse gas emissions - Panama Soil Plot 36 (version 2) | ecosystem: Environmental > Terrestrial > Soil >... | reverse complement strand
CCAAGCCCCCGGCCGACAAGAGCCGGTAGGACCGTCCGACGTCCAGCCGCGGCTACACCACGCCGGACGCCGTCGCCGCCCTGCTCGGACAGGACTTCACGCCCGAGCAGGAGGCGGCCTGCGACGCGCGCATCGAGGCGCTGGAGGCGCACCTCGATCGCGTCCTGCGCTGGCGCTGGCTCGTCCCGGCGGCCGACGCCGCCCTCGTCCAGTCCGTCCAACTCTACGGCCCGACGATCTACCTGGAGCACATCCCGGTCGAGAGCGTCACCGCCGTCACGGTCTACCCGCCCGACGCCGGGGCCGACGGCACCGCCCTGGTCGCCGAGGAGAGCTACGCCCTGTTGATCCCGCGCATGGGCGTCCTCTCGCTCGCCGGGGCCGGCTACGGCGGGGCCGTGCCCTGGCCGAACCGGGCCGAGGTCGCCTACACGCTCGTCGTCGACGCGCCCGTCCCGGCCGACGTGGCCTACGCCTGCGCGCTCACCGTCGCAAGTTGGTTCGCGCCCGAGCTTCCGCCCGCCTCGGCGGCCAGCGGCGGGACCGGCAGCACGTTCGCCATCGCCGCCTCGGGCGTGAAACGCTTCTCGGCCGGGCAGGAACTCACGGTCGAGTTCGCCGAAACGCGCGCATCCGGCGGCGCCGCGAACGCGGTCGGCGCGCCGCTGCCCATCCCGGCGCCGGCGCTGGCGCTGCTCGTCCCCTACGGCTACCCGACCGCCGGTCGGCCGGTGTTCGCGTGATCGCGCTCGCCCAGGCGCTGCTGTTTAACACGACGTGCGACGTGTACACGCCCGACCCGACGAGCAAGCTGTTCACCGTCCTCGACCGCTCGGCGCTTCCCTGCCGCCTGGCGCACAACCGGACCGGGGCGGGCGAGGCGACCGCGGTCCGCACCGAGGCGATGGCGACCCGGCGCCTCATCTGGCCGCACGACTACGCGATGCCGGCCTACGCCGAGGTCGAGTCCGACGGCGTGCGCTGGCACGTCGTCGCCGGGACGCCGAACGACTACCTGCCCGAACTGCCGATCTACAACGTCGCCCTCGTCGTCCGGGGCGAGCCGCCGGCGGCGCCCTGATGCCGGTGACCGTCACCGTCAGCGGCGCCGACCGGGCGCGGGCGCGGCTCGAGCGCGACGCCCGCCGCGCCGCCGACTGGCGCCGCTACCGCATCCTGATCGGCACCCCGCTCGTCTACGGCTTCGGGATCGAGACCGGCCGGCACCGCGGCGGCCGTCTCGCCCGCGCCGCCGGCGGGGCGATGATGTTGCAGCAGGGGCTCGCCGCCGCCCGCGCCTCAGCCGGGGCCGTCCTGCGCGCGGCCGGCGCCGAAGCGCCCGACCGGCGCACGCTGCTGCTGCTCGCCTACCGCGTGCTCGACCTGGCGAAGCGGCTGACGCCGGTCCGCACCGGCACGCTGCGCCGCTCGCTGCTGGTCCGGGAAACGCGCTGATGCTCGGCACGCCCGTCCTGCCGCCCCCGCCGCGCGCGATCGTCGAGCCGCGCGACGCGCCGGGCACGACCTCCGTCTTCGCCCAGGGCGCGCCGACCGGCTCGACCGCGTTCGATAACGGCTCGCCCATCGAACTCGGCGTCAAGCTGCGCGTCGACCAACTCGGCACGGTCGAGGGGGTGTGGTTCTACAAGGCGGCGCTCGACACCTCGCCCTGGCACCCGGTCCGGCTCTGGCTGTACCCGGCCGGGACGCTGCTCGGCTCGGCCGATTCGTCGGGCGAGTCGGCCTCCGGCTGGCAGTACGTCCCGCTGGCCGCCCCGGTCGACGTGGCGCCGGGCGTGACCTACGTCGCCTCGTTCACGACCCGCTGGTATGCGGCGACGCCGAGCTACTTCGGCACGGCCGTCGTCGGTCCCGACCTGACCGCGCTGGCCGACGGCGCCGACGGCGGGAACGGCGTCTTCAACGGCGCGGCCGGGCAGATGCCGAACAGCTCCTTCAACGCGACGAACTACTGGCTCGACGCGGCGTTCAAGGTCGCCGGCGGCGCCGACACGACCGCGCCGGTGATCAGCGCCGTCTGGCCGCAGCCGGCCGGCGACACCTCCAAGCGCATCACCTGGCGCACCAACGAGCCGGCCGACTCCCAGGTCGAGTACGGCCCGACCCTGGCCTACGGCACGCTCACCCCGCTCGACCCGGCGCTCGTCGTCGAGCACGGCGTCGTCCTGCTCGACCTCACACCCGGACAGCTGTACCACTACCGCGTCCGGTCGCGCGACGCGGCCGGGAACCTGGCGCTCAGCGCCAACTACACGGTGCAGGCGCCGGCGGCCGGCTTCGACGCGGTCGCGCCGCTGCGCTACCTCGAAGCGCTCTGCGCCGCGATCCCCGGCGTGCAGTACGCCCAGATCGGGGCGCCGCTGGCGCGCCCCTGGGCGGTGATGGTCGCGGTGACGATGGGCGGCTTCGCCGTCGCCCCGCGCGTCGTCGGCGCGCTCGCCGAGCGGGTGCAGCGCTACTACGTCGCCGTCTGGTACCGCGTGCTCGGCGCCGAGGCGGACGCCGAGCAGCAGCTCGGCGCGGTCGTCAACCGCATCGTCGAGGCGCTGTACGACGACATGACGCTCGGCGAAACCTGCCGCTCGATCCGCGAGATCGACGGCACCGCCGCCGACCTGGCCGACTACGCCCAGCAGGCCGGGCAGGAGTACCGCGTCTACCCACTGGTGGTGCACGTCGCGCAACGCCGCCGCTTCGACCCGGCGCAATAGGAGGAACGATGGCTGGCGAAACCTGGCGATCGCAAGTCGAGGCGGGCGTCGAGACCACCTGGGGCGTCGCCGTCGCCGGGACGCGGCAACTCTACCCGCTGTTGGACGGGTTCGGCCTGACGAACGAAAGGGAGGGCAGGCCCAAACGCATGGCGGTCAACAGCCGGGCGAACGTGAGAGGTTTTACGTCGGGACCGGACGCGGTCGGCGGGACGGCCCGGATCGACATGTCGCCCGAAGAGCTGCCCGAGTGGATGAACATCACGCTGCAGGGCGGCGTCGCGCCGACGACGCCGGTCGGCGCCACCCTGGCCCGCCTGTGGACGTGGACGCCGGGCGGGGAAACGCTCGATAGCGCGACGTTCCGCTACCACGATGGGGCGAACGTCTTTATAGCGGCAGGGGTGTACGGCAACCAGATTACGTTCGAGGGCTCGGCCGACGCCGAGAGCACGGTCACGGTCGACCTGTTCGGCAAGAGCTTCGCCTCGGGCGCGCTGACGGGCGGGCTGCCGCAGCGCACGCCCGAGTTCCTGGAAGGCTGGCAGTGCCGCTTGTACATCGACGCCTTCGAGGGGACTGCCGGGACGACTTTGGTCACGGCGATGCTGAACTGGAACGTCGTCCTGGGCAACAACTTGTCGAGAAAATATTACGCGGACAACGACCGAGCACCGAACAAGATCCCGATCGGCGTGTTGGACGCCTCGGCGCAGATCACCTTCGAGGCGAGCGAGGCCGCGACCGCGACCGAGTTCGCCAATTGGAACAGCGACACGCCGCGCCTCGTCCGGCTCGAATTCGTCGGCCCCGCCGACGGGATCGAGAGCGGCCAGCGCTCGTTCCTCACGATCGATCTGCCGGGGCACTGGACCGCGCCGGACCTGAGCGGCGAGGGGGAGGGAACGCGCGAGTACACGTTCACGCTCCAGGCGCGCTACGACGCGACGAACGCGTACATGGCACAGGTACGGGCGCAGAACAGCCGCACCGCGGCCTGGGCCGCCTGATGCCGCCGACGACCAGGCGCGCCGAGGCGCCCGCCAACGGCGCCGCGCCGCCGCCGTTACCGGAGCCGGCCGAACTGCACCGGCAGCTCGTGGACGCCCGTCCCGTCACCCGCGCGCCGGAGCCGCCGCCTGCTGCGGCGCCGCTCCGTGTCCGCGTCCAGCCCGCGGAGCCGGGGGCGGATGGGCGTCCACGCGCGCCGAAGCGCGAGGTCGAGGTGGCGATCCCCGGCTACCCCGGCTTCCTCTGTTGGGTCTGGTCGAATTTCCCGCAGCGCCTCCGGGACGAACTCACCTCGGGCGACGGCGACCGCATCCGCGCCGCGCTCTGCCGCCTCGTCGTCGAGCACAACGGCTGGTGCGACGCCGACGGCGAGCCGTACCCGCCCGCGTCCGACCCGGCGTTCTGGAACGCGATCCCGACCGAGCTGGGCTCCCTGCTCTCGCGGGCGATCCGGGAGGCGCCCGACGCTTTCCCAAACTCGCTGAACGCGACCGACGGGCGCTAGGCCGGTGGCTGCGCGCCGAGCGCCGGGGCGGCCTGCCGGTGCCCTGGCTCTACGTGCGCTCCCGCATCGCCGCCGCCTGGGGCGTCCCGCCCTGGGAGGTCGACGAGGCGCCCTGGCCCGAGGTCGCGCTCGCGGCCGAGTTGCTGTTCACGACCGGCGAGCTGGCGCCCCGCCGTTGAGCTTCTGCTGGTACCGCCACGCCAGCCCGAGCAGGGCGACGAGGACGACGAGGACGGCGAGCGCTTCGAGCGGGTGTGCCAGCGTGAACTGGCCGGCGGCGGCGCCGAGCGCGCGGGCGGGGGATTCCATCGGATGTACCTCCGGCGGCAACCATCGCCCCGGTTGGTATCGGAACCGTATCCGCGGGGTACAGGAGTCGTAGCGCGTGGCGGACTTGAACGTCGCCGTCGCGATCATCGGCGAGGACAAGCTCTCGGGACCGGCCCGCGCCGCGGCGCGGTCGCTGCAGGAGGTCGAGTCCTCGGCCAAGAGCGCCGACAGCGCCGTCGCCGGCTTCGGCCGCACCGCCGCCGGAATCGCCGCCGGCGGCGCCCGCCTGGCCGGGATGGTCGGCGTCTTCCAGGCGATCCAGTCCGCTTTCTCGGCCGCCGGCGAGGCGATGGTCGGCTTCAACGCCCGGCTCGAACAGACGCAGGTGGGCTTCGCGACGCTGCTCAAGAGCGGCGAGGATGCCGAAGTCTTCCTGTTCGACTTGCAGCAGCTCGCCGCCACGACGCCGTTCGAGTTCGAGGACGTGGCGGTCGGCGCGCGCAACCTGCTGGCGATGGGCTTCGCCGCCAAGGACGTGAAGCCCACCCTGATCGACCTCGGGAACGTCGCCGCCGGGCTCGGTCAGTCCAGCGAGGGCTTCGCCGCGATGGCGCGCGTGCTCGGCCAGATGCAGGCGACGGGGCGCGTACTCGCCGGCGACCTGTTGCAGCTCTCGCAGGCCGGCTTCCCGGTCGCGCGGGTCTTCGAGGTCATGGCCCAGCAGACCGGGAAGACGACCGCCGAGCTGCGCAAGATGCAGGAGCAGGGGCAGCTCTCGACCGACGTGTTCATGCGCGCCTTCCAGACGATCGCGCGGACCGACTTCGCCGGCGCCATGGAGGCGCAGTCGAAGACGTTCTCCGGCGCGATGAGCACGATCCGGGACTCGCTCACCCAGGTCGCCGCCTTCGCCTTCCGGCCGCTGTTCGAGCGGCTGTCCGAGCTGGCGCAGCGGATCGCCGCCTTCGTGTCCTCCGACCAGTTCATGTCCTGGGCCGCCAACGTCGCCGCGGCGGTGGACGTCGCGCTCGACGCCATCGGGACGCTCGCCGACGGCTTCGTGTCCGGGCTCTCGGCGGTCCTGGACACCGTCCTCGACCTCGGCCGCCTGATCTACGAGGCGCTGAGTTGGATCAACCCGTTCGCGTCGCACAGCCCCTCGCTCGTCGACCAGGTCGCCGACGGCGTGGCCGAGATCAATTCCTCGTTCCGCGACCTCGCACAGAGCAAGGCGCCGATCGACACGACCGCGATGAGCCTCGACCAGCTCAAGGATGCGCTCGCCGACGCCAAGGACGAGGCGCGCGACTACGCCGACGCGGTCAAGGACGCCGAGCGGGCGATCCAGGATCTGGCGCGGTCGCAGCTCGAAGGCGAGGGCGCGTTCTCCGACCGGTCGTTTCAGTTCGACCAGGCGATCGCGCGCATGCAGTTGCAGATCAACCGCGCCCGCCTCTCGAACGCGCCGAAGGGCTCGATCGACGCGCTGGAGAAGTCGCTCGCCCGCCTGCGCCTGCAGGCCGACAACGTCCGCCTCGAGGAGCGGCTGAAGTTCGACCCGCTGCATAGAGCGATCGACAAGCTGGCGAACCCGCGGACCGAGAAATCCTTCGGCGACGTGGTGCGCGGCATCAAGGAGCAGCAGCAGGCGCTGACGACGCTGCGGCCCGCCGCCGAGGCGGCGGCGGCGCGCGAGAAGCAACTCGCCGACGCGGTCAAGGACGCGGCCGACGCGGCGAAGGCGGCCAAGGCGGCCGGCGTCGGCGGGCTCGCCGCCGGGCCGCGGGGCGACCCGCTGGCGGGCTTCAAGGAGTCGATCGCCGACGCGAAGGCGAAGTGGGACGCGTTCAAGGCCGACTTCGACAAGGCGAGGGCGGACTGGGCGAACCTGGGACCGATCCGGCGCGCCTTCGACGAGGCGTTCGGCGCCGGCGCCTTCGACCAATACCGGGCCAACCTGGCGCAGTTCGCCACCGACGTGCGGACCGCGCTCGCCTCGATCAAGGACGTCTTCACCGCCGACGGGCTCGCCGGCGTCCTGGGCGCGGCCGGCGACGCGGTCACCAAGTGGATGATCGCCCAGTGGCAGGCGGTCGACTGGAAGGCGGTCTGGAAGTCGGTCACCGAGCACGCCACGACGCTGGCCGAGAACCTGGGCTCGGTCGCCGAGTCCCTGCAGATCTTCCTGACCCATTCGGCCGGCGACGTGGACTGGGAGCGCGTCTGGGGCGACTCCGAGACGGGGAAGCGCGCCGCCGAGGCGCTGGTGACGCACTTCGGCGCCGCCCCGCGCGCCGAGGCGGCCCGCGGCCTCGGCGCCTGGCTCGGAGGCGTGACCGACGACGCGGTCGGGCTGCTGGAGCAGGCGCTCGGGTCGACCGGCGACCCGATCGTGCAGCGGCTCGGCAACGCGCTCCTCAAGCTCTTCCGCGGCGCCCACGAGTTGGCCGGGGGACCGATCCAGGTCGTCGCCCGCCGCTTCATCACCGACAACGTCGACGACTTCGTCGGCGGCTACGTCCGCGCCCTGACCTCGGGGCCGAACATCACCCGCATCGCCAACGGCTTCGTCGACCTCATCCGCCGCGCGCTCGCCGACGCCCTCGAGAGCGCCCGCGCGCTGGTCGAGAACACGATCGAGAACCTGCAGGGGAAGATCAGCGACGCGACCGGGCTGCCGGCGCCCCGCACCCGCGCGCCGCCGCAGTACATACCGCCCTCGGCGCGCGGCCCGCAGACCGGCTTCCAGCACGGCGGCTACTTCAGGGTTGGCGGCCAGGGCGGTCCCGACTCGCAGATGGTGGCGTTCCGCGCCACGCCGGGCGAGGTGGTCGCGGTCGGGAACCCGCAGCGCGGCGGCGGGTACGGCCCGGTCAACATCGCGATCAACCTCGGCGGCGTGACCGTGTCCGGCTCGGGCGACGAGCAGCGGCTGGCGGCGCGCATCCGCGACGAGTTAGAGGACTTCTTCACCGACGGGCTGCGGTCGGCCCGCGGCGCCGGGGTGCGCTTCCCGCTCGGCGTCCGCGCCGGGGCGGTGTAGGCCGTGGCGACGTTCGGCACGGCGAGCTTCGACGTGCTGCTGGACAACGACGGCCGGCTGCCGGCCTGGCAGCGCGACCCCGGCGTCGTGATCGAGCCGGTGCCGTACGCCAACGCCGACCACGTCCAGTTCCGGGGGCGCGGCTCGCCCCGCCTGCGGCTGCACATCGCGGTCGAGACCGACTGGGACTGGTCGATCCTGCAGTCCTACCTCGGCGACGGCGTCCCGAAGACGCTCGGCGATCCGTTCGGCCTGGGCGAGAGCCACGCGAATATGTGCCTGGTCGCCCTCTCCGGCGCCCGGCTCGCCTGGACCGAGGACTGGGACGCCGACGCGGAATTCATCCAAGTCTCGGTGTCCTGATGCCGGCGAACCTCGCCGAATGGGTGACGAGCCACTACCAACTCCCGATCGCGCGCGTGCTCGTCGACGGCCGGGTCGCCCCGCGCGTGCTCGACGTGAGCGTCGACCTGGGCTACGACGTGCAGACGCCGACCGCGCGCGTGTCGATCGCCTCGCCGGTCCTCCCCACCTGGCGGCCGGGGCAGCGGGTGGAGATCAGCCTCGGCTTCGGCGGCGCCGGCGGCGGCTTGCAGCCGGTGTTCGCCGGCGAGATCGACGACGTGGACCTGGCGTTCTTCCCCCACCGCGTCGAGCTCGCCGCCTCCGGCTTCCTGCGCCGGACGCAACCGCCCTACTACGAGGGACTGGCGTACTCGTCGGTGACCGACGGGTTCCTCTGGACCGAGATGCTGCGGAAAAGCGGCGTGCCGCGCTACGCCGCGCTCGCGGCCGTGGACGAGGGGATCACCTACGGCGGGCGCAAGGCGGTCGAACTCACCAAGGGCGAGGCGCCGATCAGCCTGATCGAGCAGCTCGACCAATCGAGCCCGAACGGCATGCGGACCTGGGAGATACCCGGCGGCGTCTTCCGCACCCGCGCGCTCGGCGTGCCGGCGGCCAACGTCGCCTTCCGCTACGGCCAGGGCGCCGTGTCGCACCCGGTGATCCGCGTCCTCTCCGTCCGGCGGATCGACACGACGCGCGAATTGAAGAACCGCGTCCTGGTGAGCGGGTTGCCGCAGGACGACGGGACCGAGGTCTTCGCCGAGCGCCGGGCCGATAGCCCGTACGTCCCGAACGATCTCGACGGGCTGATGAGGGATTTCGCGTTCTCGTTCTCGTCGAAGCTGATCGAGAACCGCGACCATTGCGACCTCGTCGCGCAGCGCTACATGACCGAATACAACCGGCGCAAGGACGAGGTCGAGTTGCGCGGGCCGCTCAACCCGTTCCTGATGCCCGGCGCGACGCTCGGGCTAACCGCGCCGAAGATCGGGCTGGACACGCAGCGCCCCTACTGGATACGGCACGTCCGCCACAGCTTCGGCGCCGGCGGCGCCTGGTCGGAGGCGGTCCTCGAGGGCGGGGCGGGCGATACCGGCTACCTCGTCGGCCTCGACCCCGTCGCCGCGTTTACGTACACGGCCTCGTCGGAGGCGTTCCTCGTCGGCGGCGTGAGTCAGCGGATGTACACGTTGGTGTGCGACGCCTCCCCGAGCTTCGACCCAGACGGGACCATCGCCTCCTACTCCTGGTCGGCGTCCAACGGCGCGACGGGGACGGGGAAGGTCTGGACGGTCGCGTTCACGGCCGCGGAGTGGGAGGTCGAGGGCGAGGAGGACGAGCCGCCGACCGTGACGCTGACCGTGACCGACACCGACAGCGATCCGACCGGGCCGCACAGCAACACGCACACGGAGTCGATCTCGGTCGAGGCCGAGCCGCTCATCGTGCGGACCATCTACGTCGCCGCCGACGGCCAGGCCGACTGCACGCCCGACGGCGGCGAGACCTGGAACACCTGGGTGCCGGCGAGCGGGCGGGTGATCTCGACGCCGGAGATCGCCCCGCTCGACCACTCCTACTTCGGGCTCGACAACGGCGAGTTGTACTGGACGAACGACGCGCTGTTCTCGGGCGCGCCGACGCTGGTGCACGACTTCCCCTCGGGCGTGCGCTGTATTTGGGTCAACGAGGCCGACGCGACGCGGGTGTGGGTCGGCCTGTCCAACGGCCAGGTCTGGATGACCGCCGAGGCGGACCTCCTCGACGCGGCCGAGTGGGCGATGAAGGCCGACTTTCCGACCGCGGTCGAGTGGGTGATCGAGAGCTACGCCGCCGAGAACCAGGTCCGGGTCTGCACCGGCGGCCAGGTGCTGATCAGCTACGACGGGCTGAGCACCCAGGGCGTGCTGACGACGATGGCCGGCGGCGACTGCAAGCGCCTCGCGCTCAGCTTCTTCGGCAACTACGCCTCCGGCTACTCGGCCGACGCGCCGGTCGTCGAGGAGGACTCGTCGGCGGTGCCGTTCCCCGGCACGCCGCCCGAGGACGTGCGGATCACCGCCTTCGCCGACCGCGACTCGCTCCTCGCCGTGGACGAAACGGGGCAGAGTTGGGTCAAGGGCGAAGGCGCGACGGGGTTCGCCGCGACCGGCGCGGTCGGGCAGGGCGCCTGCGGGCACGTCGTCCGCGACGGCGAGCAGACGGCCGTGTTCTACGCCGCCTCGGCCGAGGGCGTCGCCAAGAGCTACGACCGGGGCGGGACGTGGCTCCCCTTGCGGGATTACGCCGGGACGGCGCTGACGGGGCTGCAGATCGGATACGGCGCGGCGCCGCTGGAACCGCCCCGGCGCATCCGCTTCTTCGAGCGCACGTCGAACATGTCCCCCTACTCGGCGCCGCCGGACAACGGGACGATCGTGGCGTCGATCTGCACGCGCTCCTGGGTCGAGCACTTCGGTCCCGGCCAGAGCGACGAGCCGCCGGCCGGCTGGTACGAGCGGACCTTCGACGACACGGTCCCCTGGACCGGGTCGACCGGCATCGTTCACAACTGGGCGCCGGCGTCGGACGGGATCAGCTTCGGCTCCAACAACCGGTTCCACCGCGCCTGGGATCTGTGGGTCGGGACGACCGGGGACATCTACGGCCACCTCCCCGCCTACGAGGACGAAACGGTCATCTTCCGGCACAAGTTCACGGTCCCCGACCCCGGCAGCGACGGACCGTGGGCGAAGCTGATGGTGCGGGCCTACAACCTGTGGCCGCCGGGGTCGGCGGGCGGGCCGCTCCAGCACGGCGTCCCGGATATCTGGCTGAACGGGACCAAGCTGAACATCGGCGGGATACCGATCGGCGGGCGGGCCTACATCGACCCGGCGCTGCTGATCGCGGACGGGACGACGCTGAACGTGATCGCGGTGCGGGGGCGGGGGAACACGTCGTTCATCGCCGGCTTCCGGGCGTCGTGGGACCTGGTCGGCTGCACGGACGACGCGGTCGTGAGCCTGTCGACCGAAGGGGACGGGGCGCTGTACTGGCGGCCGACCGGCGAGTGCTTGCTGGCGTACTACGCCCCGGACGACGTCGTGGTCATCGCCGACTGGAACACGCACGCCACGCCGGGGGAGATCCCGCCGATCGGCGGCTGGCGGTGCTGGAACACCCACGTCTTCAGCCCGGCGATCGACCACCCGCTCCTCGGACGGATCGCCCAACCGGGCGCCTACACCGGGGTCAGCAAGGGCACCGTCGACCGCGCCAGCTGGCGGCACCCCATCCGGTTGCCCGTGTCCTCCTCGGGCGGGCCGTACCGGCGGGCGACGCTGACCTTCCGCAAGGGGTCGTCGACGACCCTGACCGGGTCGTGGCTGAACACCCAGGAGATCGACGTGCGGGCCGACGGCGAGTACGAACTCGACCCGCAGCTGCTCATCCCCGGCGCCTGGAACGTGCTGTCGTTCTTCTCGACCGCCGGCGGCACGAGCGCGAGCTGGAACCCCTGGATCAGCTACGTGCTGCGGATCGAGCTGTGAGCGACCGACGCGGCGGCGGCGCCCGGTTCGGCCGCGCGATCGTGCAGGCGATCCTGGACGAGATCGCCGAGCGGCTGCAGAGGATCGGGGTGGTCGGCGGCAGCGCGATCGACGCCTCCCACCTGGTCGGGGCGACGCCGGCGGGGGTGGCCAAGACGGTCGTGCAGCACAACGGCGTGGAGGTGGCCGTGATCGGGACGCTCAACTTCAGCGGGCCGTCCTGGGTGGTGACCTACGACGCGGTCCTGGGGCGGGTCAACGTCTCCCTGGCCTCGGGCGGCCTGGAGCCGCGCGACATCGTCGACCGGTCCGGGACGAGCGTGACCGACCGCGCGTCGTCGCCGGACGACATCCTGGTCACGCGTCCGGTCTAGGAGAACGCTATGCCCGTGATTCACGATAGCCTCACCGGCCCGGACGCGATCCACCCGGTCTGCTTCGTCGGCGCGACCGACCCGTCGGGGACGCCGGCGAACCAGGTCGGGCCGTACAAGATGTGGCTCGACACGACGGTCGCGGGCTCGTGGGTGATGAAGATCCGCAACGCCGCCAACACGGGCTGGGACGCGATCACGGTCACCGACCACGGCGCGCTGCAAGGGTTGGCCGATGACGACCACCCGCAGTACCTGACGCTCTCCCTGGTCGACGCCAAGGGCGACCTCCTGGTCGCGACCGCGGCGGACACCGTCGCCCGCTTCGCGTTGGGGACGTCCGGGCACGTCCTGACGTCCGACCCGACGACGACCGAGGGGATCAAGTGGGCGGCGCCGGTCCCGAGCCTGACGAACCCCATGACGACGGCCGAGGATTTGATCGTCGGCGGGACGGCCGGCGACCCGCAGCGGGTCGGCAAGGGGAGCGACGGCCAGGTGCTGACGGTCGTCGCCGGCGAGGTCGACTGGGCCGACCCGACCGGCGGCATGGCGAACCCCATGACGGCGATCGGGGACTTGATATTGGGCGGGGCGTCCGGGGCGGCGACGCGGCTGGCGAAGGGGACGCTGGACGGCTATGTGCTCCAGATCGTGTCCGGCGCGGTCGCGTGGGGCGCGGCGCCGCTGCCGCCGGGGGTCGAGGACTACGCGACGATCGAGTTCACCTTCGGCAACGGCGTCGACGCGCTGACGACCTCCGAGCCGGCCCAGTGGGTCGAATTGCCGTTCGACGGGACGATCGAGCGGGCGACGCTGGTCGCCGACATCAGCGGCGGCGTCGTCCTCGACGTGCAGGTGACCGACTACGCCGGGTGGCCGGCCGACGCCTCGGATTCGATCTGCGGGAGCGCCAAGCCGACGCTCAGCTCGGCGATCAAGAGCCAGGACACGACCTTGACCGGCTGGACGACGGCGCTGACCCAGGGCCAATTCATGCGGGTCGCGGTCGACTCGGCCGCGACGCTCAAGCGGGTCGTGCTGAGCCTGTACGTGGAGGGGACGCCGGTATGACGCGGTTGGGTCAGGCGGGTTTCGAGACCGGCGACACGCTGTCCTACGGGGCGGACGCGCTGTACGGCGGCACGACGCAGAGCCGCCTGTCGTTGGCGACCGGCACGCCGACGCCGCGTACCGGGACGTATTGCCTGAAATGCGACTACGGCGCCGCGTCGACCGGCTCCTCCGGCAGCAACTTCGGCAAGTACAAGCGGTTCGGCCACGCCAGCAAGAGCGATATGTGGTACAGCTTCGGCGCCTACCTGCACCAGGGCAATGAGGGCGTGGTCGCCCCCGGCGTGACGCTCTGGCGCAACATCGACGCGGCGGGCCGGCAGAACGCGGCGTTGCATTGGGACGGCACGACGCTGCGCGCGACCTACACCAACACGTCGGCGA
>Ga0066905_100000246_pt1 | contig 13282 bp, 13 predicted proteins | sample PanSoiMetaPlot36_FD_67483 | JGI IMG/M metagenome (GOLD analysis project Ga0066905, IMG submission 67483) | Tropical forest soil microbial communities from Panama analyzed to predict greenhouse gas emissions - Panama Soil Plot 36 (version 2) | ecosystem: Environmental > Terrestrial > Soil >... | reverse complement strand
CGACGACGAGGACGACCTGGAGAACCTGGGACACGACGACGCCGAGCTCGATGCCGTGGATGCGCGCATCACCGTGGAGCGGCTCCTGCGTGAGCTGCCCGCACGCGAACGCCGCATCGTCGAGCTCCGCTTCCTCAGCGGGCTCAGCCAGTCGCAGATCGGCGAGATCGTGGGCGTGAGCCAGGTGCAGGTGTCCCGCCTGCTCCGGGCGAGCCTCGCACGCATGAACCTGTCAGCCACCGATCCCGCCACCCAGCCCGAGTTGGTCTCGTGACAACCTGCCAGCTGGTGTTCGTCGAAGACATGCCGGAGCGAGTGCTCCTCGACGTGCTCCCGCTCGACCCGCTGCCCATCGACGGCGGCGTGGTCCCGGGCGGAACCCCGGTCACGCTGAGCTTCCAGCCCAGCGGCGACCTGGGCGACCACATCCAGATGGTGGAGCTGCTCGACCGGTGGCGCAGCGACGATGGTGTCATCGACCTCGCGGTCGTCGACCTCTCCGGGGTCGGGGGCCTGCGCTACATCTTCACGCGCGACGACGAGCAACTCGTCCTCGACGTCGCGGCCTGAGCGTCTGGTTCGAGCCCCGGCGACCCAACGCAGCCGTCAACCCACACCGCTCCCCCGCAGGCGCTTGCGGGCCGTGAACGCGAGCCGCCCGCCGGAGCGCTCCAGCCCATGGCCGTCGGTCACGACGTCGAGGATCTGCCGGCTCAGGCTCAGGCGATCGTCGTCGATCACCTCGTGGCCCGAGGCGGTCGTGGTGCCCACCACCACCAGTGCATCGCCGGTCATCTGGAACGCCAGCTGCACGGGGTCGCCGTCGCCCATCTCGATCAGAGTCGCGCACAGCTCGTCGACGGCGATGCGGAAGTCCTCGACCTCCTCGAGCGGCAGCCCGCACGACGTCGCCACCCCGCTGGCCATCAGCCGCGCCAGCCGCATGTACCGGCTGTCCGGCGGAAGCGACAGCTCGATCCGGTCGGCCGCTCTGTCGTGCTGCTTCGGACTCCCGTTGTCCATGGCGATCACCCCGCTCCGAACACGACCACGGCACCGCCGCCCGGCAGCGGCTGCACGTCCATCGGCACCGACTCCGGCTCCGCGTCGTCCACTGCCCGACCGTCCGAGCCACCCTCCGCCCGTGCGAGGCGCGCCTCCATCGCCGAAAAGACGTCGTCGGGCAGCACGGACGACAGCACCTTGCCGACGACGGCGTCGCCCGGGAGGTGCTCACCGGCCCCCCGGCTCAGAGCTCGGATCCGCCCGTCGTCCCCGACCACCACGACCTGCGCGTCGACCATGCCCAGCACGATCTCGATGACGGTCTCGAGCTCGTCGGCCAGCTCCTCCCGGGCGGTGAGCTCCGACGCCAGGCGGTCGATCTCGGCGGCGGCGGCCTCGACACGGGCGCGCATGTCCGCGAGCACCTGGGTGTCGTCATCGGTGGCTTCTCGTGGCATGACCATCCCGAGCGGATCGTACGCATGCGCCTGCGAACGCAATACCCGGGCAGCCCTCCCATGATCCCTCGTCCGCGCCCAGGTGTAGCGGAGGCGCCCGGCGGGAACGGACGGAGCGTGCCCTCCGGTGTGCTCGCCCGTGAGGTCCGCCGTTGTCAGCGGGCGCTCGATGACCTCTCCCGCGCGTCCGACCGCGCCCATGCCGCCCTGACGATCCCGGCCGATGCCGTGGACCGGCGGTGGGTGGAGAGCCGCGCGCAACGTCCGGCCGTCGATCGGGAGGTGTGGGCGCTGCACGTGCGGTACGCGCGCCGACGGGACGCCGAGGCCCTCCAGACGCTGGTCGAGCAGTACCGCGGCCACGCCGAGGCCCAGGCGCGGCGCCACTACCGGCGCGGCGAGCCTGTCGACGACCTGACGCAGGTCGCCTACGAGGCGCTGCTGCTCGCCCTCGGGCGCTTCGATCCCGAGCGACGCACTCCGTTCCTCGCGTTCGCCAAGCCGACGATCATCGGGTCACTGCGGCGCCACTTCCGCGACGTCGGTTGGGCGATCCGCGTGCCCCGCCGGGTGCACGAGCTGTCGACGCCGGTACGCGACGCCCAGGAGTTGCTCACGCACGACCTCGGGCGCCCGCCGTCGCCCGGCGAGATCGCCGACTTCATCGGTGTCGACGAGCACGAGGTACTCGAGGCCTTCGCTGCCGAGGACGCCCGGATCACCACGTCGCTCGACGCGCCGGACCCCGCCAGCGGGCTGCAGGCGGAACAGGTGATCGGGCAGCTCGACCGGGGCTTCCTGGGCATCGAGAACCGCTTCGCGTTGCAGCAGAGCCTGGAGCTCATGTCGGAGAAGGACCGCGACCTGCTCCGCCAGTACTTCCTCGAGGAGCGCACGCAGTCGCAGATCGCCGATGTGCTCCAGTGCAGCCAGATGCAGGTGTCGCGGCTGCTGCGCAAGGCCATCCATCGCCTGCGCCGCCACATGCTGGGCGCCTGATCGAGGGCCGACCTGCGATCGGCCCTCGATGTGGCCGAGTCGCCTGGCAATCTGACCCGGCGCCGCTCGACCTGACCACGAAGGGTGGGCGATCCGCCCAGCCCCGGCCCGTGACGGTTGACACATTGCTCCACCCCGGGCAGGCTCGGTTGCGGATCGACACCGCATCGACCACAGGGGGGCTATAGCTCATGAAGAGCACGCCGCGCCGATTCGTCTCCGTCCTGGCCGTCGTCGTCCTGCTCTGCGGGCTCGCGGCCGGCAGCAGCGCCGCCGCCGGGCCCGCGCAGAGCCAGCCGGCTGACGACGATGATCAACTGGACGCCTACACCGCAGTGGTCCAGCCCGACCAGCTATCCACGATCACCGAGCAGGGCATCGACGTGAGCGGCCAGCGACAGGTGGCGGGCGGCACCGAGCTCGACATGGTCCTCGACCAGGCCCAGGCCGAGCAGCTCCGGGGCAAGGGCGTCGACCTGAAGCTGACGCGGGTCAAGGGCGGCAAGACCGTGCGGCAGTTCGCGGCGGAACAGGCCGCCAGCGGCTTCAACGTCTGGCGCTCGTACGACGAGCCCGGCGGCATCCGCGACCAGCTCTACGCCGCGGCCGCCAACAACCCCCAGCTGGTGAAGCTCGAAGTCCTCGGCCACACCGGCCAGGGTCGCGAGATCATCGCGGTCAAGCTGACCCAGGGCGCACGCGGCACCCCCGACGGTACGCGTCCGGCCGTCCTCTACAGCTCGACCCAGCACGCCCGGGAATGGATCTCCACCGAGGTCAACCGGCGGCTCATGAACCATTTCATCAACGGGTGGCAGGCCAACGACCGCGAGATCCGCAAGCTCCTGCAGACGAACGAGTTCTGGTTCGTCCTCGTGGCCAACCCCGACGGCTACCAGTACACGTTCGACCACGAGCGGCTGTGGCGAAAGAACCTCCGCGACAACAACGGAGACGGACAGACCCAGGTCGGCGACGGCGTCGACCCCAACCGCAACTTCCCCAACCACTGGGGCTTCGATGAGGAAGGGTCCTCGTCCATCCAGTCCAGCGACACCTACCGGGGCCCGGCGCCGCTGTCCGAGCCGGAGACGCAGGCGATGGTCGGCCTGCTCGACCGCATCGGGTTCGCGTTCCAGGTCAACTACCACTCCAACGGCCAGTGGCTGCTCTATGCCGAGGGCTGGCAGACCAGCACCCCCACTGCGGACGACCCCATCTACTACGCCATGTCCGGCAACCTGGATGACCCGGCGATCGCCGAGTTCCATCCGGGCCTGAGCTCGGACGTCCTCTACGTCACCAACGGCGAGACCACCGACTACGCCCACGCCACGACCGGCGCACTGGCGTGGACGCCGGAGCTCTCGGCCGGGTGCGACGGATGTGGCTTCGTCTTCCCCGACGACGAGGCGCTGGTGCAGGCGGAGTTCGAGCGCAACCTGCCCTTCGCCATGTCGGTGGCCCGCTCGGCGGTCGACCCCGCCAACCCGAAGACGGTCACGGGGATCACGACCAAGCCGTTCTACGTCGACAGCGAGGACCCCTATAAGAGGAGCAACCCGGGCACCCAGCTGAGCTTCACCAAGTCGTACGGCGACCCGCAGCCGGTCGCCGTGATCGCCAAGCGCAGCCTCGGGGCCGTCACCGTGAAGTACCGCATCAACGGCGGGGCCGTGCAGTCGGCACCCACGTCGGAGTGGGGTGGCGGGTCGAGGTACAACCCGGCGTCCGTCTACTACCACCAGATGCGAGGCGTGGTGACCGGCACCGACCCCGGCGATTCGGTCGAGGTCTGGTTCGAGGGCGGCGGCCAGCGGAGTGAGTCGTTCACGTATCAGGCCGTCTCCGAGAGCGGCAACCGCGTGCTCGTCGTGGCGGCCGAGGACTACACCGGCGCCTCACCCGTGCAGGCGGGAGGCCCCAACTACGTCGACACGTACGTCGACGCGCTGGCCGCCAACGGCCAGGCGGCCGACGTCTACGACATCGACGCCGCCGGGCGGATCGCCCCGGACGCCCTCGGGGTGCTCAGCCACTACGACGGCGTCGTCTGGGAGACCGGCGACGACCTGGTCACCCGCACCGCCGGCCGCGGTGGCGGCAACGCCGACCGGCTGGCACTCGACGAACTGCTCGAGTTCCGCTCGTACATGAACGAGGGCGGCAAGGTGATGCTCGCCGGCGACTCGGCCGGCCAGCAGTACACGATGGCGCAGCTGTACGACCCGAAGGGCGAGATCGCCTGCAACCCGCCGCCCGCGGGTATCGACCCGCGGCAGTGCCTGCCCTTGTTCGGCTCGTTCTTCGGTGGGGACACCACCAACGACGTCCTCCAGTACTACCTGGGCGGCTACGTTGCCGTGGCCAACGACGGTCTGGACGACGAGGGCGTCGCATTCGACTCGACCGGAGTGGACGACCCGTTCACGGGCCTCGCGTGGGGCCTCGACGATCCCGTCTTCGCCGGCAACGGCGTGCGGAGGTCGTCGTTCCTCGCGACCAGCGGCATCCTGCCGACCGACCAGTTCAAGCAGTTCGACAGCTGGCCGGCGGCACGGTACGCCAAGCCGGGTGGTCCGTTCGATCCGCACACCGGGACCCAGTACGTCTACTCGCAGATCGCCGACGTCTCCTACAAGAGGCTGACGCGCGAGATAGACGTGCCGGACACCGGTGGGTCGATGACCTTCTGGACGTCGTACGACACCGAAGCCGAGTGGGACCACCTGTTCGTGGAGGCGCGCACGCCCGGCGGTGACAACTGGACGACGCTGCCGGACGCCAATGGGAACACGACGACGGACACCGGCCAGAGCTGTCCGGCCGGCTGGCGGGATCTGCACCCGCACCTCGACCACTACCAGACGTGGGACGGCGTGAACGCGTGCACCGGGACCGGCACGTCCGGCGCCTGGAACGCCGCGAGCGGCAACTCGGCGGGTTGGCAGCAGTGGAGCGTCGACCTCTCGGCGTACGCCGGCGGGACCGTCGAGATCTCCATCGCCTACACCAGCGACTGGGCGACGCAGGGCATCGGCGTCTTCGTGGACGACATCACGCTCCCCGACGGCACCAGCACCTCGTTCGAGGCCGGCCTCGACGGCTGGGCGATCGCCGGACCGCCCGAGGGCAGCGCGCCCAACGCGAACAACTTCATCCGCACGGACGCGTCCGGCTTCCCGGTCGGCAACGCGATCGCCACGCCGCAGTCGCTGCTGCTGGGGTTCGGCCTGGAGGGCGTCTCGACCCAGGCCGAGCGCAACGCAGTGATGGCCCGGGCGCTCGACCACCTGCTGCAGTAGGAGGACGCGGGGCGAACCCCGAGGCAATCACGAACGCCGAACCGAGCCGGAGGCAGTGACGAACGGTTGCCGTTCGTCACTGCCTCCGGCTCGACCGACCGTTCGGCATTGCCTCATGGTCCGAGGGTGTCAGGCGCCGAACCTGCCCAGGTGGTTGAGCGGCTCGGCGACGAGGAGCATGAGGAGCCACATCGACACGCCCAACACGGCCAGCGTCAGCAGGACCTGACCGGCGGCGATGGCGATCCGCTGGTGGCGGGGCCGCTGGAGCCTCAGGACCAGCGCCTCCCAGGCGGCGTCCCAGTCGATGGGCTCGCGGTCCCTGCTGACCTCCATGGCCGGTCCCCCTTCCGACGCCCGTGTGTCTTGGGTCACAGTACCCTCGACGGCATGGGGGAGCTGCAGCGATCGAGTCGGGACCTCGACCAGCTGCGCCGGCGGCTGGAGGCCTGGCTTGCCACGAAGCTGCCGGCCGACGCCGACCCCGCCATCTCGTCGCTCGAGGGCACGTCGGCCAACGGGATGTCGAGCGAGACGCTGCTGTTCGACGCCGAGTGGACGGATGACGGTGGCCGCGGCCCCCAGCGGCTCGTGGCCCGCGTCGCGCCGGATGCCGCCGACGTCCCCGTGTTCCCCAGCTACGACCTCGACCGGCAGTACCGGGCGATCCGCCTGGTCGACGACCTCACGACCGTGCCGGTGCCGCCGGTGTGGTGGTCGGAGCCCGACCCCGGTCCCCTGGGGGCGCCGTTCTTCGTGATGGGGCGGATCGACGGCCAGGTGCCGCCCGACGTCATGCCCTACAACTTCGGGGACAGCTGGCTGTTCGACGCCGACCCCGCCGACCAGCGCCGCCTTCAGGACGCCACCGTGGCCGTCCTGGCCGAGCTCCACGCCATCGACCGGCCCGAGGAGCGGTTCGACTTCCTGGCCCACGACGCCCCCGCGGGCGGCCCGCTGCGGCGGCGGGTCAGCCACACGCGGGCCTGGTACGAGTTCGCCGCCGCCGGGCTGGGGCGGCCGTCGCCCCTGATCGAGAGGGGATTCGAGTGGCTGGACGCCCACTGGCCTGCCGACGAGGGGCCGACGGTGGCGTGCTGGGGCGACTCCCGGATCGGCAACGTGATGTACCGCGACTTCGCGCCGGTGGCGGTGCTCGACTGGGAGATGGCCACCCTGGGCCCGTGCGAGCTCGACGTCGCCTGGCTGATCTACGGCCACCGGATCTTCGAGGACATCGCCCACTCCATGGGCCTGCCGGGCATGCCGGACTTCCTGCGACCCCACGACGTCGCCGGCACCTACGAGTCGCTCACGGGGCACGCGCCCCGCGACCTCGCCTTCTACGGCACGTACGCCGCCCTCCAGTACGGAATCGTGTTCCTGCGCACCGGGCACCGGCAGGTCCACTTCGGCGAGGTCGACGAGCCCGACGACGTCGACGACCTGGTGATGAACCGCGAGCCCCTCGAGCGCATGCTCGCGGGCGCCTACTGGAACTGGTAGGACGGGCCGATGCTCCCCGTGCCCCTGGACGAGTACCCGATCCACCAGGCCCCGGTGTCGCTGCGCTACGTGGCGTCGACCGACCGCAACTTCTACGACCGGTCGTACTTCAATGCCCACGACCGGACGGGCGGCCTGTTCTTCGTCACCGGTCTCGGCGTCTACCCCAATCTCGGCGTCGTCGACGCCTACGCCACGGTGCGCCGGGGCGACCGGCAGTGGACGATCCGGTGCTCCGACGCGCTGGGCGACGACCGGCTGGCGCCGGGCGTCGGCCCCTACCGGGTCGAGGTGGTCGAGCCTCTGCGCCGGATCCGGCTGGTGTGCGACGGCGACGACCATGGCCTGGGCTTCGACCTCCATTGGGAGGGCTCGTTCCCCCCGGTGATGGAGCAGCCGCACGTCATGCGGGCGGGGGCACGGGCGATCCTCGACGCCTCCCGGTTCGCCCAGGTGGGCACCTGGGAGGGCGTGCTGCGCATCGAGGGTGAGGAGCTGGCGGTGTCGCCGGGTGTCTGGGTCGGCACCCGGGACCGGTCGTGGGGCATCAGGCCCGTGGGCGAGGGCGAGCCGTCCGGCCGTCCCCCGGACGACCCGACGGCCGGACTGTGGTGGCTGTACGTCCCGCTCCGGTTCGACGACTTCGCGGTGATCGTGATCGTCCAGGAGGACGCCGACGGCTACCGGACGCTCAACGACGCCACCCGCGTGTGGCCCGACGGGCGCGTCGAGCAGCTGGGCTGGCCGGAGGTCGAGATCACCTACCGGTCGGGCACCCGACTCCCGGAGCGGGCCGCCATCCGCCTGACCGAGAGGGGCGGCAAGCCGCTCGACATCGAGGTCGCATCGCTGGGCCACGTCGCCCTCCACGTCGGTGCCGGCTACGGCGGCGACCCCGACTGGGGGCACGGCCAATGGCGGGGCCGGGGCTGGGTCGAGGGCGCGGTCTACGACCTGACCGATCCCGCCATCGTCGCCCGGATGCCGTACGGGGTGATCGACCACGTGGGTCGGGCGACGTGCGACGGCGCCGAGGGCTGGGGCCTGTTCGAGCACGGCACGATGGGCCGCCACGACCCCTCGGGGTTCGCCAGCTGGGACTCGGTGGCGCCCTGACGCCTGCCGGCCGCCGGGTCGCCCGGCGGCCGGGGAAATGACCGGGTCCCCTTCGCGGCGGCGTCGTTACGGTGGCACCCATGGGTGACCGCGCTGAATCACCGTTGGCCGCCGGACAGGTCGTCACCGTGTTCCGCTCGCGGCTCCGGCCGGATGCGTCCGACGAGTACGAGCCCCGGGCGGCGGAGATCTTCGCCCTGGCCCGGACGATGCCGGGACTCGTCGACGTGAAGACGTTCGCCGCCGACGACGGCGAGAGGGTGACGCTCGTGACGTTCGCCGATGCCGAGTCGCAGCGAGCCTGGCGCGAGCACCCGGAGCACCGGCTCGCGCAGCGGGCCGGCCGCGACCGCTTCTACGCCGAGTACAGCATCCAGGTGTGCGAATGCACGAGGGTGCGCACCTTCGCAGCCGCAGGCGCGGCCGTGCCCCCGGCCGGGGGGTCAGGCCCAGATGGCGTCGAGGCGCCCGCCGGCTAGCCGCTCGGGCGGGTCCGGGAAGCTGCGGGCCCGACCGGCGGAGATGCGGCGGGCGCTCCAGGCGACGACCGCGGCGTCGACCACGTCATCGGGGGCCACGCCGCGGGCATCGGCGAGGTTGGCGGGCACCGCGATGCCGGCGCCCGAGAGGGCCCGCCTGCGGGCCGCCAGCCCGGCAGCGGTCCGCTTGCCGGCAAGGATCGGGGCGCCGGCCAGCAGCGAGAACGACACCTCCGGGTGCACCTCGTAGACCGGGCAGGGGGCCGCGGGCAGCCACGCGCCGACCTCCAGGATCTTGGTCCGCAGCGCCCACGCCTGCCGGCTGATGGCCCGGCCGTCCAGGGCCCGGGCCACCGCGCACGCGTCGGCGTACGACCCCGCCGCGAGCACCGGCCGGGCGGGCGTGGTGAAGATGGAGCTCGCCTTGCGCCCCAGGTGGGCCCGCGCCGCGACGTCGGCGGCCCGGAGCCCGGCCTCCGGGGGATGGATGGGCATGTCGATGCCGATGGCGTCGAGGCGCCCCGCTGCGGCGCGGGCGGCCTCGACCAGGGTGGCGACGCTGGCGCCGACCACCCCCACCGGTGGGCGCTGCGGCGCCAGCACGACGCCCACCCAGCCCGAGCGGCAGCCGTCGACGCCGAGGACCGCATGGGTTAGCGGACCACCTGCCGGGAAGCTCACACCGACCACATCCTCCAACGGGAAGGATCGACCATGGCCGAATCCGGTGCCAAGTCCGGCCTCCAGCGCATCCTCGAGGCCATCAAGGGCAAGTTCAAGGAAGCCACCGGTGCCATAGCCGACAACGACAGCCTCCGCCGGGAGGGACGCGCCCAGCAGGACAAGGCGGACGCGGAGCGTGAGGCCGCCACGCGGGAGACGCAGGCGGCGCGGGCGCGGGCTGAGGCCCAGGTCCAGGAGGCCCGCCAGGAGGCGCACGAGGACCGTTGACCCGCGGCTCCCGCCCCGGCCGGGAACACGCGCCGGGGCGGGAGCGTTGGCCGGGGGCGGTGCCCGCTCCGCACGTCCCCCTCTCGGTCCTCGACCTCGCGCCCGTGGGCGAGGGCTCGTCGCCGGCCGCTGCGCTCGAGGCCTCGCTGGTCCTGGCGCGGGAGGCCGAGCTCCTCGGCTACGCCCGCTACTGGGTGGCCGAGCACCACAACATGCCCGGCATCGCCAGCTCGTCGCCCGCGGTGCTCCTGGCGCACGCCGCCGCGGTCACGTCGACCATCCGGCTCGGCTCGGGCGGGGTCATGCTGCCGAACCACGCCGCGCTCGTGGTGGCCGAGCAGTTCGGGATGCTCGAGGCGCTCCATCCCGGGCGCATCGACCTCGGCATCGGACGCGCGCCGGGCACCGACCGGCTCACCGCCCGGGCGCTGCGTCGCCACCGGCTGGCCATGGCCGTCGACGACTTTCCCGAGCAGCTGGTGGAGCTGTTCGGCTACTTCGACGGCGCCTTTCCCGAGGGCCACCCCTACCGCAACATCACCGCCACGCCCGGCCTGGGGTACCGGCCAGAGATCTGGCTGCTGGGTTCCAGCGACTACAGCGCGCAGGCGGCCGGGATGCTGGGCCTGCCGTTCTCGTTCGCCCATCACTTCGCCGCCGCCAACACGCTGCCGGCCCTGGCCGCCTACCGGGAGACGTTCCAGCCGTCCGCACACCTCGACGCCCCCCACGTCATGCTCGGCGTGTCGGTCATGTGTGCCGACACCGACGAGGAGGCCCGGTGGCTCGCGGGCCCGGGCGCGCTGGCCTTCCTGCGGCTGCGGTCCGGGCGGCCCGGCCGCTACCCGACCCCCGAAGAGGCGGCCGAGTACAACTTCACGCCGCAGGAACGCGAGGTGATCAAGGCGTGGACCGGTTCGCACGTGGTCGGCAACCCGGACACGGTGAGCCGCCAGCTCGCCGAGCTCATCGACCGCACCCGCGCGGACGAGCTGATGATCACGACGATGACGCCTGGGCCGGCGGCGCGGTTGCGCTCGTACCGGCTGGTCGCAGAGGCGACCGGCCTGGCGCCCGTCGACGGCGCCACCGGCTCCCTGTTGGAGGACCGGACCGTCGGTTAGCGTCCCCAGGACAATGGCAGGTGCGAGGGAGGAGTCCCCCGATGACTGACGTGATCCGCGGTCTGACCGACGCCGACATCGCCACCGAGTGGCGTCACGAGCGGGCAAGCGAGGTGACCGACGACGATGACGCCGCCGACCCCAAGGAGGACGTCGACGGAACCGACGACGCCGACGGCGTCGACCCCGACACCGGGCCCGCCGACAGCGACTCCGACGGCACCGATTCGTAACGGCGAGCCCGCCCCGGGCGGCGACGCGCCGGCCGACGCCGGCGACGCCGGGCGCGACGCGCTCGGCCGCTGCGTCGAGGATCCGGCCGGGTTCCTGGCGAACGTCTTCGGCGCGGACCCCCACCTGCGCCGAGGCGCCGGCTCGTTCGACGACCTCCTGTCGCTCGACGACGTCGACCGGGCGCTCACGGGGTCCGGGCTCCGCCATCCCGCCTTCCGCCTCGTGCGCGACGGCGAGGCGTTGGATCGCCGGAGCTACACCCGCCCCGGGCGCACGGGCCGCCATCAGTACTCCGACCTGATCGACGCGGGCCGGGTCCTCGACCTGTTCGCCGGTGGCGCCACGATCGTGCTGCAGGCGTTGCACCGCTGGTGGCCACCCTTGGCGCGGTTCTGCGCCGATCTCGAGCTGGCGCTGGGCCACGCGTTGCAGGCCAACGCCTACCTCACCCCGCCCGGCGCCGCCGGGCTCGCCCCGCACCACGACACCCACGACGTGTTCGTCCTCCAGGTGGCGGGCGTCAAGCACTGGGTGGTGCGCACGCCGGCGGTCGCTGCGCCACTCGCCCACCACCAGTCCATCAGCGAGCTGGCCGAGGCGCAGCCCGTGATGTTCGAGACCGACCTCCGCGCGGGGGACGCGCTCTACCTGCCGCGTGGCTTCGTCCACTCTGCGGCCACGCAGGAGGGAACGTCTCTGCACCTGACGCTCGGCGTGCTGGCAACGACCGTCCACGACGTCTTGCGCCGGGTCCTGGACCGGGCCGGGGACGACGCTGCGTTCCGCGCCAGCCTGCCGGCCGGCTACCCGTTCGACCGGGATGCGGCGGTGCGCTCGGTGAAGGCGGCGCTCTCCGAGCTCATGGGGTGGCTCGAGCGGCTCGACCCCGCCGACGTGGCCGACGAGGTGAGCGAGCAGTTCTTCGCCCGCCGCACTCCCCTGCTGGACGGCCAGCTCGCGGAGATCGCGGCGCTCGACGGGATCGCCGATGCGACCATCGTGCGCCGCCGGCCCCGCGGACCGGTCGCAATCGCTCACGACGACGACGGGCGGCTACGCCTGACGCTCGGCGATCGCCGCCTGCGGCTCCCGGGCGCGCTGGAGCCCGCGGTGCGCCGGCTGCTCGACGGCGGGCCGCTGCGGGTGGGTGACCTGGCCGACCTGCTCGACGCCGACAGCCGGCGCGTGCTGGTGCGGCGGCTGGTGCGGGAGGGCGTCCTGCGCACCGGCGGGACCGCCGGTGGCGCGGGCGCCGCCGGTGGCTGAACGACTCGGCCTGCGCTGCACTCCCGAGTCGCTCCGGCGCGGCGAGCCGCTCATAGCCACGGCGTCCCGGGTCCAGCGGTGGTTGATCGTCGAGCAACCCGGCGCCTGGGGCGTCGACGCACTCACGGAGAGCAAGCTCGATCCCGACACCGCCATGGCCCTCGCCGAGGCCGCTCGTGCCCGCGGCGCACGGGTCCTGCTGGCCCGACGCCGAGCCGGCCAGCGGCGGCTGGGCGCCACGCGCACGGTGTTCCTCGCCCACTCGGGCGCCGAGCGCTGGTGGCTGGAGCAGCTCGACATCGACCCGACCGATCACAAGGCGCTGCTGAGGCTCGACCTCGGGGCGCTGGCGTTCCCCGAGCGTCCGGGCTTCGGCGTTCCGGGGCCGCCGTCCCTCCACCTCGTGTGCACCAACGGCCGGCATGACCCGTGCTGCGCCGATTTCGGTCGCCCCGTGATGCGCGCGCTCGCCGATGCCGGTGCGCCCGACGTCTGGGAGTGCTCGCACGTCGGCGGCGACCGCTTCGCCACCAACGTCGTGTGCCTCCCCGAGGGGATCTACTACGGCCGCGTCGAGCCCGAGCGCGCGCCGGGACTCCTGGCCGACTACCGCGAGCGCCTGCTCCACCTGGACCGCTATCGCGGCCGCAGCTGCTACGGGCCGCTGATCCAGGCGGCCGAGGCCTTCGGGCGCTCGCACCTGGGCGAGCGCCGCCTCGACGGCATGTCGGTGCTGGCCGCAGACCAGCGCCCCGATCGATCGGTCGCCGTGCGCCTGCAGCAACGCGACGGCGACGCGCTGGAGGTGGTGGTCGCACGCGACCGCGGCGGGGAGCCGG
>Ga0066905_100000245_pt1 | contig 13327 bp, 9 predicted proteins | sample PanSoiMetaPlot36_FD_67483 | JGI IMG/M metagenome (GOLD analysis project Ga0066905, IMG submission 67483) | Tropical forest soil microbial communities from Panama analyzed to predict greenhouse gas emissions - Panama Soil Plot 36 (version 2) | ecosystem: Environmental > Terrestrial > Soil >... | reverse complement strand
CGTACCTGCTCCAGCACGCGGAGAACCCGGTGGACTGGTGGCAGTGGTCCGACGAGGCGTTCGCGGAGGCCCGCCGGCGCGACGTGCCGGTGCTGCTCTCCGTCGGTTACGCAGCCTGCCACTGGTGCCATGTGATGGCGCACGAGTCCTTCGAGGACCCCGAGACCGCGCACCTCATGAACGAGAACTTCGTCAACATCAAGGTTGACCGGGAGGAGCGGCCGGACGTCGACGCTGTGTACATGGAAGCCACCCAGGCGATGACCGGTCAGGGTGGCTGGCCGATGACCGTCTTCATGACGCCGTCGGGTGAGCCGTTCTATTGCGGCACCTACGTCCCGCCCACCCCGCGCTTCGGCATGCCGAGCTTCACCCAGCTTCTGCTGGCGATCTCAGCGGCATGGCGTACCCAGCGGGGCGAAATCGAACGGCTCGGCGCGGATGTCGTTCGGCAGGTGGGACAGCGCATGCCGTCGTTTGCGGGCACGCAACCAGCCAGAGCCGAGGAGCTGGCTGCGGCTGTCCGGGTACTGCAATCCGAGTTTGATCCACGCAACGGCGGCTTCGGAACGGCGCCGAAGTTTCCACCGTCCATGGTTCTTGAGTTCCTTCTCCGGCACCACGCGCGAACCGGCGACGCTCAGGCGCTTGAGATGGTGGGGCAAACCTGCGAGGCGATGGCCCGCGGCGGAATGTACGACCAGCTTGCCGGTGGCTTCGCTCGCTACAGCGTCGATGCGACCTGGACGGTCCCCCATTTCGAGAAGATGCTGTACGACAACGCGCTGCTGCTGCGGGTCTATGCGCATCTTTGGCGGTCAACCGGGGACGGGCTTGCGCGGCGCGTTGTCATCGAGACCGCTGACTGGATGCTTCGGGAGCTGCGGACTCCGGAGGGCGGCTTCGCCTCCTCGCTCGACGCCGATACAGAGGGCGCAGAGGGCAAGTTCTATGTATGGACTACAAGCGAGCTACGCGAGGCGCTGGGTGACGATGACGGTGATTGGGCAAACCGGGTCTACGGTGTCACGGACGCGGGGACCTTTGAGCATGGAACGTCCGTGCTGCAGCTCAGGACCGATCCAGCCGATCAGACGCGGTACGCGCGGATCAGGAAGGCGCTGCTAGCCGCAAGGGACGGCCGGACTCGTCCGGCTCGCGACGACAAGGTGGTCGCGGCCTGGAACGGGCTCGCGATCGCAGCGCTCGCCGAGGCTGGCGAGCTGCTCGGCCGGTCTGACTATGTCGATGCGGCCGCCGCGGCAGGCGGTCTTCTGCTGACCGTGCACCTCGACGGTGCCACCCAACTGGGCACTCGGACCACCGCCGGTGGGACGTCGACCCGTCTTGTCCGCTCGTCGAGGGACGGGCGCGCCGGAGCGTCGATGGGACTCCTCGAGGATTACGCCGACGTGGCCGAGGGCTTCCTGACTCTGTATTCGGTGACCGGCGACGACTCCTGGCTCACCGTTGCCGGCGTCCTCCTGGATGTCGTCCTCACCGAGTTCAGGGAGGAAGACGGCGAGTTCTTCGACACGGCGCGGAGCGCCGAGCGGCTCGTCCGCCGCCCGCAGGACCCAACGGATAACGCGACACCGTCCGGCCGGTCGGCGGCGGCCGGAGCGCTGCTCAGCTATGCGGCGTACACGGGCTCGGCCGATCACCGGCAGGCTGCCCTCCAAGCCCTCGGTCCGACGGCCGCGCTCGCCGCCCGGGCCCCCCGGTTCATTGGCTGGGGGCTCGCGGTCGCTGAGGCGCTGGCGGACGGCCCGCGCGAGATCGCGATCGTCGGTTTGGCGGATGATGACCGGACCCGCCTGCTTCGGCGGACGGCATTTCTCGGCACCGCACCGGGAGCAGTGATCGCGGTTGGCGGCCAGTCACACCTAGGAGCAGCTGTTCCGCTGCTGCGCGACCGGGGGCCGGTTGACGGAGTGCCGGCGGCATATGTGTGCCGCGGGCTTGTCTGCGACCTGCCCACAACGGACCCAGCCGTGCTTGCCAAGGCCGTCGGCACACGCCTGCCCGGCGATAGTGAGTAAGCCACCCCCGAGCACAGACATAGGGTGGCGAGCATGACGACGCTTACCGAGTTCGCGGACAGGTTCATCGGCAACCGTGTCGATAAGAGGCCGCTCATCCTCGAGCTCGATCTGACGCAGGGGCTGGTCGAGGACGTCGCGCACGATCCGCTCGCCCGGGCGATGAACCGGCGCCGCCCGGTGCTTCGCGATGTCGTGGAGGGTCTGCACCACGCGGCCAGTGATCCTTTGGTGCGCGCGTTGGTGACGAAAGTCGGACCCTGGCGGTACGGACTTGCGTGGGCGCAAGAGCTTCGCGCCGCTGTCAAGGCGTTCCGCGAGAACGGCAAGCCGGCGATCGCCTGGGCGGAGTCGTTCGGCGAGTTCGGGCCGGGTACGGTGCCGTACTACCTCGCGTCTGGATTCGACGAGATTTGGCTGCAGGAGTCCGGCGATGTCGGACTCACTGGTGTAGCCGCCGAGGTCACCTTCCTCCGTGGCACCCTTGACAAGGTCGGCATCGAGCCACAGCTCGCGCAGCGGCATGAGTACAAGAATGCGGCGGACATCTTCACGCAACGCGAGTTCACCGAACCTCACCGCGAGGCGGTCACCAGGATCGTGGACTCGGCCTTCGATCAGCTTGTCTCCGACATCGCCTCAGCCCGTGGAATGGCCGAGGAGCAGGTGCGCGGGCTCATCGATCGTGCGCCGCTGACGGCTGCCGAGGCGCTGGATGCCGGGCTGGTGGACCACGTCGGCTATCGCGACGAGGTCTATGCGGCCGCCAGGGACCGTACAACCGATCAAGGTACCGCCGAGCCTGCTTTGCGCTACGTGTCGCGCTATGCCAAGGCGGGGCCGGCCGAGCTCGCCAGGCGCCTGAAGGAGCGGGGCCGGCCAGTGGTCGCGCTGATCCACGGCACCGGGCCCATCAAGGTCGGGCGCAGCGGCCGGGGGCCGCTGAGTGGACCGTCAATGGGCGCTGACACGGTGGCTGCTGCTTTCAGGTCGGCCACCAAGGACGACTCGGTTAAGGCCATCCTCTTCCGCGTCGACTCGCCCGGCGGCTCCTATGTCGCGTCCGACACCATCCGTCGCGAGGTGGAGCTCGCCAAGCGGGCCGGGAAACCAGTGGTCGTGTCAATGGGCACGCTCGCGGCGTCGGGGGGCTACTTCGTCTCGATGGCTGCCGACGCGATCGTCGCCCAGCCCGGCACGCTCACCGGCTCGATTGGTGTGCTGGCCGGCAAAGGGGTTGTCCGCGACCTCGTCGCTAAGCTGGGCCTCACCTATGGCGAGGTGGCGGCCGGCGAGCACGCCCTTATGTTTTCCACCCGGCGGGAATTCACCCCGGGCGAGTGGGAACGGCTTCAGCTCTGGCTGGACCGTGTCTACGAAGACTTCACAGCCAAGGTGGCCGCCCACCGCGGGCTCACCCGCGAACATGTTCACGACGTGGCTCGCGGACGCGTGTGGACCGGTGCTGACGCGGCCGAGCGCGGACTGGTGGACGAGCTGGGTGGGCTGGCGGAGGCCGCCGAGCTCGCCAGAAAGAGGGCTGGCCTGCCAGTCGACGCACCGCTGCGTCCCTGGCCGCATGTGCGACCGCTGGAGCGACTGCGGCCGGCGGCGTCCTCGGACGACCCGCGTGCGGCGGCATCGGCATGGGGGACCGGCTGGGGAGCCTTCGGCGCAGCGGCCGCTTATCTCGGCCTCCCCTTGACCGGTCCGCTAACCGTCCCGTACTCGATCACGCTCCGCTAAAGCCCTTCCACCTGGGGGAACCGGTCCGGGCAGCCTTGACACGAGGAATCACCCCGCTCGGGCGAGGCCGCTGCTGGTCCTTGATGTCCCCTGGGACTGCACGCTCAACCGACCGGTTGGGGTCGAGGTGCCTGGTGGCCCGGGCGGATCGGCCGTATCTCTAGCGGGCTGGCCGCGTCCGCGGTGGCGCCAGGTGCGTAATCTCCATTACATGGCTACAAGCGTGGGGGAAGCCAAGATCAGAGGTTGGCTGACCGAGCGGCTGCCGGCGGACTGGTTCGACGGTCCGCCCGAACTGATCATCGATCGCGAGGAGATCACGATCCTGGGGACCATCAGTATGCCCCCGGTAGGAAGCGGCGCTTCGGATGCCGAACGGGCCGCCGCCGCGGCCGGACGGATCAAGGAGTTCCGCGGGCGGACGCGAGACCAGCGGATCGAGATCGCCCGGGAGCTTGAGCACGTCACTCGGCACAAGGTGGCATGGGGGGTTCGCTGCGGCGAAGAGCGGGAGGTGTTCACCAGGCTGTCCATGCCCGTCATGACCCGGTTGCGACAGCCCGAGCGCCAGGTCCTCGACACGCTTGTCGAGGCCGGTGTGGCACGCAGCCGCAGTGAGGCGCTTGCCTGGTGCGTCAAGCTCGTCGCGAAGAACACCGAGACCTGGCTGGCTGAGCTCCGGGACGCGATGCAGGACGTTCAGCGCGTCCGTCAGACCGGTCCGGACCGCGCCGCTGAGGCGTAGCGTCTGCAGAGCCCAGGCCACGCCGGGAGATGGTGTCGGGCTCTCGCCGTCTCTGAAACAGGCGGTGTACAGGCCTATCCAAGGGTTTCGATGACCTCCTCAGCTAGGCCGGCGTGCTTTTCCATATAGCTACGGCGCTCGGCCTTAAGCCGCACCACAAGGTCTTCGTACTCGTAGCGCCGACCCTGCCGCTCGTAGAGCCGGCGCGGGGAGAGGAGCTCTGGGTCGTCAAAGCCGGGAACCGACGACGCGACGAGATAACCGAAGTCGGGATCGGGCTCCCACTCGACGGTGCCCTCGGCGATCGCCTTCACGATCGCCGACGTGTGCGGGATCGTGACCTTCTTCGACCGCTCGTCGGTATCCCCGCCACCGACCCGGCCGGTGTTGAGGACGTACACCTGGAAGTCATAGTCCATCGAGTCGATCATTTCGCCGAGCCGGTTGCCCTGCTCGTAGTCGTGACCCATGAAGAACGGGTTGGTCCCGGGCACGCGGAGAAACTTTCCGGCCTCTGCAGCCCCGCCGGCCGAGGTCCCCTTCGTCTCGCCGAGCATGTAGTAGGCGATCGCCTGCTCCTTGCTTGCCATCTTGGCGACCGCCGGAATGATCGACTCGTTCCGGTTGAGGATCAAGAGAACGTCCGCCTTGCCGAGCTTTCTGGGATCGAAGTGGGGGATCTCGGCAAGACCGAAGGTGCCGCGGCCATTGGCGGTGTAAGAGTCGTCGAAGAAGTCGACCTTGCCGCCGGGGTCAACGGCGACGTTTTCCAGCCAACCGGCGGGTGTCGCGAGCGCGCCATAGATCGTGGGCTCGTAGGCGGGATCGAGGCCGTACGTCTTTGCGAAGCAGCCGTTTTCCGTCGCGTAGGCGTCGCCGCCGTCAACGAGAGCGACGATGTCGTCCTGGACGGGCAGGGAGTCGTTCTGCCTGGTGAAGGTCGTCGTCGTCTTTCCCGTACCGGACAAACCGACTATCAGCACCACTTTGTCGCCGTTACGAGTCGGGATCACCTTCGCTCCCGCATGCATCGCGAGCGCACCCTGCTGGTACACCCACTCCATCCACATGCGCAGGCCGCCCATCTTTGACTCGCCGAAATAGTCGATGTTGAAGACGCGGGTGACCCAGTTATCCAGGTCGATCGTGACGAGCCGATTGTCGGGGTACGAGCCGGGAGCGGGGCAGTTCGGCGTATAGATGACGGTGAGCGCGTCCTCCTCGCGCCAGTCTGCGTCCTTGGGGTAGTAAAGCTGCTGCTGCATTGCCGGGATGTTCGAGTTGGTGCGTTCGATATAGACCCTTGCCGCCCGTCGCAACGGTGAGTTCTCCGGGCCGATGTACCCCTCGAGCAGGACCATGTCCGCGCCGGCGATATAGGCAGACTGGGCGGCTGCGACTTGGACGTACTCCGCCTGCGGCATCGTCTGCTTAGTCGTTCGAGTGGGGTCGTCGGTGACGATGAACGTCGACCCGGCCGAGCGCGCGGTGACCCGTGCCTTGATGTTGTAGTTGCCGAACTCGGTCAGCTGTGAGTTTGGCATCTCGGCGACGTAACCCTTGAGCTCGTCCTGGCTTGGGTTAGCGGTGGCCGACTTCGCCAGAGGAAGCTCGATCGCCACGAGGCGGTCCTTTCGGTCGGCCGGCGGTCCCGAGAGGTCGCCGGTAGGCGCCCGGCCAGCGGCTGCGGGCGCGTGGGGCACGTTGTCGCGGAGCATACCCGGGGTCTCGAATGGCGGAACGCTGAGGTCTAGGGGCAGGTGACCTTGATCGCGCGGGTGCGGCCAGTGCGAGTCGGCCGCGCGTACGGTGCCCTCGCGGGGAAGTCTCGGCTGCGGCGAGCAGCAGCGGATTCCTGCTCCTCGACGTGTATGCGAGTAGGGTTTTGGGCCGACAGCGATGGCGGCGGACAACCGGTTGGGGGGTCGAATGGGACTGCGTGAGCTGATCTATGACGTGTACGAGGGGCGTCTGCTTGCCGCGCTTCCCAAGAACCGAATCCCGCAGCATGTTGGCGTGATCATCGACGGTAACCGGCGCTGGGCCAAGGAGGCGGGTCAGTCTCCCGTCGTCGGGCATCGTCGGGGCGCTGGCAAGATCCGCGAGCTGGTCAAATGGTGCGAGCAGGTCGGTGTAGAGGTCGTCACCTTGTGGCTGCTGTCAACCGACAACCTCAACCGGCCCAAGGATCAGCTCGAATCGTTGTTGCGGATCATCGAGGACACGGTCCGTGACCTCGCCTCGACAGACGGATGGCGGGTGCATCCTGTTGGGGCTCCTGACTTGCTGCCGATCGAGACCGCCCGGGTTCTTAAAGAGGCGGATGAAGCCACTGCGGGCCGGCCGGGGATTCTGATCAACGTCGCGGTGGGCTATGGAGGGCGGCGTGAGATCGCCGACGCCGTGCGGTCGCTGCTGCAGGATCAGGCGAGCCGCGGTACCTCGATCGAGGAACTTGCAGAGGTCCTCGATGTCGAGCACATCGCCGACCATCTCTACACCAAGGGCCAACCCGACCCCGACCTGGTGATTCGCACCTCGGGCGAGCAGCGGCTGTCCGGGTTCTTGCTCTGGCAGTCCGCGCACACCGAGCTGTACTTCTGTGAGGCCTACTGGCCGGACTTCCGGCATGTGGACTTCCTGCGAGCACTGCGCGACTATGCCGCCCGCCAGCGCCGATTCGGCACCTGACCGAACGCGCCCGGTTCGGATCCGAGCTGCGGAGACGGTCGCGCCAGAGCGGCTTCGCCCCGGCCATAATTCGTCGCGAGGACGCAGCGATGTCGTTCGCCGCACGGACCGGTCGCCGCAGTCAGGCGACGGGCGTTTCCGTCGCGTGAGAGGCGCCTCGCCGGGGTACCGTCAAGGCAAGGCGACGGCATCCGACCGCCGCCCCGGAGGCCCCACGTGGCGAACAGCGACCGCCGCCGTCCTGCTCCCGGACGGCGCACTTATGTCCTAGACACCAGCGTCCTGCTCGCCGATCCCCGCGCGATGTTGCGCTTCGACGAGCACGAAGTCGTGATCCCCGTCGTCGTGATCACGGAGCTCGAAGCCAAGCGCCACCACCCCGAGCTCGGATATTTCGCCCGGACGGCGCTGCGGCTCCTCGACGATTTCCGCATCACGCAGGGTCGGCTCGATGCGCCAATCCAGATCGGCGACTCAGGCGGCACACTCCTCGTCGAGCTCAACCACACCGACGCCGATGTGCTGCCACCGGGCTTCAGGCTCGGCGACAACGACACCCGCATCCTGGCCGTCGGCCGCAACCTCGCTGCCGACGGGCACGACGTCGTGCTCGTATCCAAGGATCTCCCGCTGCGAGTCAAGGCCTCCGCGGTCGGCTTGGCCGCTGAGGAGTACCGCGCGGAGGCTGTTGTCGAGTCCGGCTGGACGGGCATGATCGAGCTCGACGTGGCCGGCGATGTCCTCGATCGTCTCTATGACGAGGAACGGGTGGACCTCGAGGCGGCTCGCGAGCTGCCCTGCCACACCGGCATCGTCCTCTCGTCTGAACGGGGCAGCGGCCTTGGCCGGGTGACGCCAGACAAGATGGTCCGGCTAGTCCGTGGGGATCGCGAGGCGTTCGGCCTGCACGGCCGCAGTGCCGAGCAGCGGGTGGCGCTCGACCTCCTCCTCGATCCGGAGGTGGGGATCATCTCGCTGGGCGGTCGTGCCGGCACCGGCAAGTCCGCGTTGGCGCTATGTGCGGGCATGGAGTCGGTGCTCGAGCGCCGGCAGCATCGCAAGGTCTTGGTCTTCCGGCCGCTTTACGCGGTGGGAGGGCAGGAACTCGGCTACCTGCCAGGTACCGAGCACGAGAAGATGTCACCCTGGTCGCAGGCAGTCTTCGACACCCTCGGCGCACTGGTGTCGAAGGACGTCATCGACGAGGTGCTCGATCGCGGGATGCTCGAAGTGCTGCCGCTGACTCATATCCGGGGCCGGTCGCTGCACGATTCATTCGTCATCGTCGACGAGGCACAGTCGCTTGAACGCAATGTGCTGCTGACTGTGCTTTCGAGGATCGGCGCGGGGTCGAGGGTCGTCCTCACCCACGACGTCGGCCAGCGAGACAACCTCAGGGTGGGCCGGTACGACGGCGTGGTGGCGGTCATCGAAAAGCTGAAGGGCCATCCCCTGTTCGCCCACGTGACCCTCACTAGGTCCGAACGTTCACCGATCGCGGCCCTCGTGACCGAGATGCTCGAGGCGGTGCCGATCCCCAGCTAGGGATGGGTCATCGACAAGAGGTCGAGCGCGGCGTCGAGCTGTTCAGCAGTGATCTTGCCTTGTTCAACGTAGCCTCGTTCGAGGACGACCTGCCTGATCGTCTTGCGCTCGGCGAGAGCCTGTTTGGCTACCTTCGATGCTTCCTCGTAGCCGATATAGCGGTTGAGCGGCGTCACGATCGACGGCGAAGACTCGGCGTACTCGCGGCACCGCTCCACGTTGGCCACGAGCCCTGTCACGCACCGGTCGGCGAACAGTCGGGTCGTGTTCGCCAGCAGCCGGATCGACTCGAGGACATTTCTCGCGAGCATTGGCAGCATCACGTTGAGCTCGAAGTTTCCGGCCGCGCCTCCGAACGCGATCGCCGCGTCGTTTCCGATCACCTGAGCGGAGACCATGCACAAAGCCTCGGGAATGACCGGATTCACCTTGCCAGGCATGATCGAGGAGCCCGGTTGCAGATCGGGGAGGAAGAGCTCGGTCAGCCCGGTGCGCGGCCCCGATCCCATCCAGCGGATATCGTTGCTGATCTTGTAAAGGGAGACGGCGATCGTTCGCAGCTGGCCGGACAGTTCCACGAGGCCGTCGCGCGCTCCCTGCGCCTCGAAGTGGTCTCGAGCTTCGGTGAGGGGCAGTCCGGTCGCGGTGGCGACCTCGTGGATCACCGCCGCGGAGAAGCCGGGCGGCGTGTTGATGCCGGTGCCAACCGCCGTACCGCCGAGCGGCAGCTCCGCGACTCGGGGGAGGACAGCTTCCAGGCGCTCGATCCCATAACGAACGGCCGCGGCATAACCACCGAACTCCTGGCCAAGAGTGACCGGGGTCGCGTCCATGAGGTGGGTACGGCCGGACTTCACGACGGTGGCCCACTCGGCCGCCTTGCCCTCGAGCGCTTCGCCGAGATGAGCGAGGGCCGGAATGAGCTCGTTGACGACGGCGGACGTCGCGGCGATGTGGATCGAGGACGGGAAGACATCGTTCGAAGACTGCGACGCGTTGACATGATCATTTGGATGGACCGGCCGCCCGAGCTTCTCGGTCGCGAGGGAGGCGATGACCTCATTGGCGTTCATGTTGCTCGATGTGCCTGAACCGGTCTGAAAGACATCGATAGGAAAGTGGTCGTCCCAGCGCCCACTGGCCACCTCGTCTGCAGCTTCGATGATCGCGTCTGCCATGTCCTTGTCGAGCACGCCAAGCTCGGCGTTCACTTTGGCGGCGGCGGACTTGATCCGCGCCAGCGCCTCGACGTGGGCGCGCTCCAGGGGCAGACCGGAGATCGGGAAGTTCTCCACCGCGCGCTGTGTCTGGGCCCGCCATTTAGCGGCCGCCGGAACCCGGACTTCGCCCATCGAGTCGTGCTCGATGCGGTACGTCTGGTCGGTGCCTTCCGGCTGGCCGGCGCTGCCGGTGGGCTCGGACATGAGTTCACTCCACTGATCCGCAGGTAGATCGTAGCCGGTCGACACTGATGACCACCGCGCAGGCTGCCACAGCCCCTAAGCCTAAGCGTGGTGGTCCTGTGCTGCCGAAGAACCGTCGGGCACGCCGGCCTGGGCTCCGGGCAACTTGCGGCTAGTCGATGAGCCGCTTGGTCATGTAATGCGTTGCGAGCAGCCACATCACGCAGGCGAAGCCAACCAGCATCGCGACGTGGTACAGATCGGCTAGCGCGTGGAAGCCGAATACCGCGTGGCGTACGAGCTCCACGCAGTGATAGAGCGGGTTGAGCTGGGCGAGAACCGCTCCCCAGCCGGGAAGCTCGGCGACAGGGAAGAAGGTGCCGGCGACGAGGAACAGCGGGGTGAGCACCCCTGAGATCACGTAGTCGAAGCTATTGATGGATGGCACGATCGCCGACGCCCAGATCCCGAAGAGCGCGAACCCGAGTCCGGTCAGGAAGCCGATGAACGGCACAAGGAGCATGCCCCAGCTCGGATCCAGCCCGAACAGCATCGCGACGACGAGCGGAGCGCAGCCGTACACCCCTGCCTTCGTCGCGTGCCAGCTCGCTTCCGCGGTAACGATCTCGTGCGTGTCGACGGGGGTGGCGAGGACCGCGGCGTAAGTCTGCTGAAAGGTACGCCGTACGAAGGTCACGAACATCCCAGCGAAGGCCGAGCTGAAGAGCACCGCAGTGGCAACAACACCGGTGCCCACGAAGTCGATGTACCGATAGCCCGCCACGACCGCAACAAGTGACCCGAAGCCGAAGCCGAACGCGAGCAGATAGAGCGTCGGCTCGACGATGGAGGCAAATGTGGTCGACGCCCAGTACTGCCGGTAGAGCGCGAGCTCACGGGTCCAAACCGCTGCGATGCAGCGGGGTTCGAACCACCGCAGCGACTGAGCTGGCTGGGTTTGCATGGTCAGTGTCGTCATCGGCCTTCACTCCACCGTCTCGCCAGTCAGCAGGACGAAGACGTCCTCGAGGTTGCTGGGCCGGGCCATGCCGGCTCCGAGCGCAGCGGCGACGTCATCGGGCATGTCCTCGGCGCGCAGAACAGAGACCGCAGGACCCGTCCTGCGGGTCGGCAACCCGGCATCGGCGGCGATCCGTTCGACCTCGAGCAACCGCTGCGGCGGACCGTAGTATTCGATCGCCTCTTTACCGGCATGAGACTCCAGCAGTGCGCGTGGCTTGTCCCTCGCGATGATTTGTCCGTGCGACATGATCGCGACGTCATCGCAGAGCCGCTCGGCCTCCTCGATGTAGTGGGTCGACATCAGCACGGTCACGCCGCGAGCCCGCAGCGCGTCGATGAGGGCCCAAAGCTCCTGCCGCACCTGCGGGTCAAGCCCAACAGTGGGCTCATCGAGAAGTACCAACTCGGGCTGGTGCACCAGGCCGCGGGCAATCAGCAGCCGCCGCCGCATCCCGCCTGACAGCTTCTCTGTCCTCGTGTCGGCTCGATCGGTCAGCTGGGCAAGTGCCAACGCACGCTGGACCGCTGCAACGCGTTCCCCGGTCGGCACTCGATAGAGCTGCGCGAAAACAGTGAGGTTTTGACGCGCCGAGAGCTCGATGTCGAGATTGTCCTGCTGCGGAACCACCCCCATCCGGGCTCTCGCGTGCTTGGACTCGGCGGGGATCCGATAGCCGAGCACCCGGATCGAGCCCTCGTCGGCGCGGGTCTGGGCAGTGAGCATTCGCATCGTCGTCGACTTGCCCGCCCCGTTCGGGCCGAGCAGGCCCATGCAAATGCCCGGCTCCACGTCGAGGTCGAGACCGTTCACCGCTGTGATCTCGCCGTAGCGTTTGACCACCCCCCGCAGCGACAGCGCGAACTGGTCGGTCTGATCGGCGGCCGCGGTTTCCCTGTCCTCCCCCTCGCCTCGCCTGGTCACACCGCACACGATAGGGCGAGGGCCCGACAGCGGGGTTCCCATTTTCTGGGGCACGACCGGCGTCAGCGCGCTCGCGTCTGGCTAGGCAGTCGGCGTTTGCGTGCCCTCGAAGTCACCCTCGAAGTCGATGGACGCATACGCCCTGAGCTTGAGGAGCCGGTGATGGCTTTCGATCAGCCGTACTGTCCCGCTCTTGGAACGCATCACGATGGAGTGGGTCGATGCGCCGCCGGAGCGATAGCGGACGCCCCGCAGGAGTTCACCATCAGTGACGCCGGTTGCGACAAAAAAGACGTTCTCGCCGCTGACGAGGTCGTCCGTTGACAGGACGCGGTCAAGTTCATGCCCCGCCGCTGCAGCCTTGTCTCGCTCAGCGTCATCTCGTGGCCAGAGCTTGCCCTGGATCACGCCTCCCAGACACTTGATCGCAGAGGCAGCGATGACCCCCTCGGGGGTGCCGCCGATGCCCATCAGCAGGTCGATTCCGGTCCCCTCGCGGGCTGCCATGATCGCGCCGGCGACATCGCCGTCGGTGATGAACTTGATCCGCGCACCCGTCGCGCGCACCTCGTCCACGAGTCGCTCGTGCCGCGGTCGGTCGAGGATGCAGACCGTGACATCGGCGGGGGACTCCTGTTTCGCCCGCGCGACTGCCCGCACGTTCACAGCGGTGGGGGCATTGATGTCGACGTAGTCGGCTGCCTCCGGTCCGGTGACGAGCTTGTCCATGTAGAAGACCGCCGACGGATCGTACATCGTGCCGCGCTCGGCCACGGCCAGGACGGACAGGGCGTTGTTCATGCCCTTCGCGGTCAGAGTGGTCCCGTCGATCGGATCCACCGCGACGTCACAATCGGGGCCCGTAAGGTCGCCGACGTGCTCGCCGTTGTAGAGCATGGGCGCGTTGTCCTTCTCGCCCTCGCCGATCACGACGATCCCGTTCATCGAGACCGTTCCGATGAGCTGGCGCATGGCGTTGACGGCCGCGGCGTCGGCGCCGTTCTTGTCTCCCCGGCCGACCCATCGGCCGGCGGCCATCGCCGCGGCCTCGGTGACCCGAACGAGTTCCAGCGCAAGGTTGCGGTCTGGCGCCTCACGGTCGACTTCCAGCGCTGGCGGGATCGTTGTGTTCTCCGTCATCGGACTCCCCTCCATCGCGGCGCGAGCACCGACGGCGGCATTCTCCCACCGTGTGTGGTACGCCGGCCCT
>Ga0066905_100000244_pt1 | contig 13329 bp, 9 predicted proteins | sample PanSoiMetaPlot36_FD_67483 | JGI IMG/M metagenome (GOLD analysis project Ga0066905, IMG submission 67483) | Tropical forest soil microbial communities from Panama analyzed to predict greenhouse gas emissions - Panama Soil Plot 36 (version 2) | ecosystem: Environmental > Terrestrial > Soil >... | reverse complement strand
ATCGACACGGCGTTTAACGACCCGCACGGCCGGTGGACGATCGTGGTGGCGGACGTGGCCACCGGAGTACAGGGTCAATTGCAAATTGATATGGGGGCCAGGGTGGCTGTCGTGCCTCAGCCGGAGCCGTTCTTGATCCCCGGCGTCGACGACTGAGGCGACACCAGCCGGCCGCAGGACCTGGACCTTTGTGGAAAATGGTCTGTCGGTCGAGTCAGGCGTCGGGCCTGGCGGAAAAGCGGTACGTCCGGATCCGCGACCCGGTGGCCCCGATCCGGGTGCCACTCGGGCGGCGCTGTTCGGTCCGCATCGAGTTCGCGGAAGAGAGTGACGCGGGGGTTTCGGTCCAGTGGCGGACGAACCCGTCGTCCACGGTCGATCGCCGGCCGGAGGACGTGTTTCGCCACGTCGCCGTGCCATTCGCGAACGAGTAACGCCGGCAGACTGCCAGACGCCCGTCGAACGACTTGATTCTTGATCCAAGCAGCGGCGTCCTGCCGCACAGTGCTGGACCATCACGTCAGTGCTGGGCATCGCCACCATCGCCCATGCGGCGGTAGGTTGTCCACAGACCTCCTGACCCGGGGGGGCGGTGGCGGCCTCCCGTGGGAAGTGGGACCGGGCGGGGGGTATTGGCGGCTGCCAGCGGGATTGCACCAGAGATTGCACCGACTCGATGCAATTCGGGGCAACTCCAAGCAACAATCTGACCCGCATCGAAAAATTGTCGAACGCGGCCAAGAAAATCGTCGGAACTGCTTTGCCATTCAATAAGAAAGGCCCGCTGACAATTCCTGTCAACGAGCCCGTCGAGTGGGCGCTACAGGACTTGAACCTGTGACCCCTAGCGAGTCATGCTCCGGGGCCGGATTGCAGGCCGCAGAAAAACGAGTGGATTCGGTCACTCAATCGGCTGGTTTGCACCAGGGTTTGCACCAGATTCCGCTCGCAGCACAGGCCACTGTTCTTCCTCGCTCGGTTGATCCGACCGCGGCGGCGCTGGCGGCCTTGCTCACTACGTTGACGGCCGAGCAGCGGGCAGCTCTCGCCTCGGTTCTCATGGTGGCCGACCAGCCATCCAGGTAGGCCGAACAAGGCACCGACCGGGAGGTTTGGAGGTGGAAGGGCGATGTCCGTTCCGGGCTTGAATTCGCAGTGCCCGGACAATGCCACTGCAGGCGCGGTCTATTGATAGCCGGCCGGGAGGATCGTCCGCACCGTCCGAATCGTCCGATGGTGAGAGCATGCGTCGGACGTGCTTGTAAGAAGCCACTGCGCGGCTGGCGGTTCCGTGTCTCCCAGGGGTACGGCGGGACCTACTCGCGCCCGTGCGTCGACCACTTCTCCCTCGACTTCGACCTGGCCGAGGGCACCAGGTGAACGCGGCCCGGGCCGGGCTCGTTTACCACGTCGTCGATCACGTCTCGGCCGGCGGCACCCACGCGTCGCTCAAGCCGAAGGGCAACGCGGTCTACCTACTCCACGCCGACCACACGATCGCCGCCTACATCCACCTGGCATTCCGCGGCGCGCGGGGGTCCTCGCCAGCGACCTTGCAGTTGTGGAATACGCAGTGGTTCACGACGACGCAATGGCCGGACGTTATGGATCAAGGCAACTAGCGCGAGGGGTTCAAGAGCACCATATATATCTGGCATCATACTTGCTTGGACCCAGAGCAATCCGGCCGGATCGATGGTAGTGATCCAAAGCAATTCGGTATCCGAGGAAGGGCTCATGGCGCGGACCCGTGGCGAACAATCCCTGGACTGTACATGGCGCCATGAGTCCGCGCCCCATGCACGTTGGCTGCCGGGCATGGCCGGATACACCTATTCCCTGCTCCCTTCCATCTCGGAGCGTGACGAAAGCGAGTGGCAGCCGTTCGCCCGGCCCGGCGACGCGGTGATGGACCCGCGCTTCCTGGCGGCGGTGGAGCGGTCGATGGGCGGCGAGGCGAAGTTCTGGAACGTCGTGGTCCGCGACCCCGCAGGCGAGCCGGCCGCGGCCGCGGTCCTTTCGCTGTTCCCCATGGACGGGCTCCTGTTCGTTCGGGAGCCCTGGAAACATTGGGTGCAGTCGCTCCGGCAGTGGTTCCCGCACTTCTTCAAGGTCAAGGTGCTCTTCTGCGGATGCCCCGTTTCCACCGGCGAGAGCCACCTACGCTTCGCTCCGGGCGGCGACCACCGGTTGGTCCTGCGCCTGCTCGACCGACTGATGACCCGGGTGGCGCGAGCGGAGGGGGCGCGTTTCCTCGTTTTCAAGGAATTCGACGATGAGGAAGTCGGCCGGTGCGACGAGCTGACCGCGCTGGGTTATCTGCGCGCGGACAGTCTGCCGATGAATGATTTTCCGACGCGCTTTCGCGACTTCGATGACGTGCTGGCCTCGGTGAGGTCCCATTATCGCTACCAGATCAAGCGGTCCCAGAAGAAGTTCCAACAGTCGGGCCTGCGCGTCGTCCACGACCGAGGCGGCGAGCACCTCGCTTCGCTGTTCACCGAGGACGTCTATCGGCTTTACCTGTCCGTCCTGGAGCGGGCGCAGGTCAAACTGGAGTGTCTCCCGGCCCAGTTCTTCCGCGAGCTGGCCCGCCAGTACCCGGAAGACACCACCTTTACCTTCGTCTATCAGGGAGAACGGATCGTGGCCTTCGTTTGTGGCCTGTTCCACGGCGACGAATATGCAAACCTTTTCTGCGGTCTCGACTATGGGCTCAACGAGGAGGCGGACCTGTACTTCAACCTGATGTTCCACGATGTGGATTTCGCCCTACGGTCCGGCGTCCGTACGCTGCACGTCGGGCAGACCGCGGACGACTTCAAGTCGCGGATGGGCTGCTACACCCGGCCGCGCTATTTCTACGCCAAAGTCCGCGCCCCGCTGGGGGCGTCCCTCCTCCGGGCGGCGGGTCCATGGCTGTTCCCACACGCTCCGGCGGCACCGAAACGCAACCTGTTCAATTAACAGATCGCCGTTCAAGGTCGCCCCGGGGCCGAATCCGGCACGGTCGCGAACTCGATTTCGTCGACATTCTCGACCGCCGTGAGGGCGCGAGCAATCCAGTTGATGCCTCAGGCGCTGGCGACTCGGATGAACTCATCCGAAACGTCTTCCGGAACTTCTTTGTGTTGTGCAGTTCCCGGAGAGTTGCTGATCGAGCCATCGGACCGTAACCCGGCCGGTTCGCCTTTGTGCGTGCCGACGGACTTGCTCAGGACGCGATCCATTACGTCGAAAAGGAACGCCAGATCCGAACACGTTTCTTCCAGTGCGTCGAGGAAGCGGGCCGCCTGTCCCTCGGTGACGTTCAGCGGCGGCTGGATGCGGAGCACTCGCGGGTTGGAGCGCGCCACCTGCGTGTAGATGCCGTGGTTTTCCAGCAGTGTCTGCATCGCGTACAGCCCGGGAATCGAGTCGATCAGCCCGTCGAGGTCGGCTACCTGGAAGGCGGCCAACCCGGAGGCGTCCGCGCCTTTGAAGTGCTCCCGGACCGTCCGCGGCAGCGGGTTGAACTCCAGACCGAGCATCAGCCCCCGGCCGCGGACCTCCTTCACCAGGGGGCACCGCCGGCTGAGCCCCGCCAGGCCCGCCGCGAGCTGACGGCCGCGCGCCTGCGCGTTTTCGAGCAGGCCCTCTTCCTGGAGCGCTCGCAGCGCCGCCAGGCCGGCCGCGCAGGCCAGGCTGCCGCCGCCGAAGGTGCTGCTGTGCAGGGTGAACCCCTGGACCGTGCCATATGCCTTCATCCACAGGTCGCGCCGAGCCAGCATGGCCCCGAGGGGGACCAGCCCGCCGCCCAGCGACTTGGCCAGCATCATCAGGTCGGGCTCGACCCCCTCGTGGTTCACGGCGAACAGCGCCCCAGTGCGACCGAGACCGGTCTGCACCTCGTCCACCACCAAGAGCGTCCCGGTTTCCCGGCACAGCCGCTGGCCCTGACGCAGGTACCCGTCCGGCGGCTCGTTCATCCCGCCCTCGCCCTGGATGGGCTCGACGACGAAGGCAGCGAAGCGCCGCGTGTGCAGGGCGAGTTCGAGAGCTGTTGTGTCGCCGAACGGGACCGTCTCACAGCCGGGTAGCAGCGGGCCGAACGGGCGCTGCAAAGTGGGATTGCCCGTGACGGACAGCGAGCCGAGCGATTTGCCGTGGAAGGAGCGCTCGCAGGAGAGCAGGTCGGTCCGGCCGCTAGCGGCCCTCGCCAGTTTGAGCGCCGCTTCGACCGCTTCGGTACCGCTGTTGCAGAAGAAGACCATTTCCAGTCCGGGCGGCGTCAGCTCGACCAGCTGCTCGGCCAGGGCCGCCGCCAGGGGGTTGACCCCCGACTGCGCGAAGCCCGGCGCCTGCTGCTCGAGCGCCGCGGTCACCGCCCGCGCCACGGCGGGATGATTGTGACCGAGGTTCATCGCCCCGAAGCCACCGACGAAATCCAGGTACGACCGGCCGTCGGCGTCCCAGAGTTCCATCCCCTGGCCGCGCACGAAGGTTTTGACCAGGCCGCCCTTGCCGGCCACACCGAGCAGCACCGGGTTGACGTGCCGGGCGAACCGCCGGGCGGCCCGGTCGGCCAGGGCCCGCAGATCAGGAGTCACGGGACAGGGGTCAGGAGTCAGGAAAGGAGTGCCTGCGTCCCGACCCCTGACCCCTGACCCCTGACCCCTGACCCCTGACCCCTGACCCCTGCGAATGGCCTTGCGGTAGCGAGCGAGGACGCCCGGTTCGATCGGCAGGCCGAAGGAGACGAGGTGCCCGAAGTCGAAGCCCTGCCCCCGGGCCAGGGCGCCGACCTCCTGGATCTTGTCGAGATCGAGGTCGCGGCCGATGGAATAGCACTCGGGGCGGCCCTCCAGCGCCAGCACCATCGTCTCGCCCAGGCAGCAGGGCACGGTCCCCTGGTAGAAGCCGAGGAACATCGAGTCGCGCGGCATCGTCGGGGGTACCTTCGCCAACCCGCCGGATATGACGAGAACGTCGTCCCGGACCGCCTCCGTCCCCTGAACGTCGGTGGGCACGGCCACGTCCACGGCGAGGGCGCCGGGCAGCAGTTGCCGCTGGTCAATGCAGTCGCCGGTGGACGTGGCCGACACCACGACACGAGCCCGGGCCAGTGCGGACGGGATGTCGAGCAGGAGGCGGCCGCCGAGTTGGTGGGCTAGCCGGGAGGCGCGCTGCGACGGACGGCGCGCGACGAGCAGCAGCTCGCGGCACTGCGGGGCCAGCAAGGTGGCGGCCGCCGTGGCGATGCTACCGGGAATGCCGACGACGGCGACGGATTCCCGGGCGAGATCGACCCCCGCTTCGTCGCAGGCGTTGTAAAGGTTCTGCAGGGCGGCGTAAACGGTCAGGCTGTTGCCCGTCGTGACGGCGACGGGGCCGCGCTCGGCAAGGAGCGCCCCGTTGCCGCCGACGACGCCGGTCATCGACCCCAGGCCCACGACGCGGGCGCCCCAACCGGCCGCGGCGTCCACCGCCTTCTCCATCAGGCCCAGTGCCCGGTGAGGGTCTTCGAGGATCTCGCTGCCCGTCAGCGGGATTTCGTACAGTCGCCCCTCGGCTCGCGCCCCGGTCTGGGACACCAGGCCGGCCAGCTCATCGACGGGGCGCGCGGCCGACTCGTCGCCGGCGCCGTCGCCGCGGCGGAGCGCCTCCATGGTCTGGCGGAGGCCGGAGCAGAATTCCAGGACGTTAAGGCCCCAGTGGCGGCGGATCGGGCCGCCCCGGTCGAGCCGCATCAGGGAGCGCGTCTCGTCGGACAGGTAGTGGATCAGGAACGCGAACTTCATCAACGTCAACTCCGGGGGAGCGGCCCGCCGACCGCTCCGGGCTTCAGGGCGCGGAACTGCTGGCGACCGGGGCGGGCCGGCCCCGGCCGAGCTTCCACGCGACGTAACCGCTCACCAGGTCGACCGTCAAGAGGTCGGGGACGGCGGTTAGGCGCCGGTCGCCCTCGAAGCCGGTGAGGTCGGCGAAAGGCATGCGCGTCCGCAGCTCGGCGAGGCCCTTGTCCGTCATGCGGCCGCCCTGGACGAACTCCAGGTCGTCCCGGAAGATCGCCTCCGGGAACAGCTCTTCTCGAGGGATCCTGATCCCGAACTCGTGCTCGAGCCGGAAGAGGATGTCCAGGAAGTCGATCGACTCGGCACCCAGGTCTCCGCGGAGAGTCGCCCCGGGCGTGACGTCCGCTTCGTCAACGTTCAGTGCTTCGGCGAGCACCCGCGCCACCCTCGCATCGATCTCCCCGATCACTGACACGGACTGAACTAACACGGTCTGGTACCTCTTCAGATAACTGATGCCCCCAGTACGACCACGACCCAACGGGCCCGGGCGTTGACCGGTACGCTTCCACACTCATGCCCGTGCGACCGGTAAGACTGCCGAGGGGCGGTGGAGGGAAAGCAAGGCGGATGCCGAGTGAGGGGAGGGCGCGGGCGTTTGGCCGATAGCGGGCGGAACTGTCGCATTCTCAAGCCGGGCACTCCTCCGCGATTGTCTGGCAGCCCAGATCGAACCAGAAGGCCTGGCCAGGCGGCATGTCGTCAGCGTGCAGCCAGCGGAGCACATGCGGCTCATCCTGGGCGGCGTGGAAGACGGCCTCGGTCGGCGTCCCGTCCAGGAAGTGCAGGCGGATGGAGTCGCCGCGGCGCAGCGCGTACAGGCGGCGGCAGCGAACTCCGCCGCCCGGCCGAGTCAGCGCCGCCTTCAACCCCGCGACAGGGTAAACCGTGAGGCGGACCAAGGTGGCACCGCCCTGGTATCCGCGGCCGAGCAGCAGGCGCGAGCCAAAGTTGCAGAAGCGGATCAGGCCGGCCTGCACGGGGCTGCCGTCGGGCCAGGCGACGTGGTACTCGGCGGAGGTGATGTCGCCGCGGACGTACTCGGTCCCCGGGCGGCGCTGGAAGCGGAGTGTCAACTCAGTGGGGTGCGGTCCTGGCATGGTGCTCAACGCTGTCATTCATTGAGGAGGCGACACGGAGGTGTCTCGGGTGCGCGCACCGCCTTCGCCCCCGCCGCCAGATGGCGACTGGTCAATTCCTCGCGAACGAGTTGGTCTCGATCTGAGACTCCTGTGCTCCCAACGCACAGGTCATGCCAACAAAACCACGAACAGAGTTCCTCCTGGTCGGAAACTCGTGCCGACGGGCGGACCTGCCTACCGATGACTGGCAATGCGTCGCCCCAAATTCCGATGACCGCTGCGATCCCCACCCGCCTCTGCGAGTCCGCGGCCGTCCTCGGCTCCGCTGGCCGATTGGGGGGACCACGGGGCGTGGGGTGGCAGAAAAGTAGCCTGCTGCCCAAGAACCTGTCACGGTCAGAGGACAGGGCGAGGGCCACGCGACAGTTCGGGCCGTGTGACCCGGCACCAACGGCCGGACAGCAGTCGCGACGTGCCCCGAACTGCATGGGCCCGTAGCCGAGAGGGCGTGAGCCAATGAGGCGACCGGGTGGCACACGGTCAGTCCGCCGGCTGGTGGCCGCGGTGCTCCGCGCGGCCTTAGTTCACGCGGCCTTCGTCCACGCGGCGGACCCGGCGGCGACGCGGCCGCAGGCGACCAACGGACGGGTGAGCGGGGAGGTGGAGTTGACGTGGATCCACTGGACGCTGCTGTCGGCCCTGTTCGCCGGCTGGCCTCGGTCCTGGTCGGGGTGAACGATACCGTCCCGAACCTCACGACCGCGGCGGGTACTGGCAGACAAGCTAGCCGTTCCCCGCGGGCCATCCCGCGGGCCGCGCGCCCGGTTGGCGGTCATCAGCCGCTTCTGCCTGTCGCCGCAAAGACTCGAGCGACAGCCTGCCCACCAGCCGCATCAGCTCCTGGGTCATCGTTTCAAGCCGCTCCACCAAGGCCTGGGCTTCTTCGAGCTGGCCCTGATCCGCGTGATCTTCCAGTTCCGATGCCACGTTGCCGGCAACCGTGGAAAACGCGAGCAGCAGCGGACACAACTTGTGGGCGGCCTGGCGCAACCTCGGCGGGTCCCGGTCCCGCAAGGCTTCGCCCAATTCGGCCAGCCGAGTTGGCGCAAAGGTCTGGAAGTCCCGGCACATTCTGCGTAGGCCCTCCACGTCGTCGCCGCAGGCCCTCAGCAAGGCGACAGGGTCGAGCAGACTCCCGCTCGGTCCGGCATCCACCTGCTCGGGCCGGGAAGCTTGGTGGGTGGACACCAGCCGGTCGATCGCCGCCAACAGCGCAGTGCCCGCAAGCGGCTTGGTCACGAAGTCATCCATGCCGGCAGCGAGGCAGTGCTCCCGGTCCTCATTCCGCGAGCGTGCCGTCAAGGCGATGACGGGCAAATGCCCCCCCGTGGCCCGCTCACGCTCCCGGATCGCCCCGACGATCCCGAAGCCATCCAGCTCCGGCATGTGGATGTCCAGGAGCAGCAGGTCGAAGATGCCCTCTTCGGCCAGCCGCAGCGCTTCCCGGCCGTTGGCCGTCAGCCGTACGCGGTGACCCGTCCGGGCGAGCAGTTGCTCCATGAAGCGGGCGCTGAAATCGTCGTCCTCGGCGACCAGGATGTGCCGGCGGGCCTGGGCGGAAGCCGGTGCCATGGCGGGTTCCCGTGCGGCGGCGGGTCGGGCCTCACTCGATATCTCACTCTGGGCCCGGCTCATCACCTGGTAGATCCTTTCAAGCAGCTCGTCCTGTTGGATCGGCTTGAGCAGGTAGGCGTCAATGCGCAACTCGCGAGTCCGGGCCCAGTCTGTGGGGCGGTCCCCCGAGGTCAGCAGGATGATGCGGGTGGCCGAGAACTCAGCCCGCTTGCGGATCTGGGCGGCCAGTGCCAGGCCGTCCGTATCTGGCATGCGGGCGTCCAGCAGGACCAGGGCGTACGGCCGGCCCCGCGCGGCAGCTTCCCAGAGGGCGTCCATCGCCGTCACTCCGTCACCCGCCGCCGCCGGGTCCATCTGCCAACCGCGCAGCCACTCGAGCAGGATGTGGCGGTTGGTGGCGTTGTCGTCGATGATGAGCACCGGCAAGTTCCGCAGAAGGGCCGGCGGCTGCGCGGCGGTCGGCTCCGCGGGGTGAGGCTGGAGCCCCAAGCGGGCGGTGAAGACGAACGTGCTGCCCTGGCCCGGCGCGCTGGTCACGCGGATCTGCCCGCCCATCACGGCCACCAGTCGGGCGGCGATGGTCAGTCCCAGGCCTGTGCCGCCGTACTTGCGCGTGGTCGAGGTGTCCTCCTGTTCGAAGGCCCGGAAGATCCGGTCCTGCTGGTCCGCCGGGATGCCGATGCCGGTGTCGCGCACGCTGAACCGGAGCACGACTTCTTGCCGGACGCCGGGTTCGGCGGATGCCTCCCCTTCCACCTGCACAACGACCTCGCCCTGCTCGGTGAACTTGATTGCGTTCCCGACGAGGTTCAAGAGCACCTGGCGGAGCCGGCCGGCGTCGCCGATCAGGGCGTCGGGAACGTCGGGTTGCACGTTGCAGACAAGCTCGAGGCCCTTGTGGTGGGCCCGCGCGGCCAGCGCGCGAAGGGTGTTCCCGACCGCCGACCGCAGCGAGAAGTCGGCCGGGTCCAGCTCCACCTTGCCGGCCTCGATCTTGGCGAAGTCGAGCAGGTCGTTGATGACCCCCAACAGGTTGTCGGCCGCCGACTTGACCGTCCGCAGGCACTGCCTCTGGTCGTCGGCCAGGGGGGTGTCGAGCACCAGCTCGGTCATGCCGAGGATGGCGTTCATCGGCGTGCGGATCTCGTGGCTGACATTGGCCAGGAATTCGTCCTTGGCCCGGTTGGCTCCCTCCGCCACCTCCTTCGCCTGGCGCAACGTCTCCTCAGCCCGCTTGCGGGCGGTGATGTCGAGCATGGCCCCGATCATCCGGGTCGCCTTGCCGTTGGCGTCCCGAATGATGTAGCCGCGATCGTACACGTCCTTGTATGACGCGTCTTCACACCGGAACCGGTACTCGTCGACCCAGGATAACTCCTTGCCGCGGAGGACGTCGAAAATGAAGGCCTCGACCGCCGCACGGTCGTCGGGGTGGACCCGTTCGAGCCACCAGGCCGGGTTTGCTTCGCTGTTCGGGAGCTGGTAGCCGAACAACGTGAACATGCCTTCGTTGCACCAAATCTTGTCTGTCGCCAGGTCCCAGTCCCACACCGCGTCGTTCGTTGCCTTGGCCAGGGTGCGGAACCGTTCCTCACTTGCCCGGAGCGCTTCCTCGGCCCATTTTCGCTCGGTGACGTCCATGGCCATGGAGATCACCCGGCGCCTGCCATCCGGCAGCCGGCCCAAGGGCGCGGAGCTGAAATCCCAGATCCTCGTCTCGCCGTTCCGGGTGGCGATCACGTACTCGCCTTCCTTGACCCGGGCGTCCAGGTCGTACAACCGCTCGAAGTCCGACTGCACTGCTTCCTGTCGCGCGCCGTATGCCCTTCGCGTCCAATCCGCGATGGTGCGGAGTTCCTCCGGTGGGTAACCGGTCAGCTCCGTCCAGGTCTGGCTGACTTGCAGAATCTCGCCGCCTTCGGCGTGGATCAGGATCGGGAAAGGTGCATACAGGACGGCGCGGCGGAACTGCTCCTCGCTGGCGCGCAGCGCCTCCTCCATTTCTCGGCGACTTGTGATGTCGAGATACCCCCCGACGCTGCCACGGATACGGCCTTCGGCATCCTTGAGCGGGCGGACGTAGCAGAGCAATTTGCGGGTGCCGCCGCCGTCGGTCCGCACGATATCCATCTCGAAATCGCGAACCTCAATGCCCGCGCAGGCGAGTTGCATGGGCAATTGCTCGGGCTGCAACTCTTTGCCGTCCTGATAGGCCCGGTGGTTGGTGGGCCGCTCGTCCGGAGGGGCGTCGAAGGAGGCATTCTTCCCGAGCGGTACGCCGGTCACTTCGCTCAGGTAGGGGTTGTGGGTGATGCGCCCACATTTCGGATCGTGGGCAATGCCAATCCCGATCGGCACAACGTCCAGGATCGCCTGCATCTCATCGACCCGACTCCGCAACTCCTGATTGAGGCGGCCGATCTCCTCCTCCGCCCGCTTGCGGTCAGTAATGTCCCGCGCCAGGGCCAGGTAGAAGCGCCGGCCGTCTTCCCAGAACGCCCGGCCCCGGACCTCCACCGGAAAGACCGTCCCATCCTTGCGGCGGTGCCGGGACTCGAACGCGATCGTCTCTCCGGCGACGAGCTGCCGAACGCGATCCTGGACCAAAGTGGGGGTGAGGTCGGCGTCGAAGTCGGCCGGGGTCATCCCGATCAGCTCGTCCCGGGTGTACCCCAGGCTCTCACAGGCCCGCCGGTTCACGTCGAGGATGCGGGTTTCCGCGTCATACAGGAAGAACGCGTCCGCGGCATGGTCCACGAACGTCCGAAACCGTGCCTCGCTCTCGCGCAGCGCCTGCTCGGCCCGTTTGAGGTCGGTGACGTCAACGCCACTGCCCACGAAACGAATCGGCTTGCCAGAGGCGTCGCGCACGGCCACGCCCCGTGTGAGCATCCACCGGTAGGAACCGTCCTTGTGACGGACCCGGCATTCGATTTCAAACTTACCGGTCTCTCCCGCCAGGTAACTGCGCGCGGCCTCGTCATGGTGGGCGCGTTCGTCCGGGTGGAGTGGGGCGACGCTGGCCTCGTAGTCGCGCGGGGACTCGAGCGGTTCGTAGCCGAGCCGCTCCCAGATGTTCACGTAGAAGACACGGCCGTTCCGGATGTCGCCGTCGGGCATATCGACGTCCCAGATGCCGATGTTGGAGCCGCGCACCGCCAGCTCCAATCGGGTGTTGACATGGCGGAGCAGCTCCCCCTCCTCGGCCCGCCGGCGCTGGCTGACATCGCGGAAGACCAGGACCACGCCCTGGATGCCACCGCGGGCGTCCAGGATGGGCGCGCCGCAGTCGTCGATGGGCACTTCCCGGCCGTCCCGCGCCTGGAGCACCGTGTGGTTCGCCAGCCCGACGATCGTGCCCAGGCGGAGCACCTTGGCGGCGGGGTCCTCGACCCGTTGCCCGGTCTGCTCGTTGACGATGCGGAACACCTCAGCGAGCGGACGCCCGGCGGCCTCCGCCATCGGCCAGCCCGTCAGCGCCTCGGCCGCCGGGTTCAGGAAGGTCGCCCGGGCCTGGCTGTCGGTGGCGATGACGGCGTCGCCGATGCTCGCCAGCGTCACTGCGTAGCGCCGCTCGCTGGCCGCGAGGTGGCGCTGCGATCGGAGCCGGGATTCGCCCAGCGCGCTGAGGGCTGCCCCGGTCAGCACGAACAGCCCCAGCGCGTACGCTTCGGCCCTGTCACGGTAGATTCCCGCGGAGTAGTGGGGTTCGATCAGGAAGTAGTCCGCGGTCACGGCGCTGAGCAGCGTGGCCAGGAGCCCGGGTCGCAGGCCGCCGATATACGCACTGACGATGATGGCCGGGAAAAAGGTGATAAACGGGCCCTTGTCGGCCACGTACCCGAAGAATGCCAGGCGGAGCAGCAAGGCCAGCGCCGTGGCCAGCAAGGCCACGCTGTAGGCAACCAGTCGGGCGCGTAGGGTTTCGCGCATGAGAGCCTCACAGGGCACCGGCCCACCAGGTCGAGATCGCTGCGAGCGGGACCAAAATGCTACCGGCACATTCGCCGCATCGCCGCGCGCTGGAGATCACCCGTGTCACGGTAGTCCGGTCGGCCGCTTCGGCCATCGAAGCCGATGAGGATAACCTTCAGTCCGCACGGCCGGTAAGGGCCCGGTCGAGATTGAAGGCGGCGCTGATCAGCGCCAGGTGGGTGAAGGCCTGCGGGAAGTTGCCCAGGGCCTCGCCGCTCGGCCCCGTCTGCTCGGCGTACAGCCCGAGGTGGTTGCCGTAACCCAGCATCTGTTCAAACAGCAGGCGGGCCTCGGCCAGGCGGGCCGGGTCGGCCCGCCCGGCCCGGGTCAGCGCCTCGACCAGCCAGAAACTGCACATGTTGAACGTCCCCTCCACACCCGGCAGCCCGTCCGGGGCGGCGCTGGGGTCGTAGCGGTAGACCAGCCCATCGGCGGCCAGTCCGCCCCGGGTGGCCGGCGAACGGATGGCGTCCACCGTGTTCAGCATGCGCGGGTCGTTGGGGGCCATGAAGAAGGTCAGCGGCATGAGCAGGGCGGAGGCGTCCACGGCGTCGGAGCCGTACGACTGCACGAACGACCGCCGCGACTCGCTCCACCCCCGCGCCATCACCTCCTCGTAGACCGCGTCGCGAGCCTTCAGCCAGGCCACCCGGTCTGCCGGGAACGAGCGCTTGTCCGCCAGTCGCAGCCCGCGGTCCAGCGCCACCCAGCACATGAACTTCGAGTAGACGAAGTGCCGCCGCCCGCCGCGCACCTCCCAGACGCCCTCGTCCTCCCGGCCCCAGTTGCCGGCCACCCAGTCG
>Ga0066905_100000243_pt1 | contig 13339 bp, 11 predicted proteins | sample PanSoiMetaPlot36_FD_67483 | JGI IMG/M metagenome (GOLD analysis project Ga0066905, IMG submission 67483) | Tropical forest soil microbial communities from Panama analyzed to predict greenhouse gas emissions - Panama Soil Plot 36 (version 2) | ecosystem: Environmental > Terrestrial > Soil >... | reverse complement strand
AAGTCCAGGATCGCGACACCGTCCTGCAGAGAGCGGTGCCCGATCGTGCCGCCGGTGGTGAGGACGATGATCTTTTGCGTCACGATGCCGTCCTGAGCTGCAAGAGCGGCGAGGTGAGCTCCTCGCAACCCTTCTCGGTGACCATCACCGTGCTGGCACAGGTGAGCAGAACGGGGTCGTTCACCAGCGTCTGGATGAGCAGCGCCACACCGGGATTGAGAATATCGTTGCGGCCACTAGCCAGATCGATGGTGAAGACAGTTAACCCCATCGAGCCGCCACAGCGCCGAAAGTAGTCGGCACCCCTCGTCGAACGATAGACCCGATTGGCCGCGCTGAAGACATTGCCGGCAGTGACGCCGGCTTTGACCGCCTTGGTGGCTTCCTGCTGCATCCTGGCGTTGAGATTATACGCCGCGACGATGGCTGCGGGCGGATTGTCGCCGATGTAGATGCTGGCCTGCGCGCCCGCCTTGTACTGGTTGTCGACCCCCCATACTTCGATCGTGACAATATCGCCCTTCTTGATCTTCTCGGTGGTGGAGGTGTCATGCATTCGTCCACCCTGCGGGCCGGACCATACGCAGACCAGCGACATGTCGAAATCTCGCTGCCCGGCCTGATACATGGCATCGTGAATTTTTCCGATCACTTCGTAGGGGTAGACGCCCTCGCGCGACTCCCGGATTCCGGCCTGGAAGCCGACGTCGGTGATCCGCGCAGCCTTCCGCAAGCAGGCCGATTCCGCCTCGGAAGGTTTAGCTGCGATACTCTCCACCAGCCCGGATGCGTCAGTGAATTTTGCGCCCGGCAGATGCCGCTGAATGTTCTTCAGCTGGCTGACCTTCAGAAAGCGCTCTTCGATACCGATGGTTTTTTGGGTGTTATCGCTTTCCTGAAGGATTTTGACGAGGAGGTCATAAGGATTTTCATGGTCCATATAGAGTTGCGGCGAAGCCGTCCATTGCAGCTTGGCGATTTCCCGTTCAAGCGCCCGCGTCATCAGGCGCGACTCGCCGTTTGCTGGAATAACCAAAGCATGCAACTCGGAGAGCCAGCTCGCAAAGTGCGCCGCGCGAAACCCGCTGCCATAGAAGATGTTCTCGCCGCGCGTGAGGATGAGCGCATCGAGCCCCGCAGCCTTCATCTTGGCTCGTATGTTGACAAGGCGGCCTTCAAACTCGACGGCAGGGAATGACAGCTCGTTCACGGGATGTCTCCTGGGCTGCCGCCGCGGGGTGGCGGCAACACCGCCCACGTCACGTCCGGCGACGGGTAGCGTCGTGTGTTTACACGCTCATCGTTACATAGGCGGCGCGGCCGATCGCAACCAACCGTTTCTGATCGTCGATGATCCGAACATCGACTACGCCGATGGTCCGGCCGATCTTGATCACCGTAGCTGTTGCCAATAGCTCCGTACCGCCCGCCAGCCTGAGATAGTCCACCCGCATATCGACGGTCGCGACACTGTGCAGGAGCTTCGCGGCGATCGCGGCATGACCCGAAATGTCCACCATCGCCGCGACAATAGCGCCGTGTAACTCCGGACGTCCCGGGAGGCGGCCAAACTCGGGACGAATCGGAAGGCGGATGGTGACGCTGCCCGCCTGCTGGTCAACCTCCAAGAGTTCGGGCAACAACCACTGATGGAAGGGCGTCCCAGCCATGTTGTCACGAACGAAATCAAACGCGCTTTGAGCCATGAGCGTTATCGGACCTAGGAGGGAATGGGAAATCTAGCGACCGCATAGAAACCTTTCCAAGGTCGATATTAGTAATTTTTGAGTGTTCCACTACGATATTTTGGGCCGCGCCTGCTCAATTGTTGGAGCCTGCGATAAGAGGACCCCATGCCGCCCGCGCTCGTGAACACCGTCGCGCCGAGCGCGGCATCATCCTTGCCAGCGCACCGGCTGCGGCTTGAGCAATCCCTGCGCGACCATCTCGACCAGCCGCCGCTTGAGCACCTTGCCGCTCGCGGTCAAAGGGAAGCTTTCCATCTCGATGAAGAACTCCGGCATTTCATACTTGGACAAGCCGTGATCGTTGAGGTGTGTCAGCAGTTCCATCGGCGCGATGGCTTCGTTCGGACGTGCAATGACGGCGAGGCAAACTCGCTCGCCTAGCCGCTCGTCCGACACCGGGAAGGCCGCGGCTTTCGCGACCGCCTTGTGACGCATGGTGAAGTCCTCGATGCGGACTGGATAGATGTTGTGACCGCCGCGAATGATGAGATCCTTCTTGCGGCCGGCGATCTCGAGATTGCCGTCCATGTGAAGCCGTGCCAGGTCTCCGGTCATGAACCAGCCGTGACGGTTGAACGACGCCTCGGTATTGGCCTGATCGCCGAAATAGCCCAGCATCAAGGATGCGCCGCGAACGCCAAGCTCCCCGACCTCGCCCTGCGGTACCTCTTCGTTCTGATTGTTTTCCCGCCACAGCTTGATTTCCATGCCATCGGCCGGCCGTCCGCACGTCGAAGCGATCGTGTCGGCCGAATCGTCGGGACGCGTATACTGAAACGAGTGGTTTTCGGTCATCCCGTAGGCGTTCTGTGTCGTCACGCCGATCTCGAACATGCCGCGCACCAGCGCCGGCGGCACCGGCGAGCCGCCGATCTCGAAAGCCTTGACTTGCCCGAGGGTGCTCATGCCACGGCGGCGGACTTCGGCGAGGAGATCAAGTCCGTGCGTCGGAACTCCGAGCAGAAAGGTCGCGCCCGTCTCCACCACACGATCGAACATACGCGGGGCGTCGAGCGGCGTGTGCACCACGAATTCCCCGCCGGCCGCGATCGCCACCGCAAGCCCGACGATGCCGATGTTGTGACTGAGGGGGCTGAACGAGTAGACGATCGTGTTTTGGTCGAAGTTCCAATCCTTCACCATCGCTCGGCTGTTGGCGAGGATCGTGTTGTCCGAATGCATGACGCCTTTGGGTTGGCCGGTCGTGCCTGAGGTGTAGGCGAGATACATAATGCGGTCGGGATCGGCAGAGAACGGCAGCGTGCTGGCCGCCACGCAAGTGAGCCCGCTGAATCGGATAGGGACATCGCGATCGGACGCGGCGGACGAAAGGGGATCGACGCGATAGAACTTCTTCAGCTTGGGCAGTCCGCCAACCAATGAAAAGATGTCGTTTTTCAATGCATCGGCGCCATAGCCGGGCTGCGCAAAGAACGCCATTGATCCGGCGCGCTCCAGCAGTGCGACGATTTCCCGGCACGTGTGGTCGCGGTGGAGGGACGTGTTGCAGACGTAGCCCATGCGCGAGCATGCGAGAAAGACGAGCGCGGATTCGATGCGGCTCGGCAGCCAGATCGAAACCCGATCGCCAGCGCGAACACCGCAATCATGCAGGTCCTGGGCGACGGCGTCGACCCACTCAAGGGCCTCGCAAAACGTCAGCCGCGCGTTGGTGTCGCGAAGCGCGAAGCGGTCCGGCGTCTTTTCGGCCCACGCCCGCAGCAGCATGTAAAGCGTGTCGGAGCGCCAATAGCCGCGGGCATAGAACGCGCGGGCCGCGGCGACATCCTGAAGTGTCAGTATAGTATTCATCGCTACAGTATTCGTCACTTGCGCAGGCGTTCCACCGGCACGGACCATGAGGGCAATCCCGCATTTTCGTCAAGGCGCAGCGCGACTACGAATCCGGCGGACAATGAGGTTTCGCTCGCCTCTAGTTCTCAGCTATGGTGAGACTGCCCGGCCGCGCGTGATGGCATTTCGGCCAGGGCGCAAGGAGTCGATGAAATGCCCGCTCTCACTGCCGAACTCGGACGTTTCGTATTCGGCCTGACCTTGAAGGATATTCCGGCCGACGCTCAGGCCGTCGCCAAGACCGGCATCACTGATTGCTTCGGCGTGATGATCGCCGGCGCGCGCGATCCGGTCGTCGCCCTGCTTGACCGGGAAATGGCCGGGTCGGACGCCGCGGCCCTCGCCTCGCTCATTCCTTCGCTGAAGAAGCGAAACGTCGAGGATGCGGCGCTCGTCAACGGCGCCGCGGCTCACGTGCTGGACTATGACGACGTCACGCTCGACGGACATCCGAGCGCAGTGCTCGTGCCCGCCATCATCGCCCAGGGCGAAATCGTCGGCGCCAGCGGCTCGGAGCTCCTCACCGCCTATGTGGCGGGCTACGAGGTCTGGGCCGAACTTTTGGTGCGCGAGCCCGTACCGCTGCATCAAAAAGGCTGGCACCCGACCGCCGTGCGCGGCGCCATCGCGGCGGCGGCGGCCTGCGCCAAACTCCGCCGACTCGACGCCGAAAAATGTCAGACCGCGCTTGCGATCGCAGCGTCCATGGCGGGCGGGCTGGTCGCCAATTTCGGCAGCCTCACGAAATGCTTCCAGGTCGGTCGCGCGTCGCAGTCCGGCGTCATCGCTGCCCGCCTGGCGGAGGCAGGGCTCACCGCGTCTCCCGATACGCTGGAGCATCAGTCGGGCTTCCTCGCGGCCTTCTCGCCCGGCGGACAGCCCGATCTGTCGCGCTTGTTCGATCCCAAGACCAAGGAATGGCACCTCCCCCGCCAGGGATTGAACGTCAAACGCTACCCGATCTGCTACGCCACGCACCGGGCGATCGATGCCGCACTCGATCTCACCACACGCCACGACCTCCAGCCCCGCGACGTCGACCATATCCGTGTTTGCACCGGCAACATGCAGATGCTGATGCTCCGCAACCACCGGCCGAAAACCGCGTTCGAGGCGAAGTTCAGCATGCAGTTCGCGATGGCTTCATCCCTGGTGGCGAGAGCCGTGGGCCTCTCCCAGCTTACCGATGAATTCGTCGGCCGCCACGACGTGCAGTCGCTCATTCCCCGCGTCTCCGCCACGACGACCACCGAGACGATGAACGGGTCCGCCTTCGCGCCTTCGGAAACGGTCGAGATCACGACGGTCAAGGGTCAGGTGTTCGCGAGCGAGCCCATCGTCCATGCCAAGGGCAGCATGCAGCGACCCCTGTCGCGCACCGAATTGCAGGACAAGTTCATCGACTGCCTCGGCGACGATCTCGCCGCCAAAGCCAAGACCGACACGTTCGAGAAGCTCATGAACCTCGAGCGCCTGAACGGTGCGGCCGATCTCTTGTCGCTTCAATAGGATCGCGGCATGCCGAGTATGTGCTGGGTAGATAGGCAAGAATGAGATTGGTCGAGATTGGCGCGACCTGAACAGCCGGGTCTCATCCTCGGAGGCAATGCCGTCGATGCCGCGTCGGACCGGAACCTGGGTTCGCCGGTCACCCGTTCCTGTCAGGGGATCATCATAACAATTTTGCCGAAGAAGTCCCGCGCCTCCATGAGCGCTTCAGCCTCGCCAAGCTTCGCGAGTGGGAAGGTGCGGACCTCCGGGGGCTGAATCTTGCCGTCCGCCATATCGATCATTCCGCGCCGGACATCTTCTTTGCTGTAGCCGTTCGAGCCGCAGATCTTCACCTCGCGCTGCCACACATAGCGGATATCGGTCTGCGCATCGAAACCGGCCGTCGCGCCACAGGTCAATAGTTTGCCATGCGGCTTTAGTGTGCGGATCGATGGATTCCAGGTGTTGCCGCCGGTGAAGTTGACGCAGATATCAACACCCTTCTTGCCGCTGATGCGCCACGCTTCGCGCGAGAAATCGTGAGTGCTGTAGTTGATCACGTGATCTGCGCCGAGCGCCTTGAGCTTGGCGCATTTTTCGTCAGTGCCGGCGCACGCGATGATGTTGCCGCCGTAAGCCTTCACCACCTGAACCACCGCCGTGCCAACGCCACCACTCGCACCCAGTACCAGGACGAGGTCGCCCGGTTGCATGTCGCCATTGGTAAACAACATGCGATAGGTGGTCCCGTAATTCGCCGGAATAGTGGCACCATCGACGAACGACAAACGCGGATCGAGCGCGATCACGAAATTGTTCGGGATGCGACAATACTCGGCGAACGCCCCCTGCACTTCCTCGCCCATCATGCCTTCGTTCGTCAGCGGATCGATCAGGCAACGGTCGCCGACCTTCCAACCCTTGACCTCAGAACCGACCCCCGCAATTTCGCCGGCAGCATCGGCGCCCGAGATCCACGGCATCGGCACGGGCAGGCCCGGCATCCCTCGGCGCACGAAAATGTCGAAATAATTCAGTCCGACCGCTCGGCAGCGCACCAGCACGTCACGCGGGCCAACAACTGGGTCGGCAAAGTCGCGAAAAGCAATATTTTCGATGCCGCCCTGCTTTTCGATGACTGCCGCTTTCATCACGCACCTCGATCGACCAAAAAAACAACCGCAAGCAACTTTTGATTTTCAATTGAAACGTTTCATTCAGGTTGTCAACTCCGGGGCCTCAATCGTCCGACTGGCTCAGGGTAACGATCTGACTGGGAAATGATCGTAGCGTAGTAAATACAAATATTGAAATCAGACAAGGCGTTTCCACCGCACCGACGATTCCGACGGGAGTGCCGTAACCGCCGCGATGCCGCGGACCTGATGCAACATTTCATCACCGCCTACGAGCGGCCTGGCCAAGCGCGCGTTGCTCAATTTGCTGAACGCATCGCGGGATGTGAATGTTGATATAGGGTGAACTGCTTCATCGACCGAACGCGCTGAGATCCACGGTCCTCGACAGGGAAGCCAATCTGCGCTTAGCTTGGCGCGGCGCACCCGGCGCGAACAGTCAACCGCAACTTGCAGAGCCGCCGCCCTGTTTTGCAAGGAATCATCACGACCGCGACTCAGGTCTACACGTGCACGACATCCATCCGTTCCTCGCCGATGAGATTGTGCGGCGCGAGGCGGCGCGCTCGGGCCTGACGTGGCACTTCAACCGGCCTCCGGTAGTCGAACTCGAATACGAGATGGATTGCCGGGGCGTCGTGGAGCGGATCGAATCATGAAGGCCCGGAACTTCCGCTATATCCGCCCGGCGTCGCTCAAGCACGCCTATCGTATCCTGGCGGAGAGCGGCGGCGACGCCGTGCCGGTCGCCGGCGGGCAGAGCCTGCTCGCGGGCCTCAACATGCGGCTGTCGGCGCCAAAGCTGCTTGTCGACATCGGCGACCTGAAAGAGCTGACCGGCCAGTCGAACGCCGATGGCACCATGCGCCTCGGCGCGCTGACCCGGCATGCCGAGTTGCTTCATTCCGAGCTTGTGAAGAAGCATGTTCCGCTGCTGGTGCGCGCCGCAGCGCACATCGGGCACGTGGCGATCCGCAATCGCGGCACGCTCGGTGGCAGCCTCGCCTACGCCGACCCAGCCGCAGAGCTGCCCGCCTGCGCCGTGGCACTCGGCGCGACACTGGTGCTTGGCAACCTCAAAGGCGAGCGCGACGTGGAAGCGGAGGATTTTTTCAAGGGGCTGTTCGAGACGGATCTCAAGCCGGGCGAACTGATCGTTGCGGTCAAGTTTCCTGTCATGCAGGCTGGAACATCGATCGGCTTCGCCGAGCTGGCGCGTCGCCAAGGCGATTTTGCGCTCGTCGGCCTCGCCGCGGTCGCCACCATGCAGCGAGACCGCATCGGCAACGCACGGCTCGCCTATTTCGGCTGCGTCGATCGAGCCAAAGTGGCGCAATCAGTTTCGGCCGCGGTCGCCGGGCTTACGACGCCGCTAGCGGATGGGGCCGCCTTCGAAGCGGCTATCCGGGCGGACCTCGCGCCCGACGACATGGCGGGCCTGCGCGCCGACACCAAGCTGCACATGGCGACCGTGCTCACACGTCGCGTGCTCAATTCCCTGTCCGAGCGGGCGGCAGCATGAGCGATCCAGTGAACGATCTCTTGGGCGAAGAAGAGGTCGCGATCGAGGCGACCCTGAACGGCAGGCCGCTCAAGCGACGGGTAAAGGCCCGCCAGCATCTCGCGGACTTCCTCCGCCAGGAGCTGGAGCTGACTGGCACGCACCTCGGCTGCGAGCACGGCATCTGCGGCGCCTGCACCGTGCTAATCGACGGTCGCACCGCGCGCGGCTGCCTCACGCTGGCGGCGCAGATTTCCGGCAAGACCGTCGACACTATTGAAGGCCTGACCGAAAGCGGAAAGCTCGCGGAGCTTCAGGCCGAGTTCATCGCGCGCAACGCCGCGCAATGCGGGTTCTGCTCATCCGGCATGCTGCTGACGGCTTACGAACTAGTGTCGAGCGGCAAGATGGTGTCGCGCATCGACATCCGCGAATTCATTTCCGGCAATATGTGCCGATGCACCGGCTATCACGCCATCGTCGACGCCGTGGAAGCCGTGATTGTGGGGCAGGGAAAGACCTAATGTCCGCGAACGCAAGATCGGCGACTGGCATCGGCGCGCGCATCCCGCGGCGCGAGTTGAGGCGCCTGCTCAGCGGGCACGGCCGTTACATCGACGACATCAAACTGCCGCGCATGCTGCACGCCTGTTTCGTGCGCAGCCCGCATCCACACGCCCAGCTCGTTTCGGTGGACGTGGCGGCCGCGAAACGCGCGCCGGGCGTCGCTGCCGTCTTCACCGCGGCCGACATCAATCTACGGTGCGAGCCGTTCGTCGGCGTGGCGCTGCACCGGCCGGGGCATCGCTCGGCGCCGCAGCGTCTGCTGGCAGCGGAGCGCGCGGTATGGCAGGGCCAGCCGGTGGTAATCGTTGTGGCCGAGAGCCGCGCCGAAGCCGAGGACGCGGCCGAGCTTGTTGCGACCGAATGGCAGCCGTTGCCCGCGGTCAGCGATCAGTTACGGGCGATCGCGCCGGGCGCGCCGGTCATCCATGCCGAGCTCGGCGACAACGTCGCGTTCGATTTTTCCCTGGAGAAGGGCGAACCGGCCAAGGCCTTCGCCGAGGCCGACATCATCATCGAGGAGGAGATGCGCTTCGAGCGACAGATGGCCATGACGCTCGAGACGCGCGGGCTCATCGCTGATTTCAATCCGGGCGACGGCTCGCTCACCGTCATTCACGCGCACCAGTCGCCGTTTCAGATGCAAGAGATTTTCAGCCGGCACCTGAAAATCCCCGAGCACAAGATCCGCGTGACCACGCCCGACATCGGCGGTGGCTTCGGCATGAAGCTAAATACCTATTCGGACGAGATCGCAACCGTGGTGGCGAGCATGCTGCTCGGCCGGCCAGTCAAATTCTGCGTCGACCGGCTGGAGTCATTCGTCTCCGATGCGCAGGCGCGCGACCATCGCATCAAATGCCGCATCGCGCTGAAGAACACTGGCGAAATCACGGCTATGGAAATGGATGACCTTTCCGCAGTCGGCGCGTACGGCATGCCGCTTCGCTTCAACGTCGCGGAAGGCATGATGGCGATTACGATTACCGGCGCGCCCTACCGGTTCGAGAATTACAAGGCACGGACCCGCTCAGTCTATGTCAACAAGAACCTGATCGGCATGTATCGCGGCGTCGGTATGCCGCTCGCCTGCATCGCGACCGAGCTGCTGACCGATCTCGCGGCAGAAAAACTCGGCGTCGACACGGTTGAGTTTAAGCGCCGCAATTACTGGCCGAAAGCTTCCCTGCCCTGCCTCACCCCGGGCGGACAGAAGCTCGAAAGCGTCTCGTTCCACGAGTGCCTGGAGAAGCTCGTCCGGCTCATGGGTTACGACGCGCTCCGCAAGGAGCAAGCCGAACTGCGCAAGCGAGGGACCTATCGCGGCATCGGAATTGCGACTTTCTGCGAACAGACCGCCTACGGCCCGCCCTACTACGGCCCGTCCGGTGCCTCCATCTCCACGCAAGACGGCTGCACGCTGCGACTAGAGCCATCGGGCTCGGTGCGCTGCATCACGAGTCTCACCGACCAAGGCCAGGGCACGCTAACGAGCGTTGCCCAGATCGTCGCCGACAGCGTCGGGGTGTCGAGCGAACAGGTCAGCGTCACCGGCGGCGACAGCGCGATCTCCCCTTATGGCGGCGGCGCCTGGGCCTCGCGCGGCACCGCGATTGGCGGTGAGGCGGCGCTGCGGGCGGGCACGATGCTCAAGCAGAACATCCTCGCGCTCGCCTCCGCGATCACGCAGACACCGGCCGACGCTCTCACTATCACTGATAGCCAGGTGATTAACACACGCACCGGCCAAGCTGTGATCAGCCTCGCCGACGTTGGCCGCATCGGATATTTCCGACAGGACACGTTGCCGCGCGACTTCGACGTACAGCTTTCGGTCAGCACGAGCTTCGTCGCCAGTGACAAGATGTACTACATGGCGAACGGCGTGCAGGCGAGCTACGTCGAAATAGACTGCGAGACCGGCTTCATCAAAGTGCTTGGCCAATGGGCAGTCGACGATTGCGGGCGGATCATCAACCCGCTCTTGGTAGACGAGCAGGTGCGCGGCGGAATCGTGCAAGGAATCGGTGGGGTTCTTTTTGAAGAGTGCATCTACAGCGACGACGCCAACTTGCTGAACGGAACTATGGCCGACTACCTCATCCCGATGTCCGGCGAAATGCCCGACATCGTGCTCGATCATGTCGAGACACCCGAGGCATCCACCCGTCTCGGCGCCAAAGGGATCGGCGAAGGCGGCCTTATTGGCGCCATGGGATCTATGTGGGTCGCTGTAAATGATGCCCTAAAGCCGCTCGGCGCCAAAGTACGACATCAGCCGTTTACGCCGGAACGCATACTCGATGCATTGGCTCGTGCCCGCATTTCATGCGGCCAAGTTAAGGCGGCGTCCCACAAACCGTCAGCCTGAAGTTCGGTACGCGGAGCGGAGCGACATGCTCAAAGCGAGAATGATTGCGTTCCTCCTGGCGGCGGCAATAAGCCTTGCCGCCCATAACAACGGCGCCCTGGCCGAGACCCGACCGTGCCACTCAATGCAGTATGAGCGCAACGGGTATACCGTCTGCGAGGTCGACCTGCGTAAGCACATGGTCAGGCTCTATTGGAAGCGGTCAACGGGACCCCTATGCGTATCTTTCCGCCCTGCCACGAGCGCTGGAAGGCGAGGCGGGCAGGCTGCTCTTCGCCACCAACGCCGGCATGTTCGATCCCGCCCTCAAGCCTGTTGGACTCTATGTGGAACAGGGACGGGAGCTCGTGCATGTAAACACCAAGTCCGGCTACGGCAATTTTCACCTGAAGCCGAACGGGGTCTTCTATATATCCGTCGATAGGGCGGCCGTCGCTGAGACGAGAACATTTCTTGCCATTTGCTGCGGTGCATGAGTCCGATGTTGGGCACCGAGCAGCAGATCCGGAATGTCCGCTTTGCGGTCGCTATCGGGTGATAAGCGGACAACATATGCTCAAAGCGAGTTCTCTGCATTTTGACCCACAACGCCCTGGGCACAGGGGTGTGCCAGCGGCACGACATACTTACTCGTGGAGCGGTTTGGCCTCGATCGGCTCGACAGATTGCACCCCGCATCGATTCCAATAGGAACCGAGCCTCGGACAGTTCGGCGCGGTGAGATGGTCGAGCAGCTTGGACATGGGATAGTCCGCGCCGTGTGTGGCGATCAGCTCGTCGCGCGAAAACGCGGGCCACCCGTCGCACTAGACGAGTGGATGCGGGTGAGGGTGAAGGTGAGGCTCTTTCTGTTTTGATTTCCAGGAGAGCGACACTGGCGCCCCAACGGGGCAATGCCGCAGCAGGAATTCTGTTGTCGAACAATGGCTTGGCGTCATTGTATCCGCTCCCGGGATAGCTATATTATCGCTGCGGGGCGAAATTCAGGTGGCTGACCCCCCATTTCCGTCAGGCCCGTCTCGAACGGCGGGCCGTCATCTTTTATAAGGGTTAACTTGCAGTGACTCGTTCCAATCGAACCGACCATATCCGCCTGACCTCCCATCCGGACCCAGGCGCGAAGCAACGATTCCCGATCCACTGGGGCGCATCGACTGCGCGCGAACGCGGAGCGATTATCGGCACCGTCTCGCGGCCCCACGATCGTAACGTCATCGGCACCCACGGCGGCTCGTATGCAGTATATCGGGCGCTCGCGGTTTCGGCGGGAGCGCTCGATCCCATTCGACGTCCAGACCTCACGAATACGCATCCGGCCGCGAATATTGGCCCGTTTGCGCAATGGACAGACGCGCGGCGCATTGTGTCGCTCGACCCCTGGGGCCATCTGGTTGCGGAAACATTCGGCTCGGAGATGGCGGAAGGGCTCGACGTGCGGCCGACGATTGCGATCACCAAGGCGCGGCTGGATATCCACGAGATTCAGGACGCGCTGGCGGCCGGACGGCTGCTCAATGACGGCGATGTCGTGCATAACAACGGCGGGGTCTCGGTGGTTAAGATCGCCATTGACCCGGTTTGGTATTTGCCCGGAATCGCGGAACGTTTTGGCACAACCGAGATAGGCCTACGCCGCGCGCTGTTCGAACAGACCGCCGGCATGTTTCCTGAACTAGTGACCCGGCTTGATCTGCATGTTTTCCTGCCGCCGATCGGGGGCACCACGGTTTACCTTTTTGGTGACGTTGCAAAGCTTTTCGAACCGCGCACCAGCATCACCTGTCGCGTCCACGATGAATGCAACGGATCCGACGTCTTCGGCTCCGATATCTGCACCTGCCGGCCCTATCTGATCCACGGCATCGAGGAATGCGCACGTAGCGCCCAGTCCGGTGGACTGGGCATCATTGTCTACAACCGCAAGGAAGGCCGCGCGCTCGGCGAGGTGACAAAGTTCCTCGTTTACAATGCACGCAAGCGACAAGAAGGCGGGGATGCGGCCGCGACCTACTTCGAACGCACTGAATGCGTGGCCGGTGTCCAAGATGCACGCTTTCAGCAGCTCATGCCCGACGTGATCCACTGGCTGGGATTGCGACGGATCGACCGCTTCGTTTCGATGAGTGATATGAAATATGACGCTCTGACGGCGCAGGGCATCGAGATTGTTGAGCGCGTCCCGATCCCCGACAAGCTTGTGCCCACGGATGCCCATGTCGAGATTATAGCAAAGAGAGCTGCTGGCTATTATTCGCCCGAGCTGCCGAAACCCGAGGACTTGCTAGATTAGCTCAGTCGGTCGCTCGACAAGCACTGACGCGGACATAAGGGTAGTTCCTGAACTGCAAATCGACCGATGCCGTTTTCTCTTTTGAACTCTGAAGCTCCTCTACTAGCGCGTATATAGTCACGAGGACCAGTTTCCGCATTTTTGGATCAATGCGGCTCGTGACCCACACGCACGCAAATTCCCGTCAGGCGGCTCGCCTCGATAGGGCCAACGGCGGCGCGGTGTTCTGAACAAAGAAGCCACCCAGGTAGGGAAAAAAATCATGGAAGGCGTCACCGTCGTCGACCATCCATTGGTGCAGCACAAACTCACGCTGATCCGAGACAAAAACCGTTCAACCAAGTCCTTTCGGGAGCTCCTCAAAGAGATAGGCATGCTGCTGTG
>Ga0066905_100000242_pt1 | contig 13344 bp, 12 predicted proteins | sample PanSoiMetaPlot36_FD_67483 | JGI IMG/M metagenome (GOLD analysis project Ga0066905, IMG submission 67483) | Tropical forest soil microbial communities from Panama analyzed to predict greenhouse gas emissions - Panama Soil Plot 36 (version 2) | ecosystem: Environmental > Terrestrial > Soil >... | reverse complement strand
GCCTGCTCGGTTTTCAACTCGCGAACGATCTGACCGTCATGCTCCCAGCCGCTGGCGGGATCGAGCTGCCCAACGTGCCGCGGTGGATACACGAGGAACGAGAATGGCCTCCTAGACGTCCGAAACCATCACTTCCCCCTGCGCGCCCTGAAGCTCGCCACCTGGCGCCGGTAGCGGTGCTCGATCCGGCGCTGCTTTTCGTCCTCGTCGAGGCCCTTGATGCCGAGCAGTCGCAAGGCCTCGGCCATCAGCATGCCCCACATGACGGTCGGATCGTCAAGCTCGCGCCAGCCGTGGCGCAGCTTGCTGGTGGCGCTGCCGCCGAGCAGCGGCTAGTCCAGTGCATTCTTGAGCGCCTGCGCGGCCGCGCGGCCCTGCACGTAGCAGCAGTGACCATCAGTTCCAAGGTGCTGGGCGGCCCAATTCCGTGCGCGTGAATCTCGTTCTCGACGATTGTTGCCTGAGTTAGCCGATGCGCTACCAGATCATACACTATAGAGGCCGGCGGCGCAGGCGGGTCGCCTGATCAGTCGCCAAAGCATGTGGTCGGCCGGTGTGCGCACACACGTGGGTTCTGACGTGTTCGCCAAGGAGACCCGGCGAGAGTTCAGTGGTCGCTAGGGCTAGCGCCGCGCGTCCTCGGAAGCTTCTGCTGCCGCGGCCAACAGTCGCTAGCGGGCGCGCTGCTAGCGGCCTCCAGTTTGAGGTTGCCGATCTTTCAATCGATCCAGCTCGAGCATTCATTGCGGGCCCTGGCGACGATGACTTCAATCCCAGCATGCCGAAACGGCTAGCCAAGCTCAGATCAATTGTCGCGATCATGAGCTAACGAACCGACATTGCTGCACAGTTGTACCGACCGAAAGACTCACGTCGGCACGTGATGTGGTCCCTTCCCTCACCGCTTGCGCTCCGGCAATGGCACGCCACACCATCGCATGGCTACACAATGATCTTCGGGAAAATACAGCCTACACGCAGGTGTTCGCTAAGCCTTTGAAGGTTAATAACACAGCGCGCATCGCGCCCGCGGCCACATGGGGTCATTGCGGGAGCGCTGGTGGCCATAGCCATGAGCGCGGTGCTTACGCCAGGCGTCCGCGCCCGGCATTCCGCCCCTGTTTGGAGCGATGCCAGCAACATTCATCAGCGAGAGCGGTCACCCCAACCGCTGCCTCGTCAGAAACAAAGAGGTTGCAACCAATGACCAATCGCCGTCAGTTAATCCGCGATGCGTCGTGCTGGGCAGTGGCGCTCGGCGTGGGCCTGGCGCTGTCCACAAAGGAGAGCGAAGCGCAGCCCTGGCGGGGGCCGCCCCCCCGGCACCGCGGTCCGCATTGGCGAAGAGGTCGGCGATGGGGCTGGGGGCCCCGGCGTCATTGCTGGTGGGGCCCAAAGGGGCGCGTGTGCCGCTGGTGGTAATGCAAGGCTTCAAACCTGCAACACCCGATTTAGGAGACTGCGTTCGGCGAGCATCTCCCTGCGGTCTCGCGTTGGATTGCGCCCAATAAGAAGGGCACCAGACTCTAACGCCGGTTACCCGTGCGGTCGGGAACTCCCAGTCCTTGGCATTGTTCGCTGTTTGACGCCTCTCTAACTTCGCCCGCCACACCCGTTGGCGGGCGGAGTCGTTAGCGGCGAATTGGCGAAGCCAGCCTTCAACAGGGCCAGCAGAGGCGTGCAGTACCTGGGCAAGTATGGCGGCGCCACGCGAGCAGGAATGTTGCGAGCCGCCGATCGTCATGGGTCGTGCAGGGGCTAAAAGACAACGCCAGGAGACGATCTCTAACCTCACCCCGGGTTCGCAATCGAACCGCGAAGTTCTCGCCGTGTCATCGACCCCTGCCCGGAAGACGTGCCCCCCTTAACTTCACAAGCCTGTGGGCTGGCGCGGCACCCGAAATTTCGACCGGCTTGGGATACTGTAATCATTGAGAAAATAGGGAAGCGGGGCTGGCCACGCCCATCAAAAAACGATGACGGCCCGAGCGCGTGCAGGCCCAGGCCGACAATCGTTGGAACTCGGTTACTCGGGACGCCTACGCAACAACCCTTCGACGCCACTCACTTACGCAACCAACACCAAACACCCTAGAAGTGGTTCGCGGAGAAATTTTGACGGAGCTGTGTCCTGTGGACAACTATTGGGGGCGATCGGTGCGCCCTCGGCGCCGACGAAGTCGACGTTCGCGCACCGAGCCTTAAGCCAACGGCTGCGGGGCTTTGGCGTGCCGAGCTCGCTCGAGCGGATGTGGCTCGGGGGTTCGGAGATGAGGACGGGCAGGCTCCCGCGGATGACGTGCAGCGGGCGACCAGAAAATAAGAAAGGCAGGGCGCCCGGTGCGGGTGGGGGCCCTGCCTTCCAAACTTCCCGCCTGGATACCAGGGCAGCGCCTTTGGCAGGCGCGTTCTTAGCGTCCTCAACGACAAGATGCCGTCAGGGATACCAGGGCCGCGCCCAATGGCCAGGCGCATTCTTAGCGTCCAAATCGGCACCATCATAAACGCAGCCGCTTCAGGGTTGGTTCCCGCCAAATCTACAAATTTTCCCCGATTGTCAGGCTTAAGCCGGGCCCCGGGTCGCCGCTAACCTGGATAGAAACCCTATTGATAACAGTGAGTTGTCAACTAGGTGGCCTGTACCGACCTTCCCATGTCGAGCGACTGTTTGATCACGATTTTGTGAACGCTGCGAGGCCATCTCGGAACTAACCCCTAGACCGTCCCCACGTGTGGCGATGGCTCGACCAGCTGGCTCAACCTCGACGCGGACCAGCGCCACGGGAGCTAACGCCATGCGCCGGTGCTGATGGGAGCGAGCGGGGGGAGGGCCTATGCGATTAGGTCAGGTCTCGCCCACGTGCTTGTGCGCTGGCTCGGCACCGCTAAGGTCACAGTCGCCGGGTCCGGGCCTCGCGGAGGGGTCTGCCATGGCAACAGACGGCTCAGCGCGGGGGCGATGGGCCAAGACCATGCACAGGGTTGAGGTGAGGCGATCCCAGGAACCAGCACCTTGACCATTGGAGGGAGTCCCTATGGCCATTGGCAGCACGGCGCTTATCAATCTCCTCATTATTCTAGTGATCGGCATTGTCGCCGGCATTCTCTTCAATCGGCAAGCTCGCGGCTGGCTGGGGCGGCTCGGCACGACGGGCCGGAGCGACGTCACCACGGCCCTGGTCGGCATCGCCGGCGCCTTCATCGGCTTCCATCTGAGCGTGATCCTCGGTTTGCTGCCGTCGCCGCTCATGCATTACATTTTGGCCGCTATCGGCGCATTCGTTGTGCTGTGGCTATGGAGGGGACGCTGAAGGGGATCTTACCTGGCGTGGCGGCGCAGGCCTCCTCCCGGTCTCGCCATGACCATGGCTCGGTCGCCGTGAAGGCGACCGACGCCGTGGAGGGGACGGCTAGGCTGGCATTACGCGCTTCTGGTGCGCGCGCCCGAGGATTGCGGTTTCCTCATGCTGACCGGCCACGATACGCACGCCCTCGTCGAGTTTTCGCTTGATGTTGGCGAGCGTGCATACCTCGAGATAGGCCAGGCCATTACGCCGTGCGGCGGCAAACACACGCGCGCGGGCCTCTTGCATCTCGGGCGGATAGGGATCACGGGGGACACTGCGGTAGCCGAGCGCCAAGCCCAGGTCGCCGGGTCCCATTTCGGCAAAGCCCAGACCGGGTACCGCCAGGATTGCCTCACAATTGGCGATCCCTTCCGGGCTTTCGATCTTGACGCCCAGCAGCAGCTCGCCGGCGCGATTGAGCGGCCAGGGGTCGCAACGCTCGATGTAGTCCGCCGCCGATAGGTCCCAAATGGCGGCGGCCGTCGCTTCCGAACCAAGGCCACGGCTACCGACGCCGAGACCCTGCGCGTCGTCACCGTTGTGAACCGCGAGTTTGGCGCCGCGCATCCGTTCCAGCGGCGTGGGCAGCCGGGGATCGACGCCGATCCGGTGCACGGGGTAACGAGCTGCCTCGACAAAGTGGCGCACCGCCGCGGCCGATTCAGCCTGGCACAGCAACAGACCGTGCACGCCGCGGGCTAGTATTTGCCGGACCTGCCAGGTGTTGGCGCTGACCCCGGCGGCGTCGGTGCCGCGCACGGGAACTTCGACGATCACCGCGGGCGTGCGATGGCCGGAGTTGGTTGGGCCGCCAGCGACAAGGCCACGCATGTATTCGGCAAGGCCTGCCAGATCAAAGGCGCCGTGCTCCATGCCGACGTTGATGTAGTCGGCCCAGGTGTTGGCGTCTTCTCTGCCTTGCGCAAAGCTGAGTACGTGGCCGCTGTGGTGGCCGACGTAGTAGATGGCCTGGTCCTGTGCCAACAGCTCGATGGCGCGATTGATGCGGTGTTGCATGCTGTGACCCCCAAGGCGGACGCGGCGCGGGTGGACCGCGCCGGCGCTGGCTTTAAACTAGCATAAGCCCTTCCCGGTCCGCGGATAGCCGTGATAAGCCCGCCGGCCACACGCGAGCAAAAGGAGGCCGCGCCGAATGCCGCCAACAACGACTGAAAGCGCGCCCTACTTCCCCGATCCCGAGGGCGGTGATTGGCAGCGGGTGACACCGTCAGAAGCCGGCTTCGATGCTGGCAAGTTGCGGGCGGCGGTCGACTTTGCCAGGGCCAGCGACAGCCCCTGGCCGCCGAGCCTCTACTACGACGATGGTCGCTATGTCGGCATCGTCGAATGGAATGAGACTGGGCCCTGGAGCGAGGTGGCGGGACCCGTTGCCGCGCGCGGCGGCCCCTCCGGCCTCGTTCTCAAGGCCGGCCGCATTGTTGCAGAGTGGGGCGACACCGGGCGTGAGGACATGACGTTCAGCGTCGCCAAGAGCTATCTGGCGGTGCTCGCGGGGCTCGCCGTTGCCGACGGGCTGATCGCGGCGGTGGATGAGCCGGTCGGCGCCAGCGTCGATGGACCCTGGTTCGCAAGCCCCCACAATCAAGCCATTAGCTGGCGTCACCTGCTGCAGCAAACCAGCGAATGGCAGGGCGAGCTGTGGGGCAAGTCCGACCAGGTCGATCACCATCGCCAGATCGGCGTCGGCGCCGACAACAGCCGCAAGGGGCAGCGGCGCCAGCTGCAGCCACCGGGTAGCCATTTCGAGTACAACGACGTGCGCGTCAACTTGTTGGCATTCTGCCTGCTCAAGCGGTTTGGCCGGCCGCTGCCTGAGGTTTTGCGCGAGCGCATCATGGACCCGATCGGCGCCTCTGCCAGCTGGCAATGGCATGGCTACACGACGTCATGGACCGAGGTCGGCGGCCGGCGGCTGCAGTCGGTGTCGGGCGGCTCGCACTGGGGTGGCGGCATGTTCATCGGCGCGCGCGATCACGCTCGCTTCGGGCTGCTCGTGGCACGCGGCGGGGCGTGGCACAAACAGCGGCTCATCCCCTCGGCCTGGCTGGAGGCGATGCTGACCCCGTCGGCGACCAATCCAGGCTATGGCTATCTGTGGTGGCTAAACCGCACGGCGACGCGCCATCCGAGCGTTCCCGCAAGTAGCGTGTTCGCGCTGGGCGCGGGTTCAAACATCATCTGGATTGATCCCGAACACGATCTGGTGGTGGTCTTGCGATGGATCGACAAGGCCGCGGTCGATGGCTTTCTGGCCCGGCTGCTGGCGGCAATCAACGGCTAGCCAGCGGCGCCTGGCGTCGAGGCGGCGATCACCTCGCCGCCGAACCGCTCGATGCGCGCCAGCGCCTCGGCCAGGGATGTGCCTCCGAACCGGACCGCCACGTGGTCAATGCCGATGGCTGCCAGCGCGCCGACGTCGGCCACCATCTCCGCGCTCGAGCCGGTAAACAATCGACGGCGGCTGCCGTCTTGGGTCGGCTCGGCGCGCCAGGCAAAAGGATCCTGTACCAGCAAGGCGATGCCGAGTTCGGCCGGATCGCGGCCCTCTTTCTCACACTCCCCCCGAATCTGGGCAATGGCTGCGGCAAGTCGCTCCGGGGTATCGAGCGGCCGCCCCTGGTTGTTGTTGCCGGGGTACCAGGCATCGGCGAGCCTGATCGCCCGGCGACGCGCGGCGGCGCTTTCGCCGCCGATCCAGATCGGTGGGTGCGGCCGCTGCACCGGCTTGGGGTAGAACAAATGCGCATCAAAACGCACGTGCTCGCCGCGATAGCTGGGCCGCTCTTGCGTCCACAGCGCGCGAAAGGCCTCCAGATATTCGTCGGTAGCGCGGCCCCGGGCGGCAAACGGCAGGCCCATGAGCTCGAACTCTTCCTGCATCCAGCCAGCGCCAGCGCCGACCAACAATCGGCCATTGGATAGGACGTCGATTGTTGCCAGCATCTTTGCGGTCTGGATCGGTGGGCGATGCGGCACCACCAGCACCGAGGTCAGCAGGCGCAGCCGCTCGGTGCAGCCGGCAAGGAATGCGATGGTGGCAAGCTGGTCGAAGGCGTGGCCATGCTCGGCCGCGCCAAACACCCCCGCTGCCGCATAGGGATAGGCGGAGCGCAGGTTCTGGGGCACAACGATGTGGTCGTTGACCGACAGGAAGTCGAAACCCGCAGTTTCGGCGGCCTTGGCCACGGTCAAGTAGGCCTCCCGCGTCGTCAGCAGGCCACGCGTCAGGGTGCTTAATCCGAACTTCATGTCTGTGCCTCGCGCCTTCGAACTGGGTCGGTGACCCGTCGAACAGGGCCACCGGGCTGGAGCAGAGCCGGGTGGCGCTAACCTGCAGCGGAGCGCTCGGCCCTGACGTCGGCGAACACCTTGGAGGCCACCAGCATGGCCTCACGGATGATCGGCACCCCGACGTAACCCGAAAGGTGCAGCAGTGCCTCGGTGAGTTCCTCCTCCGTCCACCCCTCCTTCAGGGCAAAACGCAGGTGGATATCGAGCTCGGGATGCCGTCCGGTGGCGGCGTCGGAAATGACGCAGATCAGCGTGCGCGTCTTGATGTCGAGGCCGGGCCTGGTCCAGAGCGCACCGAATACGGTCTCGGTGGCCACCTCGATGAACTTCTTCATGACCGGATCGCGGTCGTATTCGCGCTTGTTGCGCTCAAAATCAGCCTCGCCGCGCAGCCTCCTGCGCACCGCCTCGCCTTTCCTGTAGAGCTCGCTTGCCGTCATGGTGGCGCTTCCTTCCTCTCAAACCCCGCTGACCCCCCGGCACCGGCGCGCGCCGGACCGGGCCGACAAGGCTAGCCCACGGACGGCGTCCGGCCTAGCCGACAACAGGTTGCATTTGCGCCCGAATATCGGCCATTTGCCCTTGGCGACGCCGGAGGATCGATTTGCGCGACCCAACGGCCTCGGGCATACTTGCGCATCCGTTCGGCAGTGGCGAACCCAGGGACAGCAATCTCTGGCGTCACTGCTGTAGTCGAGTTTGGGAGCGTCAATGGCTCAAGCCGCGAGCGCTGCGTCGGCAGCAAACGAAATTCCCGCCGTACAGATGATCGGCGTCAACAAGTGGTTTGGCGAGTTTCACGTGCTGCGCAATATCGACCTGACCGTGCATCAGGGCGAGAAGATCGTGGTTTGCGGCCCGTCCGGCTCTGGCAAATCCACTTTGATCCGCTGCATCAATCGCCTGGAGGAGCATCAGAAAGGCCGCATCATTGTCGAGGGCATCGAGCTCACCAACGACGTGCGGCAAATCGACAAGATCCGCTCCGAAGTCGGCATGGTGTTCCAGAGCTTCAACCTGTTCCCGCATCTGACCGTGCTCGACAATTTATGCCTGGCGCCGGTGTGGGTAAAGAAGATGCCGCGGCGCGAGGCCGAGCAGATCGCCACGAAGTATCTGCAGCGCGTCAAGATTCCCGAGCAGGCCAACAAATATCCTGGCCAGCTGTCCGGTGGTCAACAGCAGCGCGTGGCGATCGCGCGCGCGTTGTGCATGAACCCGCACATCATGCTGTTTGATGAGCCCACCTCCGCTCTTGATCCGGAGATGGTGAAGGAGGTGCTCGATACCATGATCGAGCTGGCGCGCGGCGGCATGACGATGCTGTGCGTAACACACGAGATGGGCTTTGCGCGCTCGGTTGCCGATCGGGTTATTTTCATGGATCGGGGAGAGATCGTCGAGCAGGGGACGCCCAAGGAATTCTTTGCCAATCCGAAGTCGGAGCGGACCAAGTTGTTCCTTTCCCAGATTCTCAATCACTAACCCAACCCACTGGAAAGAGCCGAAGCGAGGAGAGTTCAGACCATGACGTACCTAACCAAGCTCATTGCCGCCGCCGCGGTCGGCGTCATCGGAGCCGTCGGGGCCGCCAGCGCGCAAACCAAGACGCTCGATACCGTCAAGCAGCGCGGCAGCCTCAGTTGCGGCGTGAACGTCGGCCTCGCCGGCTTCAGCCAACCCGACGACAAGGGCAATTGGACCGGGCTCGACGTCGACTACTGCAAGGCGATCGCGGCGGCCGTGTTCGGCGACCCCAACAAAGTGAAATACGTGCCGACCACCGCCAAGGAGCGCTTTACGGCCTTGCAGTCCGGCGAGGTCGATGTGCTGATCCGCAACACTACCTGGACCATCGCCCGTGACAGCTCGCTGGGTTTGATGTTTGCCGGCGTCAACTATTATGACGGTCAGGGCTTCATGGTGAAGAAGTCGATCGGCGTGAAGTCGGCCAAGGAGCTTAACGGCGCTACCGTGTGCGTGCAGACCGGCACCACCACCGAGCTCAACCTCGCCGACTACTTCAAGGCCAACAACATGACCTACAAGCCGGTCGTGTTCGAGAAGCTCGACGAGACCGTGCAGGCCTATCTGGCAGGCCGCTGCGACGTCTATACCACCGACCAATCGGGGCTCTACTCGATCCGCGTGCAGCAGCCGAAACCCGAGGACCACGTGGTGCTGCCCGAGATCATCTCCAAGGAGCCGCTGGGACCATCGGTGCGCCAGGGCGACGACCAGTGGTTCACCATCGTCAAATGGGTGCACTTTGCCCTGATCAATGCCGAAGAAGCCGGGGTCACCCAGGCCAACGTCGGCGAGATGCAGAATTCCACCAATCCGGATATCAGGCGGCTGCTCGGCAAGGACGGCGAACTCGGCAAGGGTATCGGCGTCGGCAATGACTTCGTGGTCAATATCGTGAAGGCGGTCGGCAACTACGGCGAGCTGTTTGAGCGCAACGTCGGCTCCGGCTCGCGCCTCAAGATCGACCGCGGCCTCAACAAACTTTGGAACAAGGGCGGCATCCAATATGCGCCGCCGCTGAGGTAGCAGGAGCAACAGAGCGCCGGCCGATCGCCGGCGCTCTGCTTTGGTGAGGGTCGGGAAGCGCTGGGAGAGTTGCATGGCTGTCATCACGGGCGAGGAGGGACGCACGCGAGCGCAACAGGCGCGGGCGCCGTTTTTCTATCGCCCCGAGGTGCGCCAGGTGATCTATCAGGTGGTGCTCGTCGTAGTGCTGGTGGGCCTCTTCTACGCGCTCATCGACAACACCGCAGCCAACCTGCGCAAGCAGAACATCGCCTCGGGATTCGGCTTCGTCGACCGCACCGCCGGCTTCGACATTTCCCAGACCTTGATCGACTACAACAGCTCGATGACCTACGGCCGGGCGTTCCTGGTCGGGCTCGTCAACACGCTGGTGGTGGCCGGGCTTGGTATTGTGGCGGCGACCGTGCTGGGTTTCGTCATCGGCATCGCCCGTCTTTCCCACAATTGGCTGATCGCCCGTCTGGCCACGGTCTATGTCGAAGTGATTCGCAACATTCCGCTGCTGCTGCAGCTGTTCTTTTGGTATTTCGCGGTGCTGAAGGCGCTGCCACCGCCGCGTCAGAGCCTGACCGTGCCGGGCGGCGGCTTCCTCAACGTGCGCGGGCTCTACCTGCCCTCGCCGGTGCCCGAAGCCGGCTTCGAGGTCGTGCTGGCGACGATCCTGATCGGCGTTGCCGCCAGCCTAGCGGTCGGCCTGTGGGCGCGTTGGCGGCAACGGCTGACCGGGCAGCAGTTCCCGGTGTTTTGGACGTCGCTGGCCCTGATCGTGGCCCTGCCGTTGCTGGTGCACGTGCTGCTCGGCAGCCCGCTGGCGTTCGAGTATCCCGAGCTCAAGGGATTCAACTTCCAGGGCGGGATGGTGCTGCAGCCGGAATTCTTGGCCCTCCTGCTCGGGCTCTCGGTTTATACCGCGAGCTTCATCGCCGAGATCGTGCGCGCCGGCATCCAGGGCGTAAGCAAGGGGCAAAAGGAGGCGGCGCTCGCCATCGGCCTGACGCAGGGCCAGTCGCTGCGGCTGGTGGTCATACCGCAGGCGATGCGCATCATTATTCCGCCGCTGACCAGCCAGTTCCTCAATCTTACGAAGAATTCGTCGCTGGCGGTCGCCATTGGTTACCCCGACCTGGTTTCGGTGTGGTCCGGAACCGTGCTGAACCAGACCGGGCAGGCGGTCGAGGTCATTCTGGTGACAATGGGCGTGTTCCTTAGCATCAGTCTCATCACCTCGGCATTCATGAACTGGTTCAACCGGCGCATGGCGCTGGTGGAGCGCTAGGGGCTGGTCATGGTCGCTGATACCGACGTTGCCACCGAGGTCGAAGCTCCGCCCCGCAACACGGTCGGGCCGATCGCGTGGATCCGCAGCAACCTGCTGTCGTCGTGGTCCAATGCAGTGTTGACGGTGCTCGGGCTCTATCTGACCTATCAAGTGGTCAGTGGGCTCATTCACTGGGGACTGCTGACGGCGACCTTTACCGGCGCCGACGGCAGCGTCTGCACGCGCGAGGGAGCCGGGGCTTGCTGGCCCTTTATCACCGCCAAGTTTGCGCAATTCATGTATGGGCGCTATCCGGAGACCGAGCGCTGGCGCGTTGATCTCGTTTACATTTTGGCGATTGCCGGCCTGGTGCCGCTGATGATCCCGCGCGTTCCCGGCAAATTCTGGAACGCCATCTACGTGTTCGTCATTTTTCCGGTCATCGCCTTCTTTCTGCTGATCGGCGGGGCGTTTGGCCTGCTGCGCATCGACACGGCCCTGTGGGGCGGCCTGCTCGTCACCCTGGTGGTTGCCACCGTCGGCATCGCCGGCTCGTTCCCGCTCGGCATCCTGCTGGCGCTGGGGCGGCGCTCGAAGATGCCAATCGTGCGCTGGGTCTCGGTCGGCTTCATTGAGTTCGTGCGCGGAGTACCGCTGATCACCGTGCTATTCATGGCCTCGGTCATGCTGCCGCTGTTCCTGCCGCCCGGCGTGACATTCGACAAGCTGCTGCGGGCGCTGATCGGTGTGTCCTTGTTCTCGGCCGCCTATCTTGCCGAGGTCATTCGCGGCGGCCTGCAGGCGATCCCGCGCGGACAATTCGAAGCTGCCGAGGCGTTGGGCCTGTCCTACGGGCAAAGGATGGGTTTGATCGTCTTGCCCCAGGCCTTGAAGCTTGTCATCCCGGGCATCGTCAACACCTTCATCGGCTTGTTCAAAGATACCAGTCTCGTGCTCATCATCGGCCTCTTCGACCTGCTCGGCATCGTGCAGCTCAACAACGCCGATTCCAAATGGTTCTCGCCCACCACCGCCATGACCGGCTATGTATTTGCCGCCTTCGTGTTCTGGATCTTTTGCTTTGGCATGTCGCGCTATTCGCAAATGATCGAGCGCCGCCTGGCGGCTGGCGACCGGCGCTAGCCGGCTCGGGCACATCGTCTATCGCTCGCGGCGCAGCCAACCCTCGCCCGTGATAGGTTTTGACGGCACCGCAAATTGATCGGGAGTTGCCTCGATGAACGCGATCGAACAAGGCTTTGAGGTGTTCGTGTCTGACCATGACAAGCCGTTCGGGGCAGTGCGCCAGGTTTCGCACCACGGCAACGGCGAGCTCGTCATCTATGTGGAGAACGCCGGCGATTTTACCGTGCCGGCCCATGCCGTTGCGGCGGTGCACGCGCAAAAAGTAATCCTCGATGCGGCAAAACTCGACAAGCGGTTGCGCGATGCCATCCGGCACGCGCACGACGCCGAGGACCCGAGGATTTGACGGCAGCCGGCCCGGCGCCGCCGACCCCAAGAGGGCATGGTGAGCACTCCTCCGCCCCGCGCGAGGCGGGCGAACGCCGCACGCCACCAAGCATCCGTGCTGGCTCGACCCTGGGGATTGGCGCCGTCAGCGCGACGCCAACAGTGTTGCGACGTACTCGCCAATGGCGAGCGCGGCGGTCAAGCCAGGGCTTTCGATGCCAAACAGACCCACCAGACCTTGGACGCCGTGCAGCTCAGGTCCGTGAATGGCGAAATCGGGGACCGGTTCGCCTTCCCGATAGAGCTTGGGTCGCACGCCGGTGTAGTCGGGATGCAGCCGCGCGGCGTCGAGACCAGGGTAGTAGCCGCGGATGAAATCCAAGAACTGGTCGAGCTTTTCCGGTTGGAAACTGTAGTCGATCTCCGGCGTCCATTCGATATCGGGACCAAACTTGCAGCGCCCGCCGATATCGACGGTGGCGTGCAGCCCCAGCCAGGCACCCTCGGGCATGGGATAGATGTGGCGCTTGAATGGGGAGCGTCCCGACAAGGCGTAGTATTGCCCCTTGGCATAGAAGGTCGCGGGCGGTTGATATCCGTTGGCAAAGGCGAGTGAGCGCGCCAGTCGCGTCACATGTAGCCCGGCCGAGAGCACAAGGCGTGTTGAGGAGATGTTGCCGGGTGCCGCACCGCCTGTACTGAGGTGGAACACGCCCTCAGTGTGAGTGATACGCTCGACGGGACAGCGCAGGATGACCGAGCCGCCGGCGGCCTCAATATGACCCTGCAGCGCCAGCATCAGGGCATGGCTATCGATGATGCCGGTCGAGGGCGACAGCAGGGCTGCGACGCAATCGAGCTCGGGCTCCAGCGCCTTGGCCGCGTTGCCGCCGAGGTATTCAAGATCGTTGACGCCATTGCGGACGGCGGTCTCACGGATTGCGGCTAGTTTCGGCAATTGCGTTTCGCGTGTCGCCACCAGCAATTTGCCGCAGCGCGCGTGAGGCACGCTGTTCTCCTCGCAGAACCGGTAGAGGAGGTGCTTGCCGCGCACGCATAGGCTCGCCCGCAGGCTGCCCGGGGGATAATAGATGCCGGCGTGGATCACCTCGCTGTTGCGCGATGAGGTCTCCGAGCCGATGAGCTCGTGTTGCTCCAAAACGACCACCTGGTGGCCGGCCGCGCTCAGGGTGCGCGCGACCGCAAGGCCGACAACCCCGGCCCCGACGACGATGGTGTCCACATCTGCGCGCATGGCGCCTCGCGCTGGGTGCCGGGCGATCCGACAGCGAGCTTGTGGCAAAGCTCGCTGCGAGCCTCCAAGTCTATGATGGGCGAAGCGTCGCCAAATTTCCCCGCGCCGGCAAGGTCTACGGTGTCCGGACGGCGGGCAATGGTCAC
>Ga0066905_100000241_pt1 | contig 13348 bp, 13 predicted proteins | sample PanSoiMetaPlot36_FD_67483 | JGI IMG/M metagenome (GOLD analysis project Ga0066905, IMG submission 67483) | Tropical forest soil microbial communities from Panama analyzed to predict greenhouse gas emissions - Panama Soil Plot 36 (version 2) | ecosystem: Environmental > Terrestrial > Soil >... | reverse complement strand
GGGCGCGATCTCGTCGAAGGGCACGGCAAACATGTCGTGCAGCACAAAGGCGAGCCGCTCCGCGGGAGGCAGCATCTCGAGCACCACCAGCAGGGCGAGCCCGACGGAGTCGGCGATCAGCACCTCATGCTCGGGGCTGGTGCCGTCCTCCGGGGCGACGAGAGGATCGGGGACGTGCGAGCCGAGCGGGGCCTCGCGACGCGTCCTGCGTGACCGCAGCATGTTCAGGCACACCCGCCCGATAACGGTCGTGAGCCACCCGCCCAGGTTCTGCACGTCGGTGGTGCCGGCGTGGCTGACCCGCAGCCACGCCTCCTGAACCGCATCGTCGGCCTCGCTGAGTGAGCCGAGCATCCGGTAGGCGACGGCCCGCAGGTGAGCCCGGTGCTCCTCGAACCGCTCGGCCAGCCATTCGTTCTCGTCCATCTGTCACATTCCCTCGTCGCGCCGTGTCAGTGCATTGACCGACGAGACGCGGCCGATGTGACACGAGCACGGCCGGTCCTTCGGCATCTCAGTTGAGCACACACCCTCACGACCCCTTGAACGGAGACAGCCATGCCATCACCGAGGAAGATCGCAGTCGCCGGGGCGACCGGGCGGGTCGGCCATCACGTCGCCGACGTGCTCGCCGAACGGGGACATGACGTCGTGCCGATGTCGCGTTCACGGGGAGTGGACGTGATCACCGGGGACGGCCTCGCCGCTGCCCTGGCGGGCGTCGAGTGCGTCATCGACGCGGCCACCGGGCCCTCGCCCGAACAGCAGCCGGCCACCGCGTTCTTCACCACCGCGGCCCGGAACCTGCAGGAGGCCGGCCAGCGGGCCGGCGTGCGGCGGGTCGTCGTGGTATCCATCATCGGCACCGACCGCTTCACCGCTGGCTACGGCGCCGCGAAGGTCGCACACGAGCGGGCGATGCTGGCGGGCCCGGTCCCGGCGCTGGTGCTGCGCGCCGCACAGTTCCACGAGTTCGTCGCGCAGCTTGTCGACTGGGGCACCCGCGGCGAGGTGAGCTACGTGCCGCGGATGCGCACCCAGCTCGTCGCGGCCAGGACCGTCGCCGAGGTTCTCGCCGACCTGGCCACCGGGCCCGGCCGGGCCCCGGCGCCGTTCACCGAGGTCGCCGGGCCGCGGGAGGAGAGCCTGGTCGAGGCGGCCACGCTGCTCGCCTCCCGGCGCGGTTACCCATCGAAGATCGACGGAGTGAGCGACCCGGGCGACCCCGACCGCGAGATCAACGAGAAAGGCGGCCTGCTGCCGGGCCCGGGCGCGATCCTGGCAGGACCTACGTTCGAGGAGTGGCTCGACTCCGCGTCCTGACCGGCCGCGTACCGGCGCCGCGGCCCGGCCGCCGGAGGCTGACGGCGCTACCCGCGCGCCCGGAGGCAGCTCCGGGCGGCGGCACGGACCTCGCCGAGGAACAGGCCGGGCTGCTCCCACGCGGCGAAATGGCCGCCGCGGGCGGGCTCGTTCCAGTACACGATGTTCGTGAAGCGCCGCCCGGCCCAGCGGCGGGAGGGCCGCGGCACCTCCCTCGGGAAGACGCTGCATCCGGCCGGGACGGAGACCGTGTCGCCGGTGGCGGCCGTGAACCACTCGGTGACCTGGGCGATGCTCTCCCAGTACAGCCGGGCAGAGGAGGCGCCGGTGGCGGTCAGCCAATACAGGGTGATGTTGTCAAGCACCTGGTCGGCGGACAGGACCCGCCCGAGATCGCCGGGGTGGTCGGTCCAGGCCCACAGCTTCTCCACGATCCAGGCGCACAGCCCGCTGGGTGAATCGGTCAGCGAGTAGCCGATCGTCTGCGGCCGGGTTCCCTGCTCGGCGGAGTAGCCCGATCCGGTGCGGCTGCGCTCATCGAGGTCGGCCAGCGCGGCGCGTTCGTGCTCGGTGAGGCCGCCGGCGCCGCGGTCGGGTGGCGCCAGCGGCGGGACCAGGTGGATGCCCAGCAGCCGGCCGGGGTGCTGCAGCGCCAGGCTGGTGGAGACGCTGGTGCCCCAGTCGCTGCCCTGGGCGAGGAACCGCTGGTAGCCCAGCCGGGTCATCAGCTCCGCCCAGGCGCCGGCGATGCGGTGAATGTCCCAGCCGGGCGTGGCCGGCTTGCCGCTGAACCCGTAGCCGGGCAGCGACGGCACCACCACGTGGAACGCGCCGGCCGCGTCGCCGGCATGCGCGGTCGGGTCGGCCAGCGGGCCGAGAACCCGCTCGAACTCAAGGAACGACCCGGGCCAGCCGTGCGTCATGATCAGCGGTACCGCGTCCGGGTGCGGCGAGCGGACGTGCAGGAAGTGCACATCGAGGCCGTCGATCCTGGTCGTGAACTGCGGGATCCGGTTCAGGCGGGCCTGCGTGGCCCGCCAGTCGTAGCGGTCGGCCCAGTGGCCGCACAGGTCCCGCACATAGGCCAGCGGCACGCCCTGAGACCAGTCCGCAACCGTCTCTCGCTCCGGCCAGCGCGTCCGCCGCAGCCGGTCCCGCAGGTCATCCAGCGCCGCCCCGTCCGCGGCGATCACGAACGGCTCGATCCGATCCGCCATTCCCGCATCATCGCAACCGCCGGCCTGAGGATATCCCCCGGGTGATGACGGGTGGTGGCCGCATTCCGCGCGGCACGCCCGCTCCGTAGCGTGAGTTCAGGTGGCAGGCACCCCAAGTGCGTGCCACGCGGGCTTCGCGGGGCCTCCCCGCGGTCCCATCTCATCGACCGACCGTCACGCGAGGGCACGATGCGCCATTCGTTCAGTTCAGTATTGCCTGAAAGCCGTGAGACCCCGGCCGGGCAGGCCGTCGCGCTGCGCCAGCTGACCAGGGTCTACCGGTCCGGCGGCGGCGCCGTGACCGCCCTCAACCAGGTCACGCTCGGCTTCGAGGCGGGAACGTTCACGGCCGTGATGGGGCCGTCCGGCTCGGGCAAGAGCACGCTCCTGCAGTGCGCGGCGGGACTGGACAGGCCCACCTCGGGCGAGGTCTGGCTGGCCGGGCAGGAACTCAGCAGGCTCAGCGAGACCAGCCTCACCGTGCTGCGGCGGAACCGGATCGGGTTCGTGTTCCAGTCCTTCAACCTGCTGCCCGCGCTGACCGCCGAGCTGAACGTCGCACTGCCGCTGCGGCTGGCGGGGAACCGGCCCTCCCGGCCGGAGATCAGGAAGGTGCTCGGCTCGGTCGGCCTCGCCGACCGGGCCGGCCACCGGCCATCCCAGCTCTCCGGCGGGCAGCAGCAGCGGGTCGCGATCGCCCGCGCGCTCGTCACCAGGCCGGAGGTGGTCTTCGCCGACGAGCCGACCGGCATGCTGGACTCGGCCAGTGGGCGGGAGGTCCTGAGCCTGCTGCGGGGCCTGGTCGACGGGCAAGGGCAGACCGTCATCATGGTCACCCACGATCCGGTGTCGGCGAGTTATGCCAGCCGCGTCGTCTTCCTCGCCGATGGCCAGGTCGCCGGCGAGCTGCACCAGCCCACGCCGCAGTCGGTGGCCGCCCGGATGACCGCTCTCGGGGCAGGGAGCACCGGGTCATGACCGGGCTCGCCTGGCACACGGTCCGCGCGCGCACCACCAGCCTGGCCGGCAGCTTCGTCGCGCTGGCCCTTGGTGTCGCGCTGCTCGCGGCGATGGCGCTGACCCTCGCCAGCACCACCGGCGCCGCCCGCCACCCGCGCTGGTACACCGGCCCCGGCGTCGTGGTCGCCGGTACCGACACCGTCTCGGTCACCAGCGGAGCCGGCGACGATCGCGAAACGCAGACGGTAACCACCACCGAGTCCCGTGCGGTCCCCCCGGCCCTGGCGGCGCGCCTGTCCCGGCTGCATGCGACGAGGGTGCTCGACTACGCCGGGTACGCATCGGCCCGCGGGGCACCCGGTGACACCGTGCACCCCTGGGCGGCGGCCGCCCTGCACCGGTACTCGTGGGTCTCCGGTGGGCCGCCCGCCGGGCCCGGCCAGATCGTGCTGACCGCCCCGACCGGGCGTGAGCCGGGAGAAACGATCGTCCTGCAAACCGCCGACGGGCCTCGCAGGTTCACGGTCAGCGGCGTGATACGCACCGGCGCGCAAGCCGCGTTCTACGCAACCGGCGCCGTCGCCGCCCGGCTCGCCGGCGGCCGGATCGCCGCGGTCGCGCTGACCGGCCCGCCGGGTGAGCCCGTCGCGGCGCTGGCCGCCCAGGTGCGGGCGGCCGCCCACGGGCAGCCCGTCCGGGTACTGACCGGCGACCACCGCCGCGACGCCGAGCCCGATCCGGGCGCCGACCTGTTCGCCGTGGCGGCGGCCCTGCTCGGCACCACCAGCGGGCTTGCCGGGTTCGTCTCGGTCTTCGTGGTGGCCAGCACGTTCGCCTACGCCGTGGCGGCCAGGCGCCGGGAGTTCGGGCTGCTGCGGACCGCGGGGGCGACCCCACGCCAGATCCGCCGCCTGGTGCTCGGCGAGGCGCTCGCCGTGGCAGTCCCGGCGTCGGCGGCCGGCGGCGCGCTCGGGGCGGTGATCGCGCAGCCGTTCGCCCACTGGCTTGCCCGGGCCGGGTTCGCGCCGCCCGATTTCAGCGCACGCTTCATCCTGTGGCCGGTGGCCGCCGCGTTCGGCGTCGGCATGGTGATCGCGCTGACGGGCGCGTGGCTGGCAGCCCGCCGTGCCGGGCGGGTGCGGCCGGCCGAGGCGCTGCGGGAGGCGGCGGTCGACCGCAGGGCGATGACGCTCAGCCGCTGGGTCGTCGGCATCGCGGCGCTCGGCGGATCCGTGCCCCTGATCGCGGTCTTCGCCACCGCGCGCTCCGCCGACGCGGCCGGGCTGATCATGGTGGTCGTGATGCTGCTGATCCTCGGGTGCGCGATGCTCGCGCCGGTGCTGATCCCGCCGCTGGTGTGGTTGCTGACGTTGCCGCTGGCCGCCGCCAGGGCCACCGGCATGCTCGCGCGGCACAGCGCGGTCGCGGCCGTCCGGCGGACTGCGGCCACCGTGGCACCGATCCTGCTCACCGCCGGTTTTGCCGGGTCGATGCTCGCCGGGCTCGACACGTTCAGCGCGACCGCGCAGGCCGCGGCCGCGAGCCGGATCGCCGCGCCGGCCATGGTGACGCCGCGCGACGGGGCGCCCGGCCTTGCCGACCCGACCGTCGCGGCGATCCGGGCGGTGCCCGGCGTCGCCGCCGCGGTCCCGGTTACCGACACGACCGTGTACGTGCGCTCGGCCGGCGACCCGGAGGACTGGACGGGCCAGTACGTCAACGGGCCCGACGTCGCTCGCGTCCTTGACCTGCCGGTGGTGGCGGGCAGGCTCGCCGACCTCGTCGGAACCGGCACCGTGGCCGTGCCGGCCGGGACATGGCGCCTGGGCCAGACGGCGACCATGTGGCTTGGTGACTCCACGCCGGTCCGGCTGCGGGTGGTCGCGGTGCTCGCCAACCAGATAGATCTGGAGCAGGCCGTGCTGCTGCCGTCGGCGCTGCGCGCGGCGCACACGTCCGTGCCGCTGGCCAGCGCCGTGTACCTGAGGCTGTCACCCGGCGCCCGGCTCGCGGAAGTTCGCGCGGCGGCGGCCGCGGGGGGCGGCGAACTCGTTCCGACCAGCAACTACGTGAACGCCGCCAACGCCGAGAATGACCGGATCAACCGGCTGGCGATGATCGCGATACTCGGCATGGCGCTGGCCTACACCGCCATCGCCATCGCGAACACGCTGGTGATGGCCACCAGCGACCGGCGGCGGGAGCTGACCACGCTCCGCCTGTCGGGCGCGACACCGGGCCAGGTGCTGCGGATGATCGGGGTGGAAGCGTGCCTGGTGACCGGGATCGGGGCGCTGCTCGCCGCCGCGGTCACCGCCGTCACAGTGACGGGCCTGCGGCACAGCCTGCTGGGCCTGGCGCCGTCGGTGCGCGTGGTGATCCCGTGGCCACTGCTCGCCGGGATCGTACTGGCGTGCCTGGCGATCGCCTTGCTCGCGAGCGTGATCCCGGCCGCGCTGACGCTGCGGCGGCCAGCCGAACTGGCGGGAGTGCCGGAATAGCCGTCCGCGCGCCGGAACCGGAGCGGTCTCACCACCGGCCTGGAGGACCCGGAGCAGGTCACCGTGGCGTTCCTGGTCGCGGTCGGCGCCGCCGAGTCCGGCCGCCCGACCCTGATCTTCCAGGCCAAGGAGGCCGTCCGGCTGGCGCTGGACGGGACCGCCGTCGGCGTCGCCTGCGACGGCTGCCCTCCCCTGCGCGACCTGCTCGTGCGGTACGAGAAGGCGGGCGGGCGGTACATGGTCTGCCCGGTCTGCTTCAACGCCAAGCAACTCGACAAGGGCAGCCTGCTTGCCAATGCCGACCTCGGCGGCAGCGTCCAGCTGTGGGAATGGATCGGCGACGGAGCAACCACCTTCAGCTGCTGACGGGCCACGGCGGAGGCGGCGGCCGAGGCGCCTCCGCTAATCCGGGGTCGCGACGCTGATCACGACATTGCCGATCTTCTGGCCCGTCTCGACGTACCGGTACGCCGCGACGATCTGGTCCAGCGGATAACGCCTGTCGATGAGCGGCCTGAACTGTCCGGACTCGATCAGTTCCTTGAAACACCGGACCGTCGCCTGGTCAAGCTTCGGAAGAGCGAACATGACCTTCTTGCCGCGCAGCAGCGGCGTGACGATTACCTGTGCCAGGAATCCCAGGCGCCCTTCCGTCGAGAGATAGATCCCGCCCGGTTTCAGCAGCCGCCTGCACCGGCCGAACGAGCTCTTGCCGACCGCGTCGAAGACCACGTCGTATTTCTGGTCGTCGTTCGTGAAGTCCCCGGCCGTGTAGTCGATGACCCTGTCCGCGCCCAAGCCCTTGACGAGCTCCACGTTCGCTGTGGCGCAGACCGCGGTCACGCCGGCACCCAGACTCTTCAACAGCTGGACCGCCGCCGAGCCAATCGCCCCGGTGGCGCCGTAGACGAGGACGTCCTGCCCGCTCCGGATCCTTGCCTTCCTGATGTTCGAGAGCGCGTAGTGCGAGCCTTCGGTGCTGGGAGCGGCCTCCTGGTAGGTCAGGCCCTCCGGGATCGTCGCGAGCGGCCCGTCTCGCGGAATCGTGAGGTATTCGGCGTGTGCGCCAAATGGGGCGCCGAGTCCGCTGAACCCGAACACCCGGTCGCCGACCGCGAAGGACGTGACACCATTGCCTGTCGCCTCGACTTCCCCGGCGAACTCGTTACCCAGGATCGTCCCCCTGGGCCTGGCGAGCCCGGTGAGGAATCTGGACAAGAACGGCTTGCCCGAGCGGATACCGCAGTCGGTCCGATTTACGGTGGCGGCGTGAACCTTGATGAGCAGCTCGTTGTCCTTTGGCGCCGGTTTTTCAACCTCTGATATGTGGACCACTTCCGGCGGGCCGTACCTGGTATGAACCGCTGCCTTCATGGGATGAACCGTAGCAAGAGCGCCCGAGGCCGGCCGTTGACGCAGGGAGTATCGCCGTGGAATGCTCTGCCTTGCCTTATGGGCACAGCGCGGGGAGGAACGGTTATGCGCCAGTGCCGTCTCGCCGTTCGTATTGCCGGGATTCCCGCCGCCGTGTTGTTTCTGGCCGGGGCGCTGACCGGGGCCACGCCGACCGGAGCCTCGGCCGTGGCGTGCGCCGCCGTGACGGGCTTCCAGCCGCCGAACCCGGGCACCAACAACTTCCTCACCAGCGTGGCCGCGGTGTCCCCCTGCGACGCCTGGGCGGTGGGCGGGTACTACTTCTCCGACGTGAACATCAGGCAGACCCTCATCGTGCACTGGGACGGCTCCGCGTGGGCGCAGCAGCCAAGCCCGAACCCCGGGGGCCCCGCCGGCATCAGTGATCTCAATGGCGTGGCAGCCACCTCCCCCAGCAATGCGTGGGCCGTCGGCTCCTACAGCGACGGTGGGGCGCAGCGGACGCTCGTCGAGCACTGGAATGGCACGGCATGGACGCGGGCGCCGAGCCCGAACCGCGGCGGCCCCGCCAACACGCTCAACGCCGTGGCCGCCGTCTCCGCCAGCAACGCCTGGGCGGTCGGCAGCACCGGGTTCTCCCGGACGCTCATCGAGCACTGGAACGGCAAGGCGTGGAAGATCGTGCCCAGCCCCACTCCCGCCAGCGGCGCGGAGCTCCTGGGCGTGGCGGCCACCTCCGCCAGCAACGCCTGGGCGGTGGGCGTCACAGCTTCCTCGAAGTCGACCGTCATCTTGCACTGGAACGGCGCGGCGTGGAAGCGCGTGACGAGCCCGAACCCGGGCGCCGGAAACGGTCTGCGCGCAGTGACGGCCCTCTCGGCCCGCAGCGCGTGGGCGGTGGGGTTCTACAACGACGACGCGGTCGACCGGACCCTGATCGAGCACTGGAACGGCAGCAGATGGACGCGGGTCGCGAGCCGGAGCCCGGGCGTCAGCGGCAGTTTCCTTAACGGTGTGGCCGCAGCCTCGGCGCGCAACGTCTGGGCGGTGGGCCGCTACACCAGCAACAACGCGGCTTTCAGCACGCTCATCGAGCACTGGAACGGCGCGGCGTGGCGGCGCGTGGCGAGCCCCGGTCTTTCTTCCGCCCATACCGGCTTTTTCGGCGCGGCCGCCTCCTCTTCCCGCGACGTCTGGGCGGTGGGCTCGTACGGCAACGGCGCCATGGAGCAGACCCTCGCCGTGCACTGCTGCCAAGCGGGACAGACCCGCCGCCCCGCCGGCACGCCCGCCGCGCGTGGCCGAGCCTGGCCATTCCGTTGTGCATGATCGGGTGGGTAGCCTTGCCCGGTGCGGCTGGGCGTGAACGTGCCGAACTTCGGGCCGGGCACCGAGCCCGGCGTGCTGCACCGCTGGGCGCAAACGGTGGAGGGCCTCGGGTTCGACCTGCTGATGACGTCCGACCACGTCGTGGTGACCCCCGACGTGGCCGGGCAGTACCCGGCGCCGTTCTACGAGCCGTTCACCACGCTCGCCTGGCTGGCCGGGATCACGCGCAGGATCGGGCTCGGGACGACGGTCCTCATCGTGCCGTACCGGCACCCGCTGCTGATCGCCCGGATGGCCGCGAACCTCAACGACCTCAGCGGGGGACGGCTGGTCCTCGGGGTGGGCGCCGGCTGGGCGGAGCAGGAGTTCGGCGCGCTCGGCGTCCCGTTCCGGGAGCGGGGGAAGCTGACCGACGACTACCTGCGGGCCGTCCGCGCCGCCTGGGCGGACGAGACAGACTACCGGGCCGGGCAGATACCGATCTGGGTCGGCGGCAACAGCGATGCGGGCCTGCGCCGGGCGGTGCGCCTGGGCGAGGCGTGGCATCCGCTGCGGTTCACGATGCCCTGGCTGCGCGAGGCGGTGGACCGGATGGCGGCGCTGGCGGCCGAGCAGCGGCGACCGGTGCCCGGCCTGGCGCCGCGCATCGCCTTGCGGCTGACCGAAGCGCCGATCACCGGTAGCGGGCGCCTCGCCGGTGAGGGAACGATCGGCCAGGTCCTCGACGACCTCACACAGCTGCGCATGCTCGGCGCCGGCACCGTCGTGCTCGACCCGTTCAGCGGCGATCCGGCGGAAACGCGCCGCCCGGAGACGGCCTGGCAGGCGCTCGCGACCGTATCAGCACGAACACGCCACCCTGGGGAGGAACGATGACGACCACGGTCACCGAGGCCGACCTGCCGCATCTGCGCCGCTGCGTGGAACTGGCGGCGGAGGCCGTTGCGGCGGGCGATCACCCGTTCGGCTCCGTGCTCGTCGCCGCGGACGGGACCGTTCTCGCCGAGGACCGGAACCGGGAGGTGACGGCGGGGGACGCGACGCGCCACCCGGAGTTCGCGCTGGCGCAGTGGGCGGCGGCGAACATGACCGCGCCGGAACGGGCCGGCGCGACCGTGTACACCTCGGGCGAGCACTGCCCGATGTGCGCCGCCGCGCACGGGTGGGTCGGGCTGGGGCGCATCGCGTACGTGAGCTCATCCGAGCAGCTGGTCGCCTGGCTCGCCGAGCTGGGAGTCGGCCCGGGCCCGGTCAGGCCGCTCGCGATCACGGAGGTCGTTCCCGGTCAAGTGGTGGCGGGCCCGGTCCCCGAGCTGGCGGAGCAGGTGCGCGAGCTGCACCGGCGGTTCCGCTCCGGGTAGCCCGCCGAGTCACTGTCAGCGGGCCGTCCGGGCTGGCGGCGGTGCTGCCGTCAGGGCGACCGCCGCCGGGGCGCGGCGCGCCGGATCGCGGCCAGGGCCAGCAGGCCCGCAGCGATGATCGGCAGCCCGATGGAAGGGAGCGCGAGCAGGCCGAGCGTGATCAGGGCCGCGCCCGCGGCCAGCAGCGCGGCAGGCCGGTGTGGCAGTTGCCGCACGGCACCGTAAACGGCCAGCAGCGCGCCAGTCAGCAGGAGTGCGAGCACCCAGGGAAGCGGCTGATCGCCCTGCTGGTGAACGAGCCACACGTAGCTGGCGGCCATCGCGGCGGCGAGCGCAGCGGCGATCAGGGCCAGCGGCTCGATCCGCGGCCAAGCCCGTGCCCTCATGCCTCATCATCCGCCCGGAGGAAGCCGAGCACCGCAGCGGTGTCGAAGTAGAACATCTGGGCACGGGCGAATTTCCCGTCGCGGACCCCGTAGAGGCCGAGCGCCTCCATATCGAGCCGCTGGCCGGCCGGCTGCCGTCCGCGCTGGTGCCAGAGCACGACGACCTCCTGGTCGGTCGCGGCGACCACGCGCGGGTTCATCTGCCGCTCCCGCTCGGTCGGCTGGAGTGGGTCCCAGACGTGGTCCCACGTCGCCGCCGTTGGCCGGTCCTGCAGCGCGGCGATGCCGCGGAACGTGCCGCCGTACGGAAGACACGGCGGCCAGTGGAATTCCACCTCCGGATGGTAGAGCTGAGCCAGCCGCTGCGCGTCGCGCCGTTCGACCGCGTCGAATGCCTCCATCACGATGCCGATGCTTGCCCTTGTACTCATGTCATCTCCTCCCTTCGGGGAGAGCACCGGTCAGCCGCTCCAGCCCGTTCCAGCACAGGCCGACTGCGACGGCAACCACCTGGTCCTTGGGGACCTCGGGATGCTCGTACCACCACGCGGCCAGGCCGTCGTTGCTGGACTTGATGGCCTGCGCGACCATCTCGTCGGCCCGCCTGCGCGGAATGCCCGGCGGGAGGCGCAGTGCGGGCGCCTGGTGGACCAGCCCGGCGATGGCCGCTGTGCCCTCCCGGTGGATGCGGGCGTGGATGGCCGCGATCTGCTCATCGGCGGGCGGGTCCCGGAAGAGCATCCGCCAGGCGTAGCGGTGCTGCTCCACGAAGCCGAAGAACGCATCGGTGGTGCGCCGCACCAGTTCCTCGGCGGATTCGCCCGCGTATGGCGTGGTCGTCGCCTCTATCATCGCCCGGGCGTGCAAGCTGAGCAGCTCGAGGTGAAGGTCTCGTTTCGAGCCGAAGTGGTCGTAGATGACCGAGGGGGCGATGCCGGCCGCCGCCGCGATGCCGGTCATCGACGCGCCGGCGTAGCCATACGTGGCGAACTGCTGAGCGGCGGCCTCCAGTATCAGGGCCCGGCGGCGTGCCGCCGGCAGTCGCCTGGGCCGCCTCGCCTGCTGCCGGATGCCGGCCGAGCCGCCTGCCAAGTCCGCCTCCCTCGCTATCGCGCGCCTGCAGCCGCAGGCCCAGCCCTCGCCGCCAGGTCCCTCATCACGATCGCTGCGTTGGCGCCGCTGCGGCTGCCCGCAGTCATTTGACCCACCTCGCCAGCATAACCGAATTGAGATTCGGTAAGCTGGCCAGGGTGCGGCCTCCTGCCCGCAAGCTGACTTCCGGGGAACGGGCTGGGTCGCCGGTGCGGAAGGGAGTGCAACGGTGACCGCCAAGCAGCCGGAACGCGGCGCGGTTCTGACCGAGGACATGAAGCGGGTGGTCCGGGAGCAGCGGCTGGGGTTCGTGGCGACCGTGAGCCCGGACGGGACTCCCAGCCTGTCCCCCAAGGGCACGACCAGGGTCTGGGACGACGAGCACCTCGTGTTCGCCGACATCATGTCGCCGGGGACGGTTGCGAACCTGCGGGCCAACCCGGCCGTCGAGATCAACGTCGTCGACCCCATCGCCCGGAAGGGCTACCGGTTCAAGGGAGAGGCCGCGGTCCTGACCGAGGGACCTGTCTTCGACGAGATCCTCTCCTTCTACGAGAGCGGCGCCCCGCCCATGCGGGACGCCCGCACGCGGGTCCGCAGCCTCGTCCTGGTCAGGGTCGAGCGCACCCTTCCGCTCGTTTCGCCGTCCTACGATCTCGGCCTCACCGAGGAAGAGATCAGCGCGACGTGGTGGAACCACCACGCCGGCCTCCGACGCCGGCGCCAGGACCATCCGTAGCCGCCAGGGCTGGGAGCGGCGTGGGTCAGCTCGCCATCGCCAGGCCCTTGACAAGTACCGGAGCAGCGCTCAAGATGTCGGTCAGACGACCGAACGAGGCCTCGACAAATGGTCTGGCTCAGCCGTCGGGGGGGTTCATGGTGGTCGGCAGGACACCCGGCCGCGGACTTTGGCCGCGGCCAAGGGTGTGCTGCTGGCCGCCGTGTGCGTCAGGCCTCTAGCAACGCACCGTGCCCCAGTCGGCCGGACCGTGGCGGCGCAACGAGCGAGGCATAGCTGATCGACGCGGGGCAACACGACCGGGTGAGATGGGCACATGACCGCACCATCCCGCGAGCAGACGCGGGCGCGATACCCGGACGAATGCGGCTATGCCGAGCGTGATGGGGTTCGGGTCTACTACGAGGCGTACGGCAAGGCCGAGCCCGCCATCTTGTTCCTGCCAACCTGGGAAATCGTCCACTCCCGGGCATGGAAGTTCCAGATTCCCTACTTCGCCCGCCGGGGCCGGGTGGTGACGTTCGACCGGCGCGGCAACGGGCGTTCCGACCGCCCCCTCGACATACGTGCCTACGACCGGCGGGCAACGGTGGGCGACGCGCTCGCGGTGCTGGATGGAGCCGGCGCCGAGCGCGCGGTCGTCGTGTCGTGGTGCGGCGCTGAGGACGATCTGATCCTTGCCGCCGAGCATCCCGGGCGGGTCGCGGGCCTGGTCCTGATCGCGCCCAACCTTTTGCTGACCGCCGATCCCGTCGAGGAGGCATGGCCCTACCCGTTCGACGAAGAGCCGGCGACGTTGGCGGGCTGGGCGAAGTGGAACCGCCACTACTGGCTTCGCGACTGGCCGGGATTCCTTGAGTTCTTCTTCGCGCAGACGTTCACCGAGCCGCACTCGACCAAGCAGATCGAGGACGCGATCGGGTGGGGCCTGCAGACCGACCCGCATACCATCCTGCGCGGCATGGACGCGGAGTGGGCCAATGACCGGGAAAACGTGCTCCGGCTTTGCGCCCAGGTGCGATGCCCCACCCTGGTCATCCAGGGCTCAGAAGATGCGCTCGTGGGA
>Ga0066905_100000238_pt1 | contig 13398 bp, 9 predicted proteins | sample PanSoiMetaPlot36_FD_67483 | JGI IMG/M metagenome (GOLD analysis project Ga0066905, IMG submission 67483) | Tropical forest soil microbial communities from Panama analyzed to predict greenhouse gas emissions - Panama Soil Plot 36 (version 2) | ecosystem: Environmental > Terrestrial > Soil >... | reverse complement strand
CGCCAGGTAGGCCCAGATGTGGTTCCAGTTCGGCGTTAATGCGTGGGCTGTGTACGTGTCCAGGAGATCGGCAAACATCGACCGAGTGGCCGGATCGTCGGCCAGATGGAAGGCCCAGCCCGGAATCTTCGTGGTGCCGTCCCGCCGCTGCGAGGTGGGGCAGCTCGCAGCAGCCTCGATCTCGGCCCGCAGATGCCTCCGGTCGACGTCGAGCAAGGCCTGCCTGCCCTCGCTCGCGCTGCCGACACGTCCGATCAAGGTGAACAGATCGAGACGCGGTGGGCTACCGCCGATCAACTGGTGTAGCGGTCCGGCGGCCGCAGCAGCCACTCCGCTTGGCGCTGACCGAATCAGCTGGTCCCGCCAGCCAGCGAACAGCACCCCGTGCCCGCCCTGGCCTTTGACGACACCGAGGCTGAACATGGCCTCCGCGTACAGCCCGTACGAGCTGCCTACCCGGGTGCGGGCTAGATCGTCGGCGGTGAACTCGATCACGCTCATGAATCCCACCTTGCACTCTGCCTGCTACCACCACATTCGAACACGCTCGAATGTGGGCTTCCGGGCATCGAGCCGCTCATTCACGCTGATCCCAAGACGAGCTCGAACCCCCCGGTGACGGGGGTCCGGGGGGTTCGGTCAGTGGCTCGGCTCGCGACACGCCAGATCCGCTGATCATGTCTGCGATCGCCTGACGGGAATTCCGGACGGCGACCGGGGAAAATCCGACTACCGGCAGTTCATGGGCTGTAGCTTCGGACATCAAGCTAGCGTCACCGTATGAGTGGCAGCGATGTTCGCAGATTCTTCTCGGTGCATACGCCGCAGGGTGAACGGCAGTTCGAGCGGGCTCTGTTCGGCTACCGCATCGACAGCGGAGTTTTGCAGGTGCTGCGACAGGGGGACGACCTTCCGCTGGTGGTGTACGGAACCACCGGATGGCTCCGGGTCGAGGAAGGCGGCGATGTTGCCGATCCTGTGATCGGCGGCGGTGAGCATCCTCGCTGACCGGGTGCTCGGCGTTAGCCGGAGGCAGGTCGGTAAGCCATGAAGCTGCACGTCATGATCGCGAGTTCTGGTGGCGACGCGAAGTTCGCTGCATATTCTCACCAGAACGAGAGATCTTGACTTCACTCGGGCCGCTCCGCCTCGGCCATGGCAAGCAGGTCCTGTGCCGCAGTCCGCTCGCTACGAGGTGGTGCGGCCGGACCCGGGGCCGTACAAGTTATTGATCCGTGACGTCGCTCACACCAACCAGGCGAACCGAGCGCTTCTGTCCGGCGTTTCTTAGAGGGAGCCACCCTGGTGAGTGAGAGCACCGACCAGTCTGGGAACGGCGTCGACCAGGCGGGAAGTGGAGCCCCGGTTGGATTGTTGGGATGGTTGGAAGCTGATCGCCCGGCCTGAGTGATGACGAGGAAGAGAAGAAGTGACCACTGCAATCGCCCTTACCGAGCCCGCCGCGCTGACGCCGGCTGACCGCTGTGATCGCTGCGGCGCGCAGGCCTACGTCCGCGTCGTGCTCGGCAACGGCAGCGAGTTGCTCTTCTGCGCCCATCACGGGCGGAAATACTCAGATGGACTCCGTGAGGTTGCGATCCACATCCAGGACGAAAGCGAGAAGCTCGCGACGACCCCCGCGATAGCCCCGGACGACGAGCGTTGATCGAACCCGCTACTCCGGCCGGACACTGATCTCTCCCGATCTTTGGGCATTCCGAACAAGGCGACCACCTCGACGTGGTCGCCGTCTTTCTGGCTGTGGGGGAGTGACAAAGACCCACAGGTCGGAACTGAGGGAGCCCTTCACGCATGCGTGGGCCGCGTCGTTGACACGGGTTAACCGTGCGGCGGGGGATGATTGGTATACGGTCCCCAGCCGCGACCACCGATGCGCAGTGGGCCAGCGCGCCTGCGACAAGTGAGGAATTCGTGAGCCTTCAGACCAGCGCGATCCTGTCAGGTGGCGAGCCTGATGCCGGCTACACGGCGCGGCATCTGCTCGTCCTCGAGGGGCTCGAGGCGGTCAGGAAGCGACCTGGCATGTACATCGGGTCGACGGACTCACGAGGTCTTATGCACTGCCTGTGGGAGATCATCGACAACTCGGTCGACGAAGCTCTCGCCGGCGCCTGCAGGGGCATTGACGTCGTGCTGTACGAGGATGGCTCAGCTGAGGTCCGCGACGACGGGCGCGGCATCCCGGTCGACAAGGAACCCAAGACAGGGCTGTCCGGCGTCGAGGTGGTCATGACCAAGCTGCACGCCGGCGGGAAGTTCGGCGGCGGTTCGTACGCTGCGTCTGGCGGCCTGCACGGGGTCGGTGCATCGGTCGTCAACGCGCTGTCATCGCGCCTTGATGTCGAGGTGGACCGAGATGGAGCGACCTGGGCAGTCTCTTTCAGGCGCGGCATGCCTGGCGTCTTCTCCGGACCCGGGCCGGAGACGTCGTTCACCAAACGTTCCGGCTTGACAAAGCTCGGGCGGGTGGCGAAACGCATCACCGGGACCAGGACCCGGTTCTGGCCGGATCGGCAGGTCTTCGTCAAAGATGCGGGGTTCTCCGTCGAGGACCTTCATGCTCGAGCGAGGCAGACAGCCTTCCTCGTGCCGGGCCTGTCGATTTCGGTGCGCGACGAGCGTGGCGGCGGCTCAGATGCCGATGAGCAGGTCTTTGTCTACAAGGGTGGGATCAGCGAATATTGCGACTTCCTCGCCCCAGACCGGCCGGTCACCGACACCTTGCGACTAAGCGGGAGCGGCCTCTTCTCCGAGACCGTGCCTGTCCTCGACCGCAAGGGTCACATGACGCCAACGGAGGTGGAGCGTGAGCTCGCCGTCGACGTCGCACTGCGCTGGGGCATGGGCTACGACACCATCGTCAAGTCCTATGTCAACATCATCGCCACCCCAAAGGGAGGCACTCACCTCGCCGGATTCGAGCGAGCGATGGTCCGCGCTCTTAACGATGTCTTGCGGTCCACCAAGCTCGTGCGTCAGAGCGACGACCCCGTGATCAAGGACGACGTCCTCGAGGGCTTGACCGCCGTTGTCACCGTCCGGCTGGCCGAGCCTCAGTTCGAGGGCCAGACCAAGGAGGTCCTTGGCACACCCGCCGCCTCACGCATCGTCGCGGCGGTCGTATACGGCGAGCTCAAGAAGTGGCTGACCTCGACGAAACGTGGCGATCGGGCCCAGGCACGGCTTGTCCTCGAGAAGGTCGTCTCGGCGGCGAGGACCAGGATCGCGGCCCGCGCCCATAAGGAAGCCCAGCGCCGTAAGAATGCGCTTGAGACGTCGTCGCTGCCGTCAAAGCTCGCCGACTGCCGCACCGACGACGTGTCTCGTAGCGAGCTGTTCATCGTGGAGGGCGACTCGGCACTCGGCACTGCCAAACTGGCGAGGAACTCGGAGTTCCAGGCCCTGCTTCCCATTCGCGGCAAGATCCTCAACGTGCAAAAGTCCTCAGTCGGAGACATGCTCAAGAACGCGGAGTGCGCTGCAATCATCCAGGTAGTGGGTGCAGGCTCCGGCCGCTCCTTCGACCTGGATGCGGCCCGCTATGACAAGATCGTGATCTTGGTCGACGCGGATGTCGACGGCGCGCACATCCGCACCCTGCTGCTGACCCTGTTCTTCCGGCACATGCGACCCCTCGTGGAGGCCGGCCGTATCTACGCCGGCATGCCGCCCCTACACCGGATCGAAGTGGTGAGTTCCGGTTCGAAGAAGAACGACGTGATCTATACCTATACCGAGACGGAGATGCGTCGTACCGTTGCCGACCTGACGCGCCGGGGCAAGAAGATCAAAGACCCGATCCAGCGCTACAAGGGTCTCGGTGAGATGAACGCCGACCAGCTCGCGGAGACCACGATGGACCCGCGCAGCCGCACCTTGCGACGGGTGACGATGGGCAACGCCGAGGACGCCGAGCGGGTCTTCGAACTTCTCATGGGCAACGAGGTGGCTCCGCGCAAAGAGTTCATCACCGATTCCGCCGCGCTCGTTGACCGCACCAGGATCGACGCGTGAGGTCGATTGCCGGTGACCTTGAGCCGGCCGCACTAGGACATGTCTGTCGTCTCTGCTGAAATCCACTGCAGATAATCCGTGCTTCCAGCTACGACCGGAAAGGCCAAGATCTCGGGCGTTTCGTACGTGTGCTCACCGCGGATGTGCGCGGCCAGCCCGTCAAATCGCTCGCGCGTTGTCTTGAGCAGAACGAGCCACTCATCCGCCTGGTCGACGAAGCCCTTCCACCTGTATGTGCTCGTGATTGGGCCGACAACCTGTGCACACGCGGCGAGCCTCGCCTCGACTGTCGACCTCGCGATCTTCAGCGCCAGCTCGCGAGAATCCGTTGTTGTACGGACCTGCAGGTGCTCGCCTGCGCCGTCCTGCCTCATATTGCCAGCATGCCCGGCGAAGGTCAGCGCCGCACGCTCACCGCCTGTCGACTGTCGGCGACGGTGTCACCCGGTCAACGGGCATGGACCTGACTACCCATCGGCCCGCCATGTTCTTGGACCGAGGAGCGTGGTAGGAACCGGCCGTGGACGCCGATGTCGTCGTGGTCGGGGCCGGAACAGCCGGCAGCGCAACCCTGTGGCAACTCGCGCAGCGCGGAGTCGACGCAATCGGCGTCGAGCAATTCGAGCCCGGGCACGCTCAGGGCTCAGCGCACGGCGAGTCACGGATCATCCGCACCGCCTATCACGAGCATCCCGCATACGTTCCGCTGGTCCGATCTTCCTGGCAGCTGTGGCGATCGCTCGAGGCAGCGACGGGTACCAGTCTGCTCACGCGTACTGGTGCTGTGATGATCGGACCTGCGGACGGAGAGCTGATCACCGGGGTGCTGGCCGCTGTGCATACGCACGACCTGCCGTACGAGGAGCTGGACCAAGCCAGCTGCCAAGACCGGTACCCGCAGCATGTTCTCGGCCCGACTGAGGTCGCGGTGTTCGAGCCGGACGCGGGGTTTCTGCGGCCTGAACTCGCGATCAGGACCATGGCTGCGGCCGCCGTGGCAGGCGGTGCCACCTTGATCACTGCGACCCCAGCCCGCGGCGTCGAGGCCGTACCCGGTGGCGCGCGGGTTCTGCTGGACAGTGGCACGCTCACCGCCAGGCACGTCGTCGTCTGCGCTGGCGCGTGGGTCGGCGAGCTCCTTCCGTCGCTGCGAGCGGCACTGCAGGTCGAGCGGCAGGTCCAGGCCTGGTTCCCGGCGCGCGATCGGTCGGTGTACGCGCCCGCACGGTTTCCGGTTTTCATCCGCGAGACCTGCGGGCACTTCGTCTATGGCATACCGTCGCCGGACGGGCACGCTCTGAAGGTCGGTATCCATCACGAGGGGATGCCTACCAGCGCAGGAACTGTCGACAGGTCCGTCAGCCAGGCCGATATCGCGTTGCTGACCAGCGTCGTCACCCAGTTGCTTCGCGGGGTCGAGCAAGCCGCTGACCGCGCGACCGTCTGTATGTACACAAACGCGCCGGACGGCCATTTTGTCATCGGAGCCGCGCCCGGTTTCGACAACGTCACCGTCGTATCTGCGTGCTCGGGACACGGCTTCAAGTTCGCGCCCGTCCTTGGCGAGATCGCCGCCGGTCTGGCGGTCGACGGTGGAACTGATCATCCCATAGCGCTCTTCGATCCGGCCCGGCTGCGCTAAGAGCGAAGCGGTCATCCGCCGGTTGCTGGAGGCCCGGCGACGGCTACAAGCGGATGCGAAAGTGGGGAGCCCGACCCGTCCCGCCGCCCTGTCGGCTCGGGCAGGTCGATGGGTACACCGGTCGCCGCCGCGCCGCGTGCCGGAGCATGGCCGGCCCAGGCCAGGATGAGGGTGTCCTCGCCCTTGAGGAAGCGGTGGCAGCGCACACCTCCGGTCCCGCGCCCCTTGGGTGGATAGTCCTCGTAGGGCGCGACCTTGACCGAGCCGCCGAGCGCGCCCGGCAGAGCGCCGCGGGCGCCTGCGACTGTGACGACACTCGCCGGTGTGTGAGGGTCAACCGCGCCGAAGTAGACCACCCGCTGGCCCCGGTCAAGGCGGATGCCGGCCATGCCGGCCGCAGCGCGCCCCTGCGGGCGTACCTGCTCGGCTTGGTAACGCAGCAGCTGTGCGTCGCTGCTCACGAAGACCAGGTCTTCCCGGCCGGTGATGAGTTCGGCGGCTCCGATCACCTCGTCGCCGTCATGCAGACCCACGACCTCCCACGAATCCTTGTTTTGTGGAAAGTCGGGTACGACCCGTTTGACCACACCGGCGGCTGTGCCAAGGGCGATACCTGGTGAGTCAGCGGACAGTGACGTGAGGCAGAGCACCCGCTCGCTCTTGTCCAGCGCAAGAAACTCGCCGAGCGGAGCCCCGCCGGCGAGGTTTGGAGTGTTCGCCGTCGGCGGCAGCACGGGCAGGTCAAGCACAGGCAGCCGAAGCATCTGGCCGGCCGACGTCAGCGCTCCCACCTCACCCCTAGCCGTCGCGCGGACGACCGAAAGGATCACGTCGTGCTTCGCCCGTCGCCCACCGGCCGGGAGCGGCTCGGCCGAGGTCGTCCTCGCCAGCAGGCCGGTTGAGGAGAGCAACACCCAGCACGGGTCATCGGGTACCTCGAGCGGCATGGAGGCGAGAGCGGCGGCGGGGACGCCGACGGCCTCGAGCAGGATTGTTCGCCGCGGCGTGGCGAAACGTGCAGCGATGTCTGCCAGCTCCGTCGACACGACCTCCCGTAGGAGATCCTCTGACTCGAGGATCGCGGTGAGCTCGGCGATCGTGCGTTCCAGCTCGATGAGCTCCTCTCGCAGCTTGGACACCTCTAGCGAGGTGAGCCGCCGGAGTGGCATGTCCAGGATGTGCTGGGCTTGGATCTCACTCAGGTCGAAAACCTGCATGAGCCGGGCTCGTGCCTGCGTCGTATCCCGGCTGGAACGAATGACCTGGACGACCTCGTCGATGTTGTCCAGGGCGACCAGGAGGCCCTCGACAATGTGCTTGCGCTCCTCGGCCCGCCGCTTGCGGTAAACGCAGCGGCGCCGCACGACCTCGAACCGGTGATCGAGATAGACCTGGAGCATCTCCTTCAATCCGAGGGTGAGCGGCTGCCCGTCGACCAATGCCACGTTGTTGATGCCGAAGGAGTCCTCCAACGGCGTCAGCCGGTAGAGCTGTTCGAGGATTGCCTCCGCGTTGAAGCCGTTCTTGACTTCGATGACCAGGCGAAGGCCTCTTTCCCGGTCGGTCAGATCGGTGAGGGCGGAGATGCCGCCGATCTTCTTAGCCTGCGCCAGCTCCTGGATACGGGTCATCACCCGCTCTGGGCCAACGCCATAGGGCAGCTCGGTCACGACGATGCCCTTGCGCCTGGCCGTGACATTCTCGATCCGAGCGGTCGCGCGAGTGCGGAACGAGCCGCGCCCGCTCTCGTAGGCCTCCCTGATCCCGTCCAGACCGACGATCTTCCCGCTGGTAGGCAGGTCAGGTCCAGGTACGAAGCGCATCAGGTCGTCGAGGCTCGCCTGCGGATTATCGATGAGGTGCCGGCAGGCGGCCACGACCTCACCGAGGTTGTGGGGCGGCATGCTGGTCGCCATCCCAACCGCGATTCCCGCGGCGCCGTTGACGAGAAGGTTGGGGAATGCTGCCGGCAAGACCTGCGGTTCGAGCTCCCTGCCGTCGTAGTTGGGCCCGAAGTCGATGACCTCCTCATCGATGTTTTCCACCATCGCTGCAGCAGCTGATGCCATCCGGCATTCGGTGTTGTGGTTGACGAAACCGCCCGCGAGGAACGAATGATCCTCACTCTCGACCCGAAGCGAATAGACCTCCACGTCGCCCGCGTCCTCAACCCGGAGCACAGGTACGAAGCGGTAGCCAGAGTCCATGATCGGCAGAATCGTCCGCAGAACCTCGAGATCTTTGAAGCGGCTCACGATCAAGCTGCGATCGATGTTCCACCGCTCGAACCGATCGAAATTGTTGCGAAGCAGCCAGGATCGGCCGCTACCGCGAATGCCGGGCAGTGCAGACCGTACGTAATCTGCGACGTAAGGTGCGTGGTCGCCGGTGAGCCGGCGGCTTCGCGCTGGAAGCGCTCGCAGAATCCGATCAAGCTTTTGTTGCTTCAGGGCGACGAAGCCGACTCGCTCCGCGTACGCCCGAACGTTGTGGCGACCGGAGATGACAAGGCGGTGCTCTCCGCGGGCATAGGCGGTCCGGTTGCTGTGGATTCCGAACTCGAGAAGCAGCTCTTGGATCTCGCCCGCCAGCCGCGAGCTATAAGTCGAGTACTGGATCGTGAACGAGTCGTCTGTAGGGTGCGTAATTCCACCGTCCCCCTCGAATGCCGCCATGAGAAATGCCCGCTTGACAGCTGTTCCGCCCTGCCAAACGACCTCGGGTACGAATTTCGAGGCGGACTTGTGATCTATCAACTCTGCCAAGGGGCTGACTTGGAAGCTCGACATGTCTTGTATGTCGAGTTCGAAGATTGGCCGGCGTGACCGGCGGGTCTGACGGGCGGAGATGTAGCGAGAGCCTCCGACGAGGTTGTCGTAGGCGAAGAGCACCTCATCGAAGAATGCTTTATCCGTGTTGTTGAAGCCGGCGCGGCCCGGGGATGCCCAGCCCTCGCTCACCCAAGCGCCGCTGAGCAAGCCCAGCATGTATTGCCTTGCTGTCGGGACCGCCGTCGTCCACGCGTTCCTGGCCAGGCAGACGATGGTTCCGGGCGTGACCTCGTCGAGGCGGAGCCACTGCAAGACAGGAACGCCCACGACGGGAACGAGGCACAGCACCGGATGGTTTGTGCTGCCGCGGAGGGTGTGGCCGCTCTTCGTAACCAGGCGCTTCGTGGGATGGACGCCGGAATTGAAGACCTTGCTCACCCGAACTGGCTTGCCGTCCTTGTCGAGTACTTGGAAGTCCGCCCCTGCTTCACTGTCGGTCGGCAGATCGACAAGATCCGCAATCCGGATGCTGCGACCGTCGGGAAGCGGAACGCGGGTGTCCCCGGCGACGCAGTAGCGCATCGCAGCCGGTCCGTCGTCCAGGTTGCCAAAGTTGCCGTGGCCGTCGACCAGCGGCAACCGCATCGAGAACGGCTGGGCCATGCGGACGAGGGCGTCGTAGATCGCACCGTCACCATGCGGATGCAGCTTGCCCATGACCTCGCCGACGACCCTGGCCGACTTGACGTGACCGCGGTCAGGTCGCACGCCCATCTCGTTCATCTGGTAGAGGATCCGGCGGTGGACCGGCTTGAGCCCGTCCCGTGCGTCCGGCAAGGCTCGCGAATAGATGACGGAGTAGGCGTACTCCAGGAACGATCCCTGCATCTCCGACGCGACGTCGGTGTCGAGAATCCGTTCTTCGAAGTCCTTGGGGGGCGGGGTCGTCGTGCGACGGGCCATGACTGACGCTCCAGGCATTCGTACTGGTCGCGCCCACATTAGCCCGGACGACCGACTGGATCCTGGCACGACGCGGCGGCCCTGTGGAGCGGGTTGTCTCACCGGATCGGGCGGGCGCCGAGCTGAGAGATCGCCCTGGCCGCAAGTGCGGTTCCGGCCTCCAGCGCGGTCTTCGGATCATCACCCAGGAGGCGCGCCGCGAGGAAGCCTGCGGCGAAAGCGTCCCCGGCGCCGGTCGAATCCACCACGTCGGCGGCGATCCCCTCGACCCGCACGCGGCCGGCGCCTTCGCCCGCCCACATGGCCCCGGCGGCCCCAAGCTTCACGACGACCTCGGAATAGTGGCCGATCAGCCCGTCCGCCGCGGCGTCCGGATCGGATACGCCAGTGATTGCCACGGCCTCGTCGAGGTTCGCGAAGAGCAGATCGGCCGCGCCGGTCCAAGAGAGGAAATTCTCCGCGCCGGCCGCCGCGAGAGGAGCAGCCGAGGCAGCGTCGACCGAAAGCGTCATGCCGATCTCGCGAGCGCGTCGCTGCGCCGCGAGTCCGGCCGCGCGAGAGGCACTGTTGAACAGCGTGTACGCAGACAAGTGCAGGTGCGTCGCCCAGGTAAACGGCTCCGCACCAAGATGCTCGGGGCGCAGGCCGGCGTTCGCCCCGGGATCAGGCAGCATCGAGCGCTCGCCATCGGGGTGTACGAGCACGACGCAGGTTCCGGTGGGCAGGTCCGCGTCTGTGTCGGCGCACACCGCCACCCCGGCTGCCCGCAGAGCCTCCGTGGCCGCCCGCCCGAACGAGTCTGACCCCACCCGTCCGAGAAACGCAGTGGAGACCCCGATCGCTGCGAGCCAGGCGGCGACGTTGGCGGCCGATCCACCCCAGCCCGTACGGATTCGCGCCGGGGTGTCAGTCGCTCGTGTGATCTCGGCGCTCAACGCGACCGTGACATCAACCATGAGGTCGCCCATCGCCAGGATGCGCGGGCGATCCACTGGCCCGCGCCCGTTGGCTGGGCCGAGCCGACGGCGGCTCATGCTGCCCGGCGCGAGGACGCGACGGCGATGTCGGCGGCGAGTGCGGCGTTGTTCACCACCAGTCGGATGTTCGCCTCGAGGCTCGCGCCGCTGGTCTGCTCGTGGAAGTAGGACAGGAGGTAGGGTGTCACGTCCTTGCCGGTGATCCCCGCCGAACGTGCGGCCGCGAGACCAGCGATGAGCACTCGATCATGGAGGATGGGGTCGAGTTGCTCCTCGGGGGGCAGCGGGTTGGCCACGACGAGAGCCTGCCGCACGGTCAGCAGGCGCCGTGCCGCCACAATGGCGGCAATCTCCTCCGGGCTGTCTGCCCGCCACTGGACCGGCTGGCCCGAATCGGTCAGATAGAAGCCCGGGAACCGGTCGGTGCGGAAGCCCACGACACCGATCGACAGTGACTCCATCCGTTCTAGAGTCGCGGGAACGTCGAGGATGGACTTCACGCCGGCGCAGACCACGGTGATCGGGGTCTCTGCCAGCGTATAGAGGTCCGCCGATTCGTCCCAGGACAGCGCGGCCTCCCGGTGGACACCGCCGATGCCCCCGGTGGCGAAGATCTGGACACCGGCCCGGTGTGCGAGGTACGCGGTGGCCGCAACTGTGGTCGCCCCGGCGTGACGCATTGCGAGGGCCGGCCCAAGATCCCGGACGCTGACCTTCGCGACATCGGCATCAGGCGTGTCATCCATTCGCAGGTCGGTCGGCTCACCAGCGATGCCGCGGAGCCCTGCCTCATCGAGCCCGATCCGCACCTCGCCGTCCAGGAGAGCGATCGTCGCCGGCGTCGCGCCGTGTTTGCGTACGACGGCCTCGATCTCGCGTGCGATCCGTAGGTTGTCCGGCCGGGGCAGGCCGTGGCTGATGATCGTGCTTTCGAGCGCGACAACCGGCCCGCCGGTGTCAAGCGCTACCGCGACCTCGGGATCGACCCGCGTCAGGTCTGTCACGTGCGTGACGCTACCCGGAGGTAAAGCGGTGCCGCGGAACGCTCGTCCCGGTGGCCCAGTCGCCGTACGGTGGACTCGTGGACGGCTTTGCCGACCGCGCCCACGCCGGCCGGGTTCTGGCCGCGCACCTTACGGACGTCGGGATCGACGGTAACGATGCCGCCGACCTGGTGGTGCTCGGCCTACCTCGGGGTGGCGTGGTGGTGGCAGCCGAGGTCGCTGCCCGGCTCGGTGTTCCCGCGGATGCCTTCGTCGTGCGCAAGCTGGGTGTCCCCGGCCACGAAGAGCTGGCGATGGGGGCAATCGCCGCAGGTGGCGTCCGAGTGGTCAACGAGGACATCGTCGCAGATCTGCGCATACCTCCTGAGACTGTCGACGCGGTTACCGAGCGGGAAGAGGCGGAGCTCGCCAGACGGGAGCAGTCGTACCGCGGCGGCCGAGAGCCACCCAAGCTCACCGGTCGCACCGTAGTGCTCGTTGACGATGGGCTGGCGACCGGCGCGACCATGCGAGCGGCGGTGGAAGCAGTGCGTGCACAATCGCCGGTTCGGCTTGTCGTCGCGGTGCCGGTGGCTCCGCCGGATACGGTTGCACGGTTCAGCGCGGAGGGCGTCGAGGTGCGCTGTCCGCTCACGCCGCGCCTGTTCGGTGGCGTCGGTCAGTTCTACCAGGACTTCTCCCAGACAACAGATGACGAGGTGCGAGCGATCCTCTCGACCACTGAATGATCGTCTTCTGTGCCCGCGGCGCACGTCGATGAGCAGGGTCCGGCGGGTCCTAGGAACATTGGCCGACCGGCCCTACGCAGAAAGTCGTTCGTGATCTGTCGGGGTCCTCTGAGATGGTCGAATCGTGACCGCCGTGACCGCCGGAGGGGACTTCAAGCTGGCACCGTCCGCCCGCCGCTTCCTGCTTGGAGTCGCATTCTCCGCGCTCGGCAACGGGCTCGTCCTGCCCTTCCTGATGGTCTACCTCCATAACGCGCGTGGCATCGCCACCGCGACGGTGGGACTTGCGCTGGCGTGGATGGCCGCCTTCCAGCTGGGGCTGGCCGCTCCAGCAGGATCGCTCGTCGACAAGATCGGCCCACGCCGGGTGCTGATGATCGGCGTGACCGTCATGGGCATTGGCACCTTGCTGCTGGCCTTTGTCCAGGCACCATGGCACGTCTTTGCCGCGGCCACCGTCATGGCGGTCGGCGGTGCCGGCCTCTGGTCTCCGACCTCCGCGATGCTCGCGTCGATGGTGCCTGCCGAGCAACGCCAACGCGCGTTCGGCATCCAGTTCGCCTTGCTCAACCTCGGCATCGGCGTCGGGGGACTGATCTCTTCCGCGATCGTCGACGTGGATCGGGTGGGCAGCTTCCAGATCTTGTACGCATTCGATGCGCTTACTTTCTTCGGTTACGCCGGCATCTTGCTGACAATGCGAGGCGTCGGCGGCCCGGTGTTGCGACCGCAGCCCATTCGCCATGGAGCAACCGATCACGACGCCGAGACACCAGGACGGTCGACCACGCCGGAGGGTCGCCAAGGTGAGGCGGGCTGGCGCCTCGTGCTACAAGATCGCGTCCTCCGCCGGGTGGTCTTTATGGCCCTGCTCGCCATTACCTCCGGATATGCACAGTTCGAGGCTGGTTACACCGCATTCGCCACACAGCAAGCCGACCTGCAGCCAAGGTTGCTCGGCATCGCATTCGCCGCCAACACAGGCATGATCGTGGCGAGCCAGATGCTGGTCCTCAAGCGGCTCGAGGGTCGTTCACGGACCGGTGCGCTCGCGATCGTGCTGGTCATTTGGGCCGGATCCTGGCTCTTCGTCGGGGCGGCTGGGCTCGTTCCCGGCACTGGCCTGGCCACCGCGCTCCTGATCGTCGCGCCCGCGATCTTCGCGATCGGGGAGACCATGTGGGCGCCGATCACCCCGGCGATCGTGAACGATTTGGCGCCGGCCGAGCTTCGTGGCCGTTACAACGCGACCGTGTCGATGATGTGGAGCATCTCGTT
>Ga0066905_100000237_pt1 | contig 13400 bp, 13 predicted proteins | sample PanSoiMetaPlot36_FD_67483 | JGI IMG/M metagenome (GOLD analysis project Ga0066905, IMG submission 67483) | Tropical forest soil microbial communities from Panama analyzed to predict greenhouse gas emissions - Panama Soil Plot 36 (version 2) | ecosystem: Environmental > Terrestrial > Soil >... | reverse complement strand
GGCACGCGCGCGACGAGCGGCTGTCCGCCCACATCGAGATGCACAAGGGTTTCGCTGCCGAGGGGCTCTACGACAAGCACGTCGGCGTTGCCCACGCCGTGGTTGGCGGCACAGAGGGTCACGAATTCCGGTCGGATACCGAGCTGGAGCTCTCCTTCGTAGGTGGAGAGCTCCATGGGGATCACCAAGCTCCCGACCTCGATCACGCGTCCCTTCTCCGCGGCGCGCCCCCGCCCCTGAAGGACGTTCATTCCGGGCGTGCCCACGAAGCGGGCGACGTGCACGTCCGCGGGACGCTGGTACACCTCTTCCGGGGTGCCAACCTGTAGCAGCCGTCCCTCGTGGAGCACGGCGATGCGCTGGCCGATCGTCATCGCCTCCGTCTGATCGTGCGTTACATAGATCATCGTCGCACCCAACGCGCGATGCAGCGCGAGCAGCTCGCCCCGCAGCGCGATGCGCAGCCTCGCATCGAGACGCGACAGTGGCTCGTCGAGAAGAAACACCTGCGGCCCGCGTACGACGGCCCGCCCCAACGCGACGCGCTGCCGCTCACCCTCGGACAGCTGGTCCGGCATGCGGTCGAGCACATCCTTCAAGCCGAGCCGGGTCGCCGCCTCGAGAACGCGGCGCGCGACTTGGGCCGCGGCAACGCGGCGCACTTCGAGCGGAAAGGCGATGTTTTCGCGGACCGTGAGGTGCGGATAGAGAGCCGGGTTTTGGAACACCATGGCGACGTCACGCTCGGCAGGAGACAGCTGCGTGACGACGCGCTCACCGATCACTACGTCGCCGGAGCTGGGCACTTCGAGACCGGCGATACACCGCAGCACTGTCGTCTTGCCCGAGCCGGACGGCCCGAGGAGCACGAGGAGCTCGCCGTCGCGCACCTCGAGATCGAGCGGATGGAGCGCCTGAACGCCGCCGTCGAACACCTTGCTGAGGCGGCGGACTGTGATCGGCGCCATCGGTTATGTGGTCAGGCCGATAGGAACGCCCGCGCCAGGACGTACGCGACCGCCCATACGACGAATCCCGTCACGATCACGCCAGAAATTTTTTCGATGGGTTTCGTAGTCGCGCCGGTCGTGGCGGTGAGCGCGTTGATCTCGAACAACGCGATGAGGACGAGGATCCCCGTCCAGTACGCCAGATGATTGCCGCCGCCCGGCAGCGTGTAATGCGATGCCGCACCCATGAAAAACAACATCGGCACGGAGAACACGACGTTGGTGCGCGAGGCGAGAAACGCTCGCCGCGCCGCGGCGGGTGCGGCGGCATTGGCCTGCCCACCGGAGGCCGCAGCTTTGGCCGACGCGATCACGATCTTCTGATTGCGCCAGATCACGCCCCACACGTTGATCAGCATCAGTGTGCCGAACAGCGCGCCGGTGAAGATCGTGACGGTCCAGGGGTCGGACCAGTTGAGAGAGCCGCCGACACGCCTGCCGATGATCGCCGCGCCGCTCAGCCACGTCACGAGCGCCGACCACCGGAACCAGGCGAGCGCGCGCGGGACGAGCTTCTGCGTCGCGGCGCTCTTGGTGGCGGGATCCGCTTCGGCCATGAATGGACCCTGCACGAAATTGAAGTAATACAGGAGACCGATCCACGTAATGCCGGCCAGGAAGTGCAGCCAGCGAAGCATCAACTCCGCCACGGGCGCCTCCGGGGTAGGAGATGACAACACGTTGCGCGGAGCAAAATAGGGGAGGAACCGTCGCGCGCAATGCGGGGTTTGACAGGCAACTCTCGAAGGACGGAAACGAATGGCACAGGTGAAGGAGCAACGCGCTGCCGGGACGATGGGGGAAACACGGCACGTACTGCCCAAGCTGCCCTACGACTTCGCGGCGCTCGAGCCCCACATCGACGCGCAGACCATGCAAATCCATCACGGCAAGCATCATCAGACCTACATCACGAATCTCAACAACGCCCTTAGCAAACACCCCGAGCTCTTCACAAAGAGCCTCGACGAGCTACTCCGCGATATCAGTTCCGTACCCGAGGACATTCGCACTACCATTCGCAACAACGGCGGCGGGCACCACAATCACTCGCTGTTCTGGACCATCATGGCACCGGTCTCGAAGGGCGGGGGCGGCGAACCGGACGGGGTGCTCGCCGAAGCGATCCGGCGCACATTCGGCGACTTCGCCAAGTTCAAGGAGCAGCTGAGTACCGCGGCGACCTCACAGTTCGGCAGCGGCTGGGCGTGGCTGACCGTCGCCAATGGAAAACTGGAAGTCGCAGGACGTCCCAACCAGGACAGCCCCGTCATGGACAGCAAGATTCCCATCCTGGGTCTCGACGTGTGGGAGCACGCCTACTACCTCAAGTATCAACATCGCCGGTCGGATTACGTCGCGGCCTGGTGGAACGTCGTGAATTGGGCCGAGGTGGGACGCCGATTCGACGCCGCGCTATAACTCCGCGCAGATCCGGTTGACGGCGCTGAGCAGCATCTCGAGGTCTATGGGCTTCGACAAGATCTCGTCAACTTCGAGGTGCGCTCCAGACCACTCGCGTGTCGCCGCGGAGAGCACAACAACGGGAATCGCCTGCAGTTTCGGAATGCGCCGTTTCACTGAGAGAAACTGGCGGCCGTCCATATTCGGCATCTTGTAATCGAGCAGGATCAAATCGGGCGGATTGATTTTCTCCAGCACCTGCAGGGCGTGGTGGCCGTCCCGCGCCGTATGCACGACAAAGCCTTCATCTTCGAGCAAATCGCGCAACGTCATGCGGACGTCTGGATCGTCATCTACAAGCAGGATCGAGCGACGCATAGTGGTTGACTCTTGTAAACACTAATGCCGCCGCCGGGTTCGTATTAGGCCCATCTGGAGTAATCCAAGAGATTGAGATGCGCATCAGATCAGAAATGTGCATTCGCGATCGGAAGCATCCGAAGAATACCGCGGTTGTTTTGCGCCCGGTTGAGGACACCGAGTTGCAGGCCTTTGAGGGTCCGTGCGGAGTTGTAGATGCCGATCGACAAGCCAACTTGCGGTCCCCGCACGCGATTATAGGCGGCGATAGACACGCCGTGCAGCTCACGGGTCTTCACGTAGAGCGCGGTGCTCCATCCCTTTATGGAACGCGCATCGACAGTGTAGCCCGCAAGCCCAACACCGCGGAGTCGGTCGGTAGCAACCGTCGCCAGTCCACTCAATCCAAGGCCGTGGAGCGATCCCGTTGTCACGCTCGCGAGCCCACCGATCGACACGCCGCGCGTGTCACCGTTCGCAACGGTGGCGAGCCCTCCGACGCCGATACCAGTGAGGTCGCGATTGACCACTGTCGCAAGCCCACCCACGCCGATTCCACCCAGACTGCCGTTCGCAACCGTGGCGAGTCCGCCGATGCCGATTCCGGTGATATCCTGGTTGACTACCGTCGCAAGTCCGCCGACGCCAATGCCGGCAAGGCTGCCGTTCGCAACCGTAGCAAGCCCGCCGATGCCAGCGCCCGTCAGGTCGCGATTGACGACTGTGCCAAGGCCCGCCACGGCGAGGCCCCAGAAATCCTGATTAGCCACCGTTCCCAATCCCGAGATCGCGATTCCTTCGACATCACCGTTCGACACTGCTCCGAGTCCGCCGACGGCAAGACCCTCGAGCCGACCGTTCGAGACCGCGCCAAGACCGCCGATCACAATCCAGCGGGCGCGGCGCTCCGCCACCACGCCGGCGATGCCGATCCCGATTCCGTTCAACTCGTCGACACCGGGGCCGGCGATGCCGATCGCGAGACCGTTGACGGTGCCGGACAGGGGTTCGCGCGGCTTCCAGATGGTGACGTTGACGCCGTTTACGACATCAAGGTTTGCATCTGCAAAGTTGATGCGCAGCCCGTTGGTCCGCGCCGCGTTTCCAATGACAATGCCATTGTCCCGATATCCGAGTGTGACATGCCAGTGGCTCGCGCCGCGTCGTGGCGCCCTGTCGGTGCTCGTGGTGTCTTGGGAAAAGAGAGTGGCAGGCAGGAACAGCAGCGCGACGGCCAGTCGGGGCATGGCCGCCCTACGACATGCGCCTCATGCCCGTTTCAGGATACCGAACCACGACGGGGTCTTAGCGCGGGGGGACTAATCGTCGAGGGGCGCAGCGAAGACTTCCGCATTGCCCTCGTCATCGTAGGCAACAGTGACTCGCCACGGCCTGCAACACACCTGACAGTCCTCGACATAATCTTGAAAATTGCCGCCACCCGCGTCGATGCCGATTTCGTTGGGTTCGCCGCAGTAGGGACACGTCACCATGCCTTCGGTGTCGGCCGTGCCGTCGCCGAGCGGGAATTCCTCCTCGAGATTGTCGCCGGCGAAGTCGACCATTACTTCCACCCCATCCGGTCGCGCAGCGACGTAACGTGCGCGGTGTGGTGCCGTCCATGCCACGCGTATAGCGCGACCAGCGTGTCGAGGGAAGGCGTGCCCCACTCGGGGTGCTTGACCGTGCGCGCGAAATCTTCCGGTTGCATCCCGCGCAACAGGTTCACCCAGCGCACATGCAGCGACGTGAGCAAGTCGAGCGACGAAGCGATCGGCGCCGCCGTTTCGGGCGTCCGCGCCCAATCTTTCTCCTCGTAGGTCTTGATCGCCGGGTTGTCCTCGGTAAGACCCCACTTGAACCGCATGTAGGCGTTCATGTGACTGTCCGGCAGGTGATGCGCCACTTGTCGTACCGTCCAGCCGCCGGTCCGATAGGGCGTGTCGAGCTGCGATTCGTTCAAGCCAGCGACTGCGCCGCGGAAGTGGACCGGCGCGTCCGCAATCTGCTGAATCGCGGCGGCCCGCTCCTTACTCGAGAGCTGCGGAACCGGTGTGAACTTTCCTATTGGATACCGCTCATCGCTCACGGAGTGACTCGCCAGTTGGTGTTCAGTTCGGTGGAGCCCCATTTGATGCGCAGGATCCCACTCAGATTTGCATATCCCGTCCCCGGCTGCGGCGCGTCAGGGACGAGGTAGATCGACAGCGCAGATTCCGGTTCCGACAACGTGCGGCTGGTCAGTGCCACTCGACCAATATCCTTGGCTGCGTCGCGGTCGGTGCCCCATTGACCGGTGCCACGATTCACGATCAGCGAATAGCCAGCGCGGGTGTATAGGACGAACAACGAGTAGTCGCCACGCGGCAGTTTCAGGTCGCCGAGGCTGATGTCGAGATCGGTGTGCAACGTCGTCGCCGTGTTGGCGCCGAAGCGCCACACCGTATCCAGCGGAATCAGTCCGCCTTCGACTTTGCGCCCTCTGGCATGTGGTTGCCCATATGAGATGGCAATCCGCGATGGCCCGGTGAGACTCGCGTCCTCTTCGTACCACGAGTCGCCGATGCGTCGGGAATTCAGATGGACCTCGACGGTCGCAAAGCTGCTCGCCGCGACGCGCAGGGGCGTTGACGGAGCCGGTGGAGGAGCGGGAGGGTTTTGCGCCGCCGAGACGGCGGGAATCAGCAACATGCCGAATGCGACAGCCCTCGCTGACATGGTGTCCCCTTGAAAACGCAGAATAGAGCCTCGGACTGCACGTCGATCAAGGATGCGGAGTTAGGGGGGAATGGAGCGGATGGGATTCGAACCCACGACCCCCTGGTTGCAAACCAGGTGCTCTCCCAACTGAGCTACCGCCCCCCAAACGCCACGAAAATAGAGACATAGCGGCGATACCGGTAGCAATGACCCGTTCGCGCAACTACGGGAAAACCCTTGCTTTGCGCGCGAGGTCCCTCACTGGTTACGGGACAGACCGCCAGGACTGATCCTTCTCGCCAGTCGAGCAATAACCCCAAACACGATTTTAAGGGAGGTTATCAGAAACGTTTTGACACGCCCTGTGGCATCGGTGCAACATGGCCGAACGGACCAATGGAACGATTCTCCGACTTTGGTATATCGATGTGGAGTATTGAATTGCGGAGGCGGTATGCAATTTCCAGATCTGAGTCCCAGAGCGAATGTCACGTTGATGCGGCGCGGGATGATAGTGCTCGGTGATCGCGAAGCCCGGCTCCTTGAAGCAGTGGAACGTGTGCGGTCGATCAAAGACGCGGCGGCAGAGGCAGGGATCAGTTATCGCACCGCGTGGAGCGCGATTCAACAAATGGAGCAAGCGCTCGGCAGACCGATTGTTGTATCGCGAGCCGGTGGTCCCGGCGGCGGCGCGACCACGTTGACCGAGGAGTGCCGGCGTCTCCTATCGATCTACCAGGATCTGCGGCGCGAGTTGGATGACTGTTTGACCCGCGTCTGGGAAGCACCAGAGGCGCTTCACCAAGTCGGCTAACGCGTTATCGCAAGTGCGTAGCCGCCGAGCGACGTGCGCAGCTGATAATTTGGCTGCGCCACTCCTTCGATCGTCCCGCTGTACTGGCTCAACGCGTTCACGTCAGGGACGCCGATTGTCATGATTACGGCGCCCTGCGTGAGCCGACCAATCAACGCAAATCGCGTCGTATTGCCGGTGAGCGGCGGCTGAAACAGCCGCAGACCGGTGCCCCCTGTGGCCTTCGTGAGCGTGGAGCCTGCAGGACCGATGATCGTCAGCACGATCGCAGAATCCGCACCCGAGTTCGGCGTTGTGAGCCGCACCTGCAGCTCCCCCGCGCCACTGCCCGTTGAGTCGCCGCAGCTCGATCCGAGGATCACCACGACGCTCAGAAGGCCCGCGTGCAAGAGCTTTTTCATGGGCGGCCTCCTTCCTTTGCTATTGCCTGCAGCATCGCGGCACTCAGCGGCGCTCCGGTCGTTTTCACCCATGCGAGAAAATCCCCGACGTCGAACACCGAGTTGTTATTGCCAAGAAAATCGAGATAACGGACCTGATCCGTGGTGAGAGGAGCGGTGGGACCGAGTAGATGCGTCACGACCTGCGCCGTCGCCAGCGTCGGTGCCGAGACGGACATGGTGAATGCCCGGTTCAGGCTTTGCCCGCCGGACGTCACCGTTGCGGTATAAGTGAAATTGCCGGTCTCGCGCGGAAAGCCGGATATCACACCAGTCGCCGCCGCGAGTGTCAGACCTTGCGGCAGCGCCCCCGAGGTGATGCTCCAGCTGTTCACGCCGGTCCCGCCGGTGGCGCGCAGCGTGTCCGCATAGGCTGTCCCCATCACGCCGTTCGGCCGCGCGGCCGGCGTGGAAATCACCAAGGCTCCGAAATTCGCCCTCACCGAATAGGGACGACCCATTGGCAACGTCAGGACATTGTTCGTGGTGACGGTATCGCCGGACCAGCCGCCGAAAACGTCTGGCCCGCCTGCCGTCGCGGTGAGCGTCACGGCACGACCCTCGGCGATGAACGTCCCCGCGAGGTTGATCGCGGTGTCGGCTTGAATGGTCCCGTTCCCGTTGACCGTCGCGACAAGCTTGAAGTCGCGCGAGACGTTCGCGATAAGCGTGCCACCCGACAGGCTGCCGGTGTACGCGTGCGAAATGCCCCCCCCATCCGACCACGACTGGAAGTGGAACCGCCTACGGCCGTCCGCCGAGAGCTGCCCGTCGTCGAAATTGACCGCATAGGCGCCGCCGTCATCGAGCAAGTCACGGTAGACATTGTACGGCACGCCCTGGAACTGAATAACGGCGTTGCTGTCGCTCGCGCGCACGACGGTCAGGGAGCCGAATCGAATGCGGAAAGACATGGTGTTGTCACTCACGAGCTGTTGCACGGCATCGATACCGAAGCCGGCGAAGGAGGCGTCGTAGTTCTTGCGTGCTGCGGGCGACGTGCGAAAAACGAAGGCCGGGTTCGAGGTCGTGCCTGGGTACAGATCGCCGGCATCGCCGCGATCGGAGCAGCCAAAACTGATCGAGGTTGAAGGACAGTTCACGCCCGCAGGTGACGCATCGAGATTTCCGAACGCGTCTGCCTGCACGACGGCAAGCCCGTGTATCAGGCCGGCGTTCATGTCGTTGCTTGGAGCGCCCTGCGCGATCTGCGCGGAGTCGACGTGCCAGATCAATAGCCCGCCGGCACAACCTGCGGGGTTACCGGCCTGGCGACAATGAAAGCGAATCATCGCGCTGTCCGACTGCGCGCGTTGCCGATTCTCGATCAGGAAGTACTCGCCTCTCGGGTTCGCGCCCTGGACGGGCACATAGAACGCAGTATCCGACAAGGGAGCGGCTTGGAACGTGTAGGTTCCGGTCGTTGTGAGCGGGACGGCCGTCACCCAGCCGAGCTCGTTCAGCGACCAGGCCTCCATCCGCGAGGGACTGAGCCCGGACGAGAAGCTTCCTGAGCTCATCAGGCCCCACTGCCCGATGCCCTCCGTCTCGTTGCTCGTGTCATACAGGTCGGGCAACCCGAACCCGTGCCCCGTCTCATGCGCCACGGTGCCGATCGGCATGATTTGGGATCCATTGCACACGGATGCGCCACCCACTGCGGGCTGCAATATGTAATCGCTGATCGTTACGCCGTCCTGGGTCTGGAATGGCGGATTGAGAAAGAAGCGATGCGCCCAAAGATGATTCTCCGGCGCACTCGGCGGACCGCACTCGGCTCCGATCGCCTGATGCATGAACAGTATCAACGGCACCGCCCCCCCCACGGCGAACTGGGAAAAGTCGATCTGTGCGTCGAGCTCGATCAACGCCTCGCGCAATGCGGACTGCATGCGCGTGATTGCCAGATTGCTGAACAGACCGTTGCAGTTGGGGGAGTTGAAGGGGTTGTTCTGCTGGCAGGTCGTGCTCGTGCCCCCCACGTACCACACTTCGGCGCTGTCGAGATTCGCGTAACCGTAGACGTTGCCCTGAATGTCGAACAGCCCGTTCGACATCTCATTATAGAAGGAGCGCAGCGTGTACGGCCTGCCCGCCGCGGCGCCCGTCGGCGTTGGAGCAAACAGTACCTCGTCATAAGCCGATTCTGGAAACGGTGGCGCTGGAGAATCCTTGTAACGAAACAGGATGGCCGGAACGTTCAGCACGCCGGTCAGAGCGGTTGACGACGGAGCTGGAGAGGCTCCGGTCCGTGCGGTGCGGCCGAACGACTGATTGAGAGTGGAGAACTGACCCGTCGACATCAGTCGCGCGCGCGTCTCGCGGATCTCACGGGCGCGCGTGCGCAAGACGCCATCCTTGCGAAAATCAAACCCCGGAACTTCCCAGTAGTGGTTTCGCTTGCGCTGCGCGGGAGCCTGACCGACGACAATTGCAGACAACAGGGCGACGACGCCCAGCGTCCGAACGAGATATGACGCCACCTATTAACCTCCCAGGGAGGAACGACTAGCCCTGCGTAGGAACGCCCGCAATCTAGGCTATTCCTCCCATGCCAGGGAAGCTGTGGCAGGTCTCACACACGGTCTAACTCAAATAACCACTCGCCCTTGCCAATTCGATATACCCGGGCTAAGCTCTACCCACTCTTTCCGGAAAACTCGAGGTTTCGTTGCGCACAGAGACCCTGCAGAACATCGCGCTGTTCGACAAGTGTAAGAATTTCACCCGGGCGCGCGAAGTCCAGGCTGCGGGGCTGTATCCCTACTTCAAGCCGATCTCCCGCTCCGAAGACACCGTCGTCGTCATCGAGGGCGAGGAGCGGGTGATGATGGGGTCGAATAACTACCTCGGCCTGACCCATCATCCCGAAGTGTTGGCAGCAGCGCGGGCCGCCCTCGACCGGTACGGCTCGGGCTGCACCGGAAGCCGGTTCCTCAACGGCACCTTGGACCTGCACGAGCAGTTGGAAGCCGAGCTCGCCGAGTTCCTCCGCAAGGAAGCCTGCCTCGTCTTCTCGACAGGCTACCAGGCCAATCTTGGTCTGATTTCCGGTCTGGTCGGGCGGGCGGAAGTCGTCTTCCTCGATAAGTTGGACCACGCCTCGATCGTCGACGGCGCCAAGATGTCCCACGGCGAGACCCAGCGGTTCAACCATGGCGATCTCGCGGGGCTCGAGCGCAAGCTCCAGAAGGTGCCTGAGGGCACGGGCACGATGATCATCGTCGACGGCGTCTATTCGATGGAAGGCGACATCGCCGACGTACCGGGGCTGCTCAAGATCGCACAGAAGTACGGCGCGGCCCTCGCGATCGACGACGCCCACTCGATCGGTGTGCTCGGACCCAACGGCGACGGCACGGCCGCGCACTACGACATGGTCGACGAAGTCGATCTGATCGTCGGGACGTTCTCGAAGTCGCTGGCGTCGATTGGCGGCTTCGCCGCGGGGTCGGAGAACGTGATTCACTACCTCCGCCACCACTCGCGGCCCCTGATCTTCACCGCCGCGCTGCCGCCCGCCAACACGGCCGGCGTGCTCGCCGCACTCCACGTGATGCAGCGTGAGCCGGAGCGCCGCGAGCAGCTCTGGCGCAATGCGCGGCGCCTGCAGGACGGCATGCGGTCACTCGGCTTCGACATTGGGCCGACTGAAACCCCAATCGTGCCGGTGCTGATCGGCCCGCTCGAAAAGACCTTCCTCTTTTGGCGGAAGCTCTTCGACGCCGGCGTCTTCACGAACCCTGTGGTCCCGCCCGCGGTGCCGCCGTCACAGTGCCGGCTGCGCACGAGCCTGATGGCGACCCATACGGCCGACCAGATCGACCACGCTCTCGAGGTCTTCGGGCGCCTCGGAAAAGAGCTGGGGGTCATCTGACCGCAGTGGAGATCGTGCCCGTCTCGGACGGGCGCGGTCTCGATCGTTTCATCGCTTTTCCGTACGACCATTACCGCGATGCTCCACTCTGGGTGCCGCAACTGCGCCGCGACATGCGGACGTTGCTCTCTCCAGCAAAGAATCCTTTTTTTGAGCACGCGGAAGCCCAATACTTCCTTGCGGTCGGACGGTCGGACGGTCGGACGGTCGGACGGATTGGGGCGATCAAGAATGACATGCATAACCGCGAGCATCAGGACCGTGTAGGGTTTTATGGCTTCTTCGAATCCGTGGACGACCAGGGTGTCGCCAATGCGCTGTTCGACACCGCGGCGGCTTGGCTCCGAGCCAAGGGGTTCGACACCATGCGGGGGCCGATGAACCCATCGGTCAACGACGAGTGCGGGCTGCTGATCGAAAACAACGGCACGCCACCTTCGCTGATGATGCCCTACAACTTCTCCTACTACCAACAACTACATGAGCGCTATGGCTTTACGAAAGCCAAGGACCTCCTCGCGTTCGATGGAGGCGGCGCCGATGCCGCCCCGGAGCGGTTCCGCAAGCTGGGTGAACGGGCACTCAGGCGCTCGGGTATCACGCTGCGCACGCTGAACAAGAAGCGTTTTGACAGCGAGGTCGAGCTGATCAAGAAGCTCTACAACCGCGCGTGGGAGAAAAACTGGGGGTTCGTGCCGTTGACAGACGCCGAAATCGACCACCTCGCCAAACAGCTCAAGCCCATCGTTGTCCCGGACCTGGTGATCTTCGCCGAGCAGGCTGGCGGGGACGTGGTCGGGTTTGCCGTCGGTCTGCCCGATTTCAATCTCGCGCTACTCCACAACCGCTCGGGCCGCCTGTTCCCCGGGATCCTTAAGGTGCTGTGGCGTGCCCGGAAGATTCATCGTGCCCGCATCCTGCTCCTCGGCGTCCTTCCCGAGCTCCGCGGCCGAGGCATCGATGCGATCCTGTATCACCGGGTCTGGGAGGCCTCAGTAAAGCACGGCATGCCGACCGGCGAAGCGGGCTGGATACTCGAAGACAACGAGCTGATGAAGAAGGCGGCGACCGCACTGGGCTTTCGGCAGTCCAAGGTCTTCCGCGTCTACGACAAGCCGCTGTGAACGTCTTCGTCACGGGCGCGACCGGCTTTGTCGGCGCGCACCTCGTGAAGGCATTGCTGGCCCGGGGCGACTCCGTCACGGCACTCGCCCGCAGACCCGCCCTCGCCGAGCTGCTGGGCTGGGGGAACAGCGTTCGTCTGCTCAAGGGCGGGCTGGACGATGAGGCCATCCTCCGCCAGGGCTGCGCGGGAATGGACGTGGTGTATCACGTGGCCGGGAAAATCGCCGCGCGCGACATGTCGGAATTCATGGCCACGAACCGCGACGGCACGGCCAATGTGCTCGAGGCAGCACGGGACGGCGGCGCTCGTCGCTTCCTTTTTGTCTCCTCGCTTGCGGTATCCGGCCCCACGAAACCGGGACAGCCGATCGATGAAACCAGGCCGCCGGCACCTGTCACGGACTACGGACGCTCGAAGCTCGCGGCGGAAGTCTTGGTGCAGGCCATGCCCCTGCCCTGGACGATCGTCCGCCCACCCGTGGTGTATGGCGAATGGGATCGCGGCACGCTCAAGATCTTTCAACTGGCCAAGCGCGGCATTCTGCCCGTGTTCGGTGACGGATCACAAGAACTGTCGGTCATTCATGCTGAGGACCTGGCGCGAGCGATCGTCGCAGCTGCGACTGCTCCGGCGGCCGCTGACAAAATCTACTTCGCCGCTCACCCGACACCGACGACGAGCCGGGCGCTTGCGGTCTCAGTGGCGAAAGCCCTCGGCAAGCGTCCGTCTGTAATCGGTATCCCGCCGCTGGTGGCGCGCGGGGTGCTGTGGGCAGCCGGGACTCTTGCGCATATTGCCGGAAAAGCCACCTTGCTGTCGGCCGACAAGGGCAATGAATACCTTGCCCCGGCATGGACCTGCCGCAGTGACGCGCTGCGTCGTGACGCGGGCTGGCAGGCCGAGATCGAGCTTGAAACCGGGCTGCGCCGCGCCGCGAATTGGTACCGGGAGGTGGGATGGCTGTGAGGCCGCTGTGGCGTGGATACACCGCGATCGATGTTGCGACCACGGCGTATGTCGCCATCGCAACCGGCGCTGTCGTCCTGCTCGCCTTCCGGGGCGACGGCATCCCCGGTTGGCCGTGGCTGATCCTCGCACACGCCCTGATTCTCGTGCTCGTTGTGCTAGCGCCGAAAGCTCGTACCGGCGGCCCGGTCGGCCGCTTCCTGGGCGATTGGTATGCGATGCTGCTCCTGGGAGCCTTGTACGGCGAGATCGGCGTGCTGACGCTGAGCGCCGGCTTTCAGAACGATTTGCTGATTCAGCGACTCGAATCGTGGGTGTTCGGCTCTCAGATCTCTTACCGTTGGATTCGCGAGTCGCCCAGTGTCGTGTTCTCGTGGGCGCTGCACTCGTGCTACCTGGCCTACTACGCCATTCTCTACGCTTCGCCGCTGGCGCTATGGATGGGGGGACGCCGCGATGCCGCACGGCACACCATCTTCGCCGTGATGGTGACGTTCTACCTGTGCTACGTCGCGTTTTTGTTTTTCCCGGTCGCCGGCCCCCGCTACGCGTTCGATGCCGCCCACAATGTGGCCACGGACGTGTGGCCCGCGCGCTTCGCCTCCTGGCTGCTCGATCACGGTGACTCGTGGGGCGCGGCGTTTCCCTCATCGCACGTCGCGGCTTCCGTCGTGGCCACGGGCATGGCGGTGCGTTACTGGCG
>Ga0066905_100000236_pt1 | contig 13420 bp, 11 predicted proteins | sample PanSoiMetaPlot36_FD_67483 | JGI IMG/M metagenome (GOLD analysis project Ga0066905, IMG submission 67483) | Tropical forest soil microbial communities from Panama analyzed to predict greenhouse gas emissions - Panama Soil Plot 36 (version 2) | ecosystem: Environmental > Terrestrial > Soil >... | reverse complement strand
CGAACCGCATTGCGCCGGCACTGCTTCCTTCTTTTTAGTCACACTGGCGGGTGTCGGGTAGACAGCCAGGAGCGAACGCCCGGGAGTCCCCAACACGCCGAACTGAGCATGAACGCGGCTCCCGGCGTTCTGCCGGACGATCGTCCAGGCTCTGGCCAAGAGCTAGGCGCCGCCCGGGGGCCGGTCCGTCACACCGGCCCCAGCAGGCGCTCGGTTGGCTCCGCCCTGCATAGTCGGGCCGCGGCGGCCGCGTGCTGGTCGCTGGGCGCGGGTTGACTAGGCACGCTCGAGTGCCGGAAGCGCTCTCCATGCGAATCTGTCAAGCGAAGAGTTGCGGATCTTTGTGATCGACCGTCGGACCATTTGCCTGCACCCGGCGGGCATTGCCGCTATCATGGGCACCTCATGCGCGTCGATCGGATCTACGAGGGCGGCACTCTCCTGACGATGGATCCCGCGCGGCCGCGCGCGTCGGCGCTGGCCGTGCTCGGCGGTCGCATCGTGGCGGTGGGGGACGGAGACGAACTGCGGCAGCACCTCGACGCTGCGCAGGTGGTGAGCCTGCAGGGCCGGACGGTGGTGCCCGGCTTCCACGACGCGCACAATCACATGCCGTCGTTCGGCATGGGGCTCGCCGACGTGCCGCTGTCTTCGCCGCCCGTCACGAGTGTCGAGGACGTCCTGCGCGCGGTGAAGGCGCGGGCGGCGACCCTGCCAGCGGGCTCCTGGGTCATCGGCAGCGGCTACGATCAGAACAAGCTCGCCGAGGGTCGGCATCCGCGCGCGCAGGAGCTGGACGTGGTCGCGCCCGATCACCTGGTGTGGCTCCGCCACAACTCGGGACATATGTGCGTGGTGGGTGGGCGCGTGCTCGACGCGATCGGCATCGAGCGGGTCCCGGTGCCGGAGGGCGGCGTGGTCCAGCGCGACAGCGCCGGCCGTCCCACCGGGCTGCTCCAGGAGCAGGCGCAGGCGCTCGTCCGGCAGCTCGTCTATCCCTATCCGCAAGCCGAATTGGTCGAGGCCATCGGGCGCGCAAGCGAGCACTATCTCCGCGAGGGGCTCACGAGCGTGCAGGAGGCCGGCGTGGGCGGCGGGCTCGTCGCGCGCAGCCCCGTGGAGCTGTCGGCCTGGCAGGAGGCGCGGCGGCAGGGCCGCCTCGGCGTGCGGGCCACCCTGATGGTGGCGGCGGAGGCGCTCCACGACCTGCCGCATGCCGCGTCCGACGGCGACGGCTTCGGCCTCGACCTCGGCATCCGCACGGGATGGGGCGACGAGTGGCTGCGCATCGGCGCGATGAAGATCTTCTCCGACGGCTCGCTCATCGGCCGCACCGCTGCCATGTGCTGCGACTTCGAGGGCGAGGCCGGCAATCGCGGCTTCTTCCAGATGGACGTCGAGCGGCTCCGGCGGATCATCACGCGCGCGCACCGCGCGGGCTGGCAGGTGGCCACCCACGCCATCGGCGATCGCGCCATCGCCACCGTGCTCGACATCTACGCGGATGCGCTCGCCGCGCATCCCCGTCCCGACCCGCGCCACCGCGTCGAGCACTGCGGCGTCTGCCGGCCCGAGGACGTGAGCCGTCTCGCCGCGCTCGGCGTCATCCCCGTGCCCCAGGGGCACTTCATCGGCGAGATCGGCGACGGCATGCTCGCAGCGCTCGGGCCCGAGCGCTCGCGTTGGTGCTATCGCCAGCGGAGCTTCCTCGAGGCCGGGATACGGCTGCCCGGCAGCTCGGACCGGCCGGTGGTGCTGGGCGCTCCGCTCCTCGGGATCCACGATATGGTCAATCAGAAAACGGCGAGCGGTCGCCCGTTCAACCCGGCGGAGGCGCTCACCGCCGAGGAGGCCATCCGCTGCTACACGCTGAGCTCAGCGTACGCGGCGTTCCGGGAGGACGAGCTCGGCTCACTCGAGCCGGGCAAGCTCGCCGACTTTGCCGTGCTCTCGGCCGATCCGACCGCCTTCGCCCCGGAGGGCATCGGCGCGATCGAGGTCCTGGCCACGGTGGTCGGCGACAGCGTGGCCCACGATCGCATGGGCCTCGGACCCGAAGGGCCCAGAGGCTCGGAAGCACCTCGGCGGTGAATCGCTCGAGCTGAGCGAGCTGATTGTTGCCGACGAAGCAGATGCACAGGTCCGTCGCGCCCGCCTCGGCATCGAAAGTCAGTACGTTCTCCTCGGCCGCCGCCCTTTCAGCTGCGTGTTTTGGTCGCGTGTTCTTGCTGCGGTGCTATTGCCTCGTAAGCAATGAATCGCATTAGAGGCCTGGTCGTCTGTGGAAAGCGCGAGGAATCGAGGAACTCCGTGAACAAATTCCAGCCGATCGCCGGCCTGGGCATTCAGGCCGGCGCGGAAGCCGCTCATGAACTGCTCGTAAGCGGGCTGTTGATTGTCGCGGCTCGTGAGGATGATGACTGCGAGGCCCCGAGGCGCGATGGCCAGCATGACGTGAGCAAGTTGTGAATGCGTGTATGAGTGAATGGAAGCCTGAGGCGTCACCACGACCGGATGGGAGGAAAGCATGAGCCCACAAGGCCTCGTCACGGGAGACTCGATTGACACGCTGTGTGCCTTGGCCGACTTGCCGCTGCCGGTCGAGCGCCGAGCCCGGCTCGCATCGATGCTCTCGGGCCTGATTGCCGCGGCCAACGACCTGAGCGGCAAGATGGCGAACGCCGAGTACCGGACGATTGTCCCGATCACGCGATTCCCCGAGCGCTAGGAGGTGTGGCATGGGCGCGACTGACGTCCTGAACATGACGATCAGCGAGGCGGCGGCTCAAGTCGAACGCCGGACCTTGTCTCCCGTCGAGCTGACCGATGCCATGGTCCACCGCATCGCCGCCGTGAACAAGGCGCTCAATGCCTACATCACGGTGTGCGGCGAGGAGGCGCGGCAGGTGGCCCAGGCGGCCGAGAAGATGATCGGTGCCGGCTACCACCTCGGCCCGCTGCACGGGATCCCCGTCGCTATCAAGGACAACATTTACACGCGAGGCGTGCGGACCACGGCGGGATCGAAGATCCTGGCCGACTTCGTGCCGGCGGAGGATGCCACCGTCACGGCCCGCCTCAAGCGGGCGGGCGCCGTGATCATCGGCAAGACCAACTTGCACGAGTTCGCGTGGGGCGGCACCACGGATAATCCCCACTACGGCACGTGCCGCAATCCCTGGAACCCGGAGCGCTTCCCCGCCGGATCAAGCGGGGGATCAGGAGCCGCCGTCGCGGCGCGCACGTGCCTCGGCGCCCTCGGCACCGATACCGGCGGCTCCATTCGCCTACCTTCCGCCGTCAACGGCATCGTGGGAATCCGGCCGACCATCGGCCGGGTGAGCAACCACAACGTGGTGCCCCTGGCGTGGACGATGGACACGGTCTCCCCGATGACGCGCACGGTGGAGGACTGCGTCCTCATGTTCGAGGCCATCGCCGGCTACGACCTTCTCGACGATCATTCCGCCCAGGTGCCCGTGCCGGACTACCGCGGGGAGCTCTCCCGCGGCGTCCGCGGGCTGCGCGTCGGGTTGATCCGGGACTACTCCCTGGCCCATGTGCAGCCAGCCGTGGGCAACACCATCCGCGCTGCCATCGCGGCGCTCGAGGCGCTCGGCATAGAGGTCGAGGAGATAGCCATGCCGGCCATTCACGGCAACATCTCGGCGCAGCTCACGATCGAGTCGTGCGAGCCGAGCACGTACCATCGGGAGTGGCTCCGCGAGCGGGCGGCCGACTACGGCGACGACGTGCGGACGCTGCTCGAGCTGGGCGAGATGTACCTGGCCACTCACTACTTGCAAGCGCAGCGCTACCGGAGCGTGCTGCGGAAGGAGTTCCTCGAGGGCTTCAGGCGCGTCGACGTCTTCGTCACCCCCACGCTGCCCTTCACCGCCACTCCGTGCGGGGCTACCGAGGTCGTGATCGAGAACGGCCAGCGGGAGGACATGCTGTCGGCCATCATGCAGTTCACCGGAGTACCGAGCCTCGCCGGGTTGCCCGCGCTGTCCCTCCCGGTCGGCTTCGATGCCGATGGGCTGCCGGTGGGCATGCAGGTCATCGGTCGCCCGTTCGACGAGGGCACGCTGTTCCGCGTCGGCCACGCCTACCAGGGTGCGACCAACTGGCACACGCGCGCGCCGAGCGTGTAACGCCGGGGCCAGCCTCCGGCGATCGCGTTTGGGTGTCCTGCTCAGACCGCGAGGTAGTCGCGCACGATGTCCTCGTCCATCACGTTCTGGGGCGAGATCTCGCGGGCAATGCGGCCCTTCTCCATGACGTAGATTCGCCGGGCGAGGGCTGCCGCGAACTCGATGTTCTGCTCGACGAGCACGACGGCGAGCCCGCGCCCGCGGCTGATCGAGGCGATCTTGGCCTCGATCTCCTGGACGATGCTCGGCTGGATCCCTTCCGAGGGTTCGTCCAAGAGCAGCACCTTGGGCCCGCCGGCGAGCGCCCGGGCGATGGCGAGCATCTGCTGTTCGCCCCCGGAGAGGGTGTCGCCGCGCTGCCGATACCGCGTCCGCAGGATGGGGAACTCCGCCAGCACTTCCTCGAGGAGGGCGCGGCGGGTCGCGCGGTTCAGGTCCGCGCCGATCAAGAGGTTCTCCTCCACGGTGAGATCGGCGAAGATCATCCGCCCCTGGGGCACGTAGCCGAGCCCGCGCCGCGCGCGCTCGTGGGCGGGAAGCCGCGTAACGTCAAGCCCGTCGAGGTGGATCGCGCCCGAGGTGACACGCAAGAGCCCGATGATCGCCTTCAACAGCGTAGTTTTTCCGACCCCGTTGCGCCCGATGATGGAGACGATCTCGCCGGCGCCGACGACAAGGCTCGGTCCCGTCAGGGCCGGCGTCTTGCCGTAAGCGACGTGGACGTCAGCGACGGACAGCATAGTGCGCGCCCTTCCCGAGATAGATGTCGCGGACGCCCTCGTTGGTTTCGATCTCCTCCATCGACCCCTCGGCAAACATCTCACCCTGGTGCATCACCGTCACGCGCCGGGCGATCATCCGGATGAAGTTCATGTCGTGCTCGACGACGATCACCGTGGCCATCTCGTTGAGCCGCTTGAGGAGGCGGACGGTCTTCTTGACCTCCTCCACCGTCATTCCCGCCGTCGGCTCGTCGAGCAGGATCAGGGACGGATCGCCGACGCTGGCCATGCCGATCTCCAGCCACTGCTTCTCGCCGTGAGAGAGCCAGGTCGCCGGGTGGTCGGTCCGCTCCTTCAGGCCGACGACCTCGAGCATGTCGGCGGCGCGCCGGCGCCCTTCGCGGTTGCCAAATCGGAACTCGGCGGCGAGGTGCAGGTTCTGGAACACGCTGAGTTCCTCGAGAACGCTCGCCACTTGGAACTTGATGCTGATCCCGAGACGCGCGATCCGGAACGCCGGGCAGCCGGTGATGTCGCGGCCGCGGAACCGCACCGTCCCCGAGCTTGGGCGCATCCCGCCGGTCAGGATCCGGAAGAAAGTCGACTTGCCAGCTCCGTTGGGGCCGATCAGGCAGCGGAGCTCCCCGGGCTCGATGGCGAGGTTCAGATGTACGGCCCGCAGCGCGCCGAAGTACTTCGTCAGCGCGCGGACCTCGAGGATCGGCTCGGACATGCTCTCCTCCGCGGTCAGAACAGACAGAAATCCGTCTGCTGGCAGGCGATCCGGTGGCCGAAGTACAGAATGACGGCGGGCAGCAGGAGCCACCATGCCCAGCGGCGGTACCGCTCGAGCAGCCGAAAGAGCGGAGGTGTCACGCCGTCCTCGAGGAGCAGCACGATTCCCACGAGGACCGCGCCCTGCACCAAGAGCGGCGCTTCCCGCACGATACGCCGGGTCGCCTCCATGATGAACGCCCCCCAGGGGCCGACGTCGCCGGGGATGGCGCCGAAGGGAGCGACCTCGGCGAGATAGCTGGTCAGATACCCGATGATGACGGCGCCCACGAATCCACCAAGCAGGGTGGTGCGTCCACCGAGGAGGACATAGACGACGGTGCTGGCGGCGAAGGCTAGGCCAAACCGGTCGGGGTTCACGAAGTGCCCCCACGCCGCGAACAGCATACCGGCGAGCCCGGCGATCGCACCGCCAATGGTGAAGAGGGCGAGTTGGTAGACCCGGATGTCGTAGCCGAGGCTGGCGACGCGCGCCTCGTTCTCTCGGATGCCGACCGCCACCCGCCCGAGCCGAGTGCGCACGAGCCACTGGGCCAGAGCGTAGACACCGGCACACACCGCGAGCACGAGGTAGTAGCCCGCAGCGCTCTCCCGGTTGATCTTGAACTCGAACGGCTCCGCCATGCCGGGCAGCCAGAGCGTCACCGGCGGGATCTGGAAGTTCGCGATGTTCTGGCTGCTCTCTCCCTGGCCGAACATGCCATTGAACCCGCCGAATCGGGCCACGCCGATCACCCACTCGTCTCCGCCGGTCGAGACGGCGAAGGCGAAGAGCACCAGGGTCAGGGCCATCGTGATGATCGAGACGTACACGTCCGAAATGCGCCCGAAGAACATGAAGTAGCCGACAATCGCCGCCAGGAGGGTAGCGGCGGCCAGGCCACCCAGGAGAGCCGCGTGAGTCTGGTGGGTCGCCCTGATCAGGTTGAGTGCAATCGCGCCGTAGACGTAGGCGCCGATCCCGAAGAAGGCCGTCTGCCCGAAGCTCATGATGCCGGCATAGCCCCAGATCAGGCCCAACGACATGGCGAGCAACCCGTAGATCATGTAGACGGCGAGCACGTTGGCTGTGTACGGCCGGAAGGCCCACGGCACGGCCAAGAGCGGCAGCAAGATCAGCAGCCCCGACAAGACCTGCGGCGACGCCGCCCGGCTCATTGCCGATCCCTCCAGAAACCCGAGATCCCTCGAGGCAGGAGGCGCAGGAGCACGACGGCGAAGATCAGGAGCGCGATCTGACCAAAGAAGGCCGAGCCGCCGATGCTGATCTGGCACGGGGGCGGCGCGCAGTGCCCCGCCGTCTGGATCGTGAACAGCGAGAAGCGGGAGATCAGGGCCTCGATGAACCCGAGGGACGACGCCGACAAGAGCGTCCCCAAGAGGACGACCGGTCCGCCAACCACGACGGTGATGAACGCGCGAGCGATGTAGAGCACGCCCATGGTGGGGACGACGCCGACGATCGGCGCCATGATCGCGCCGGTGGCCCCGGCCAGGCCCGCGCCGAGACCGAACGTCAGCATGAACATGCGCGGCGTGCTGATGCCCATCGCCGATGCCATGTCGGGATTGGCGATGGTGGCGCGGGCGCGCCGACCGAAGGCGGTATAGCGGAAGAGGACATAGACGCCGAGCATGAGCCCGGCGGCGATCGCCGTCATGACGATCCGGTACTGGGCGTACTGGTATCTGCCGACCTGGAAGTTTCCGAGGGCGAACGGGATGCCCTGGGTCACGGCGCCGAAGGTGACGGTGATCAGGCCGATGAGCAGGAGGCTGACCCCCCACGTGGCCAGCATGACATCGAGGGGCCGGCCGTACAGGCGCCGGATGACGAGCCACTCGATGGCGATCCCGATACCGGCCACGACGAACGGCGCCAGCAACATCGCGACCCAGAGCGGCAGATGGGCGTAGCGGATTCCCGCGAGCACCGTGAAGGCGCCGGCGGTGAAGAACTCCCCCTGGGCGAGGTTGACGATCCGCATCATCCCGAAGATGACGGCCAGGCCCAGGGCGAGCAGCACGAGAATGGTGATCGAGTTGAGAACTTCGAGCGCGATGATCGCGATGGTGTCGACACTCACGGTGATCGCTCGGTCGAGCGGCCCGGCGGTGCGGCCCGGAGACACGTCATCGTGCTGGCGGGGAGATTCCCGGGCGGCCGCGCGGCCGCCCGGGGTCGGCGCTGGATGGGCGCTCTACTTGGGCTGGTACTGCGTGTGCTGGTTCGGGTTCTTGATCAGATCGCACAGCTGTATGGTCTCGGTGGGCGGGATGTTCGGGAAGCTCTCGAGGACCTTCCAGCCGTGCTTGTCGTTCACCGCGGCCAGGTGCATTGTGAAGACCACGTGGTGACTGGCCGGGTCCATTTTGACGTGGCCCATCGGGGAGTCCCACTCGATCCCGCTTTCCATCGCCTTGGTCACGGCTTCCCGATCGAAGCTCCCGGCCTTTTGGACCCCCTTGGCCCAGAAGTTCCACCCATTGTAGCTCTCCGCGCCGGCGTCGCCGATGTAGTAGTCCGGCTTGCCCATCTTCTTCTTCATGCCGGCCTTGAAGGCACGGTTCGCCGGGTTGTCGAGCTCGTCGAAGTACGGATAACAGGCCACCAGCCCCTCGACCTCCTTGGCGTCGAGCACGATGTGCTCGTTGCCGAAGCCGAAGGTCGTGGAGATGATCGGGATCTTGTTCTTGAGGCCCGCCGCGGCGAACTGCCGGTAGAAATTGATGTGGGCCCCTCCGACCAGGAACGACATGAGGACGTCTGGCTTGGCCTCCTGAATGCGGTTGATGGTGGCGTTGAAGTCCGTCACGTCGAGCGGGATGAACTCGACCTTGCCGACGTGCTGACCCTTCTTGGCGCCGGGGACCGGCTCGAGCCCGCCGCCGTTTTTCCAGAAAATGTCCCACCACTTCCAGGAGATGTGGCCGAAGTTGTAGTCGGCGGCCACGGTGTAGGCTTTGGTGCCATACTTCTTGAGCGCGTACTTGGCGAGCGGCCCCATCTGCTGGGTCGGCGTCTCGCCGGTGACGAAGACGTACTTGTCGCAGACGCCGCCTTCGTAAATGATGTTGTAGAAGTAGAGTTGCTTGTACTCATCGATCACCGGCCGAAAGCTCTCCCGCGACGCCGAGGTGATCCCGCCGTGGATGACCACGACCTGGTCCTCGAGGATGAGTTTCTTCGCGAATTTCGGGAAGTTTGCGATATCGGACTGGGTGTCGTACTGAATCAGCTCGAGCTGCTTGCCGAGGAGCCCGCCCTTGGCGTTGATCTCGGCCACCGCGTACTCGGTGCCGGCGATGGCCGGGAGCCCATAGATGTTGATCCCGCCGGTCTTGTCGAGCAGGCTACCGACAGGGACCTTCTTGCCCTGCGCCCACGAGCGCCGGGGACGAATCCCCGAGGGGAGCCCCGCGATCCCGCCGGCGACGGCCGCTGTCCGAAGAAAGTCGCGTCGTTTGAGCTGTCTGGTCATCGCGTCCCTCCCTGGTCGCTTGTGAGAGCGTGCGGCGCGTGCGGGAAGCGCGCGGTTCCACCACGGTTCCTCCGCCTCGGCGCGCGGCGGCGACATCCCGCACGGGAAGCAAGTGGCCGCAGCATTAGCAAGCCGTGATCGTTAGTGTCAAGTGGAAAATTGCCTCGCTTCTAGGCACGCGCGGCGCAGCGCGTACCGAGAGAGCCTCAGGACGGCGTGTGCGCGGGCGCTGTCGCGCGCCCGAGTCATCGGCTACACTCTGCCAGGGCACGGGTCCCGGCGTGCGCTCCGTCCGGGGCCCCGGAACGACTCGCTGACGCCAATCGAAGGAGGAGAGAGCCATGGCGGCTAGGGATTTCACCGATCCGGTCGAGGGGTTTCTCGAGGTATACGGAAGGCAGAAGGGCGAGCTGCTTGGCCCGGACGCTCCGAGCGCGCCGGGCGTCTTCACGGGCGAGCGACAGTTCATCGAGTTCGCCGATCACGACTACGATGTGGACCGTCACTGGGCGTTCGCCATCAAACGGGACCAGTGCGCCCTCATCGTGGTCGACATGCAGGAGGACTTCGTCAACCCGAAGAACCCGATGTGCGTGCCGGAAGCGTATCGGCAAGTGCCCCGGATCAAGAAGCTGATCGAGGCATGTCGCTCGCTCCGCGTGCCCGTCATCTACAGCGCTCACAACATTGCCAGCGACTGCTGCGCCGATTTCTACGAGTTCTGGGAGCCCATCGCGGCGGGCGCAATCAAGGAGGGAACGGCCGGCGCGGACATCTACCGCGAGCTCTACCCGGCCCCCAGTGAGCGGGTGATCCGGGTTAAGCACGCCTATGACTCGTTTGCCGGTACCGATCTCGACTATGTCCTCCGAGATCGCGACGTGAAGACGGTCATCATCTGCGGCACCCTCACGAACTTCTGCTGTGAGTCGACGGCCCGGACGGCGTACTTCCTGAACTACCACGTGGTGTTCGGGAGCGACGTCAACGCGAGCGACAACGCCCTCGCGCACGAGGCGACGATCCGGACCATGCGCCGTGGCTTCGCGCGCGTCCTGGACCATGAGGCTATCATCGACATCCTCACGAACGGCGACCGGATGCACGACGAGGCGCGCGCGGAGCTGGCGCGAAGGAGGTCCCCTGTGTCTGTCGCCGCCCCGGCCTAGAGCACCGACGGCTGATCCGTACAACTCGCGGTCGTCCGGTACACCGAAGAGCGTGTGCCTGGCTCCCGCGGAGCTCGAAGAGCCTCGTGACCGATGCAAGGTGGCTCGGCTCCTCGGCCGTCCGCAGGCCCTCGATGGTGACGTCATACGCGGGAGCGTCCGCGAAGTGCTTTGAGCACTCGGCCGGCGGCGAGCCCAGCGGTGGTAGGATGCGGGCTGTACGCGGCGCGCCGCTTCCAACGCGGCTTGGCCAGGACGAACAGAACGGCTTTAGCGAAGCACAGCCAAGGAGGTCCCCATGGCCAGCGTGAAGCTTCCCACTCGCTCCGAGCTCTTGGCCGTCGGCAAGCAGCTCGGCATGAACCTGTCCGAAGACGACGTGACCTTCTTCCTCGAGACGATGACGGGGAGCGTGGGCGCCTACGCCCTGCTCGACGGCATGTCCGACAACCTCCCCCCGGTGAAGTACCCGCGCTCGCGCGGCCACCGGCCGGAGGGGGAGGAGAACAAGTACAACGCCTGGTATTACAAGGCCGAGGTGAAGGGTGCGCCGACTGGGAAGCTCGCCGGCAAGAGCGTCGCGCTCAAGGACAACGTCTGCCTGGCCGGCGTCCCCATGATGAACGGCGCCTCCACGCTCGAGGGCTACGTGCCCGATGTGGACGCCACCATCGTCACTCGCATCCTCGACGCGGGTGGCAGTATCGCCGGCAAGGTCCACTGCGAGTACTTCTGCTTCTCCGGGGGCAGCCACACGGGGGCGGCGGGCCCCGTACACAACCCGCGCAAGATGGGCTACTCGGCGGGCGGATCGTCGTCGGGCAGCGCCGCCGTCGTGGCCGCCGGGGAAGTGCCGCTCTCGATCGGCGGTGACCAGGGGGGCTCGATCCGCATACCTGCCGCCTACTGCGGGATCTACGGAATGAAGCCCACCCACGGCCTGGTCCCCTACACGGGCATCATGCCGATCGAAATTACCCTCGACCACACCGGCCCGATGTCGGCGACCGTCGCCGACAACGCGCTGCTGTTGGAGGTCCTGGCCGGCCCCGACGGCCTCGACCCCCGCCAGATCGGCGTGAAGACCGCTGCCTACACGAAGGCGCTCACTGGCGACGCGAGCGGGCTCCGCATCGGCGTCCTCAAGGAAGGCTTCGGACACGCCGTCTCGGAGCCAGTCGTCGACGGTCTTGTGAGAAAGGGCGCCGATCGCTTCAAGGAACTCGGCGCCACGGTGGAGGAAGTGTCGGTGCCCATGCACCTCGTGGGCCCCGCCATCTGGACGCCGATCGCCGTCGAGGGCGCGACGTGGCAGATGATGAATGGCAACGGCTACGGCTTCAACTGGAAGGGGCTCTACGTCACGAGCCTGATCGACGCGCACGCCAACTGGCGCTCCCGAGCCGACGAGTTGTCCGAGACCCTCAAGAGCACGATCCTCTTCGGCCAGTACGTGCTGAACAAGCACCGCGGGCACTATTACGCGAAGGCACAGAACCTCGCACGGAAGCTCACGGCGGCCTACGACGCAGTGCTCGGCCGCTACGACCTCCTCGTGATGCCGACCCTGCCGATGCGGGCCACCAAGATCCCGCGGATGGGAGCGCCCCGGATGGAGACCATCGAGCGGGCCTTCGAGATGCTCGGCAACACCGCGCCATTCGACGTCACCGGCCACCCGGCCATGACCGTGCCCTGCGGCATGAGCGACGGACTGCCCGCCGGCCTTATGCTCGTCGGCAAGCACTGGGACGAGTCGACGGTCTATCGCGCCGCTCACGCCTTCGAGCAATCCCACGACTGGATGAAGGTCTCCGCCTGATCGATCGGGAGGGGGCCTCGCGGCTCCCTCCCGTCAATTCCATCTGCACGGCCAGCGCACTGCTCGGCAGCAAGCCTAGCCAGCCCTGACAGCCGCCCTCGAGGTGGAGCGACTCCCCGAAGCAGGGTGGCGGCTCCCATCGGCCGCGATCGCGCCCGCGGGCGCGCTGCCTGGGCTCCATCCCCCGCGGCGTTGCAGGCGGTCTTCCACGCCTTCCAGAAGCTCTTGATGGGCGTCCCTTCGCGGTGGAACACCCACGGGATGATGCACCCCGTCTGGCGCTGAAGCACCTCTGTGGCCGCGCGCTGGCCTCCAGGAGGCGCGCAGCTCGGGAGTTAGGTAGAACGTCCGGCCGTCTTTGTTCTTGGTCGTCCCCGGTTCCAGGCGCGACCCCGCCGCCACGAAAGGCGGGGGCGTCGTTGAGCGACCCCCGGCGTGCAAGCCACACACCGGGCCTCATTGTCTCAGAATGATATGAGACCCAATATTCGGCCTTACCTTATCCCTTCCGTCTTGACCCTTTCCTAACCTTGCTGGGCCGTGTTTGAGCCTTCTGGCCGGCCCTCTCAGGGGTATCCGCTGCCTTCACTTTGAGAAGATCGGAGACAACGTCGTCAAAGGCGAGGCGATATAAAGACAGAGCCTTACTGTGTCGGCCGGTGTTCGTCTTCACGTGCCTAATCTCACCTAGGTTCTCGACTCTTCCCGCGCCTCGCCAGCATGGTCTGCAGGGCTTGAGGCATGGTGGTCAGCGGCCGGTCCTCTGCATGGCCTTCATCTACTTCTGCCTTTCCCTCGCCATGAGATCGACGATCCCTCGTGCCACGTGCAGGAGGCCGGGCCATTGGTCTCGGAATCCCGAGGCCCGCAGAACCCCATTCACAAGCCCACGCGTCGACTCGACCGCATCCGGCGCTCGGTGCCGTGGTTCAGACCCTAGGTCGCTGAGTTCCTTCAACGCATCTAGTAGAGCCTGGGACCTCCTCAGGGCTAGTCACAACCGCCCGCACGATCTCTTCTAGGCGCGCCAGGCCTTCCTGGCTCATTTCATCACCTCTGACGGGACCGTAGCGGCGTCCCTCAAGGCGGCCGCGAGCCTATCAGCGCGGGCGGGCGAGGGGGAGTCAGCGCGGCTTGGCCAAGCCCGAGCTGTCAGCCTTGCCGCAGGATCTGGATGGCGAAGCTCGCGAAGTACCCGAGTATCCCTAACGCGAGCAAAAGCCATACGACCCAGACGATGTTCGTGAATCGTACGAGGCCACGCCAATCTGATGGC
>Ga0066905_100000235_pt1 | contig 13426 bp, 10 predicted proteins | sample PanSoiMetaPlot36_FD_67483 | JGI IMG/M metagenome (GOLD analysis project Ga0066905, IMG submission 67483) | Tropical forest soil microbial communities from Panama analyzed to predict greenhouse gas emissions - Panama Soil Plot 36 (version 2) | ecosystem: Environmental > Terrestrial > Soil >... | reverse complement strand
GTTCAGGTGGCGCTCACGTTCTTCCTGCTGTTCTGGACCGGCCGTGCTCGTGTCGCCGCGGTGCGGCGCGGCGACGTGCATCCGCGCGACATCGCGCTGCGCGAGCAGAATTGGCCGAAGCAGGAAACGCAGATCGCCAACGCCTATCACAACCAGCTCGAATTGCCGGTTCTGTTCTACGTCCTCACCATCCTGGCGATCATCACCCGGCATGCCGATCTTCTATTCGTGCTGCTGGCCTGGCTGTTCGTCGTGTTGCGCCTCGTGCACGCCTATATCCACCTGACCAGCAATCGGCTCGGGCGGCGCTTCGCGGTCTTTGCCGCCGGCTTTCTGGTGCTGCTGGTCATGTGGGTGATCTTCGCCGTGCAGCTCTTGCTCGGAGTTTAGATGACGCCCGCCGCCCGCCTGTCCGCCGCCATCGAGGTCATCGCCGATATCGACGCACGGCGGCGGCCGGCGCCGGACGCGCTCAAGGACTGGGGCCTCTCGCACCGCTTCGCCGGCTCGGGCGACCGTGCGGCGATCGCCGGCCTCGTCTACGACGCGCTGCGCCGTCGTGCGTCGAGCACCCACATCATGGGCGAGGGGAGCGCGCGCGCCAGCGTTCTCGGCATGCTGCGGCTGGAGCGCAAGCTCGACCCCGCCGCGATCTCGGCGCTGGCCGATGGCGCGCGCTTTGCTCCTGCTCCGCTCAACGAGCAGGAGCGGACGCGGCTCGCGGCTGCCGATCTGGCCGGCGCGGCGCCTTGGGTGGCCGGCGACTATCCGGAATGGCTCGATCCCTATCTTGCCCGCGTGTTCGGCGAGGAGCGCGCCGCGGAGGGCGCGGCGCTGGCGAGCCGCGCGCCGCTCGACCTGCGCGTCAACACGCTCGCGAGCGACCGCGACGCGGCCGCCGCCGCGCTCGCCGATCTCGGGGCCGCGCCCACACGCTGGTCGCCGGTCGGCCTGCGCATCGTGCTGGCCGCGGACGCCAGAAGCCCGGCGATCCATGCCGAGCCGGCCTTCATCAAGGGCATGATCGAGGTGCAGGACGAGGGCTCGCAGGTCGCAGCGCTGATCGCCGGCGCCAAGCCCGGCGAGCACGTGGTCGATCTCTGCGCCGGTGCCGGCGGCAAGACGCTGGCGCTCGCCGCCGCCATGCAGAATCGAGGTCAGCTCTATGCGACCGACACCGACAAACGCCGGCTCGCACCGATTCATGACCGGCTTGCGCGCTCCGGCGCGCGCAATGTGCAGGTTCGCACGCCGAAATCCGTGGGCAACGAGCTCGCCGATCTCGAAGGCCGCGCCGATCTCGTGCTAATCGACGCGCCCTGCACCGGCATCGGCACCTGGCGGCGCAATCCCGACGCCAAGTGGCGCGTACGTCCGGGCGCGCTCGAGGTGCGATGCAAGGAGCAAGCCGAGGTGCTCGACCGCGCCGCGCGGCTGGTGAAGCCCGGCGGCCGCATCGCCTATGTGACCTGCTCGCTGCTCTCGGAGGAGAACGGCGACCAGGTCCGCGCATTCCTGGCGCGACATGCAGATTTCGCGATCGTGCCCCCGGCCGAGGCGGCGAACGCGCTCGGCGAGCGTGCCTATCTCTTCCGCCGCGCGGCGCTGATGTCGGAGGAGGGCCTGTTGATGACGCCGCGCCGCACTGACACCGATGGATTCTACGTGTCGGTGCTCAGCGCGCGGCCGCGCTGATCTGCCTGGCGCGCGCGCACTCGAAGGTCGCGTCCCACAGCGCCTTGCCGTTGCCGAGATATTTGACGCCCAGGAACTTCAGCCGCTGGTGCTCCTGCTTGATGATCAGCTCGTCGCCCCGGGCCAATTCGCTCTTGGCGCGCATCAGCGTCAGCGCCTCGCAGCTCGCCTGCACCTCGTCCGCCATGCGCAGCACGAGGTGCGCGCATTCGTGGTAGAAGGTGAAGCGGGTCATGATGGGCGGCAGCTGCGACAGCGCCAGCATGTTGAGAATGATCTGCGGCTGCCCGGCGGCGTCCCAGGTGGAATAGCCCCAGAACCGCAGGCTGCTGTCGTTGCGGCCCCTGACCAGAACCAGGTCGCCGCCCTCGCGCGGGCGCGCATAGCAGTCGCGCGGCTGCTGATCGATGGGATCGATATAAGTGTGAATGGCCTGCGGCCGCGCCGGTCGCGGTGCTACCGCCAACACGACAAGCGTGAGACATAGAATCCAGAGCTTCGGCCCAGCCATCGCGGCTCCCCGACCCCGAAGGTAACCGCATAGGCCGCAATTGCATCAACACTGAGGCCGCGAACGGACGCCAAGCGTTATCCGGCCTTGCGCTTCTTCTTGTTCTTCTGGGCCGGCTGCGGCGTCTGCTGCTTGAGCGGTAGCGGCACCGGGTAGCCGCCGAATTCCTGCTCCGCGACGAAGCATTGATAGTAGTTCGCGCTCGGCACCGCCTTGCTGGTCGCGCAATAGTGGAACGGATAGAGCTGGTCCTCGCTCCGATAGGTGGCGTAGGGCCCGATCAGATAGCGGCCGGAGCCGTCGAATGAGGCGCCGACGCGGTCGATCTTGCCTTCGAGCGACGGCTCCACTGCAAGGATCGCGTCGCGCAGCTCCGTGCCTTCGACGAAGTTGTCGGGCAACTGGTCGAACGGACCGTCGAATGGACTGTTCGTGCGGGAATTGGCCTCGAACACGCCGATCAAGATTTTCCGGTTCATGCGCAGATCGAGATAGTAGGCGAAGCCGGTGCGCACCCCGATCAGGATGCGGTTGGTGTGCACCGAGGGACGAAACTGATCGGCCACCTTCACCGTCTCGTCCAGCACGTAATGAAAAAGCTTGAGCTTCGGATTGAAGATGAGAAAGAAGCGGATGCCGGATTCATCGAAGATGGGGCCTAGGAATTTCTCGTCCGGTCCGATCGCATGCGGCGGCGGCACGACCTTCGAGAGATCGTTGAGCTCGAAGGTGACCTGCTTTTCCCCGAAGGTCACGCGGTAGACCAGGTAGCCCATCTTCTCGACCAGCACGCCGTCCGACGCATCGAACACCTTGTAGATGATCGGCGCGTCCTCCTTCCATTCCTGCAGGTCCTCGAAATAGGCGAAGTGCAGCTTGCCCTTGTCGCGATCCATCATGTCGAGACGGATGTTGCCGGCGTATTTCACGCCCTGGTTATAGAAGTTGAAGTAGTAGTAGTTCTCTGTCGGATAGACCTTCACCCGCTCCGGCAGGCTCTCCAGCACGTAGGACAGCATCGCTTTCTGGTCGTTGAGCGGCAACGCCGTGTCGTTGAGAACCTCCTCGAGGTATTTCTCGTGGGGGAAGAGCTTGGGCCGCTCGCCAGCCGCTGCTCCCGCGACGCCGAGCGCAAACGAAAGCCCTATTGCCGCAGCGCAGCCAAATCGGCGCGTCGATACGCGAACCATTCCGAACAACAACCTCCGGCTCCGAGCCGCCCACGCGGACGCAGCGGCTTCGACGAGTTTGCGCGTTCCCTACCTGATCTGAGGGGTTCCCGGATTTCTGGGAACGGTTTTCACCGACCCCGCCGGCTGATGCACCTTCACTGAGCCTGCCGGCCGATGAACCTTGATAGACCCCGGCGGCGAATGCACCTTCACCGAGCCCGGGGGCCGATGCACGTTCGATCCCGGCGGCGAGTGCACTTTCACCGAGCCGACCGGCCGATGCACGTTCGATCCGGGTGGCGAGTGTGCCTTCACCGATCCGATCGGTTGATGCACGGTCGATCCCGGAGGGGTGTGCTGCTTCACCGATCCGATCGGTTGATGCACGACGGCCGATCCGGGCGGGGTGTGCTGCTTCACCGAACCGATCGGCTGATGCACGACCGAGCCCGGAGGCCGGTGCTGCGGCGTCGACCCGATCGGTTGATGCACGACGACCGAGCCCGGAGGCGTGTGCTGCTTCACTGAGCCGAGCGGCTGATGCACCACCACCGAGCCGGCCGGGAAATGCGTCGACCCGGGCGGCGTGTGTTTCGCCGAGCCCGCCGGCCAATGCTTCACCGAGCCCGGCGGATCATGTTTCAGCGAGCCAGCTGGCCGGTGGTTGACCGAGCCGGGCGGCAGGTGCTGCTTGAGCGAGCCCACCGGAATGTGCTGCACCGAGCCGGCCGGGAAATGCTTCACCGAACCGATCGGCCGATGCGTGACAGAGATTTCGGACCGGTGCTTGCCCGAGCCCGGAGGCCGGTGCGTCGAGGAGCCCGGAGGATAGTGGGTGCGCGAGCCCGGCGGGTAGTGATTGCGCGAGCCGGGCGGCCAATGATTCAGCGAGCCGGGCGGCCAGTGCGTGACCGAGCCGCGCGGATAGTGGACGATCGAGCCGCGCGGCCAGTGCACCCACGAGCCCCGCGGCCAATGGCCGTAGGAGCCTTCCGGCCAATGCGAGCCCCAGCGATTGTGGCTCATGACCGGCCAATGCGAGCCATAGCGGAAGTGGCTGTATTGGGTGCGGTGCGAGAACCAGCGGCCGTGACTTGCGTCGGCCGAGTGTCCTTCCTCGTAGATCAGCACCGGCGGCGGCGCCATGACCGGGACGAAGCCGGCCGGTTGCACCTCGCAGACCTCGTAGATAGCGATGTCGCCGATCCGGGTGGCGTCGTTGCGGGCGAGCTCCTCCTGGATGACGTTGCCGTTGGCATCGACGTTGATGTCGGTGTCGATGAAATAGGATTGATCGAGACCGACGGAATCGCCGGGATAGCCGGTCGATTGTTTCATCTCGGCGTAGGCCGCCTGCGGCGCGAGCTCGGCGAAGGCCGTCTCCTTCAGTCCCTGAATGCCGTGCACCTCCGAGGAGTCGCCTTCCGACTGCTGACCTCCCTCGGGCGCCTTGCACAGACCCTTGGGCGAGCACAGCGCGTCACCGGTGATCCAGACAAACTGATCGGGCTGGCGCGGATCCACCGTCCACGACGGCGTGTAGCCGTAGCCGAAGGTGACGCCGCCGGCGCAATTCGCGAACAGGTAGGGGGCGCCCTCGGCGAGCCGGTTGTACGAGCCGACATCGTAGCGGCCGACCGGACGCCACACGCCGTCCTGATGCAGCTCGTAGCGCAGCGCGCGCGCCTCGTGCGGCGTGGCGAACGGATATTCGTTGTCGAGCCCGAGATTGCGGATGCCGCCGCGCTCGGCGAGCAGCATCACCGGGCGGTCGGTGCAGACCGGGAACGAGATGTCGCTGACCGGGCGGCTCAGCCCGGCGCGCTGCACGTCCTGCGGGCCGAAGAAGAAATCCGGCAGCGTGAACTCGCGCCGCACGCTGGCGGCGAAGCCGCCGTCGGGACCGAGCCCGACCGACCACACCGAGTTGCGCTTCTCGTCGTCGGGCAGGCCGTTCCAGCCCGACGCCTCGCCCAGGTCGGGGCTCGACGACACCGAATAGTACAGGCGGATTTCGCCGCCGGCGGCGACGCGTCCGACGCCGAGCCCCCAGACCCGCCGTCCGTTCTGCGCGATGTTCCAGCATTCGGGCGAATACTGGAACTGGCCGGACGGACAATCGGTGATCCGCGCCTGCGAGGCCGGATCGAAGGGAATCGGCGGCAGGTTGCGCTGCTGCCGGCTTTCGGCATCCATGAAGTTGCCGCGGCCCTGGACGCCGTGATCGTAGAAACCGAGATCGGCGCCGTCGCTGCTGCGGATGCGATGAATCATGCCGGTCTCGAGATCCGACACGAACAACTGCCGGTTCCAGCGGTCGTAGGCGATGTTGCCGAGCGCGGCGCCGGTGTTGGAGCGGCCGTTGAGCGTGACGTTGGCGAACGGGCGGGGCAGATATCCGCTCTGGGCGTCGAGCTTGTAGATCGTGCCGGGCCCGCCGCCCGTGCCCCACATGCCCGGCATCCACTGGGAATTGTCGGGCAGGCGGTGCAGGCCGAAGGCCGATGTCGCCGACAGATAGATGTTGGGGCCGCTCTCGTTGTCGATGGCGACGCCGAACACCTGACCGACCTGGCTCGCGGTTATGGGATTGCGCTGCGGCTCGTTGATCCAGTGCTCGCCTTGCGGCGGCCGGCCCGGCGACCGCACATCGATGATGCTGGCCGAGGTTCCCCCCGGATTGATGACGGTGATGTCGCCGGCGCTGCCGGGCGCGCTGGTGGTGCCTGAGAACCGGGTCACCACGGCTTCGCCGGGTTGCAGGGGGCCCTGCTGCGCAAGGGCCGGCGACGTCGGGAAGAGCAGGGCGACAAGCGGCAGCAGCAGGGCGGTGAGCGCTGCCGGTCGCAGGCTACCGTCGCCGCGCGCATGTGACACGCGAACCGCAAATCGAAAACCGAGCGGACGCACGAAGGGCCTCCCCGCCGTTGCGACGCCATCCACGGTGGCAACGCTATGCCATTATTGTTCCAATGGGAAGGCTCGCCGGCCGCCGGCCGCCCGGTACACCCTGATATTGGCATTACTTTCAGGATCATCTGGCCCGCAGGTGGCGGATGATGGCACCGATGACGTTGGAATAGTCATCGGTCCATACCCATTGCCGGGGATCCGGCCTGACCGGGATCCATTGGCCGTCGCTTATCAGGGTACCGAAATCCGCGTCCTTGCGGGCCGCCGCAACCACTGCGGACTGGTATTGATGGGCCTCCGGATCAACCTCTTCGGGCGGGTTGAGACGTGTCAGCAGGCCATTCGCGTCGGCGATGCCGGCGACCACCGAGACGAGCTCCATGTAGCGGCTGGACACGTGCAGCGCGACGATACCCTCCGGCTTGAGCTTGCGCAGATAGAGCGCCATCGCTTCCCTGGTCATCAGGTGGACCGGCATCATGTCGGAGGCGAAGGCATCGAGCAGGATCACGTCGTAGCTTCCATCCGGCGCGTCGCCGAGCGTCAGCCGGGCGTCGCCGAGCACGATCGGCATGTCGGGTGCGCATGCTGACAGGAAGGTGAATCGGCTCGGATCCCGCGCGATGTCCACGACCGTCGGATCGATCTCGTAATAGGTCCAGTCATCGCCCGGCTCGGCGTAGCAGGCGAGCGTGCCGGCGCCGAGACCCACGATGGCCACGTTGATCGGCCCGCCGGTGCGCGCGCGGGCGGCCGAGATGGTCTGCACCGTGGCGGCGTTGGCGTGGAAATAGGTCAGCGGCAGCGGCCGCGTGCCGGGGCCGGCCTCGATGTCGACCAGCCGCTCGGCGCCGTGAATGGTGGTTCCGTGCTGCAGCACGCGCACGCCGTCGCCGCGGTCGACGATCTTGTGCACGCCGAAGAAGCTGCGGACCCGGTCGAGATCGACCTCATAGAAGCGCCACACCATAAATACGAGCACGATGAGCGCGGCGAAGGCGAGCGGGTTTGGCAGGAAGGACGCCGCAAACGCCAGCGCCAGCAGCACGCCGAGGCTCCAATAGAACTGCGCGTCGGTCAGCCCGACGTCGAAGCCGACCGCCGGCACCACGATGACCGCGGCTGCGACGGCAAAGAGCACGGCGATCGCGAGCGTCTGCCGCCAATCGGAGAGCTTCAGGCCCGGCCGGCACAGAATGGCGAGCACGATCAGGATGGGATATTCCGCCACCCAGGGGAACACGTAGGGCGCGATGAGCGCGGCGGCGATGCCGCCCGCCACGCCGCCGGCAGACATCCACATGTAGAAGGCGGTGAGATGCCCGGCCGCCGGCCGGCGTCGCGCGAGCTCGCCGTGGCACACCAGCGCGATCACGAAGAACGCCACCACGTGCAACAGCATGACCAGCGGCAGGTAGTCGTGGACGGTGTAGACGATGGTGGCGACGAGCGCGACCAGGAGCGCCGGCTGGATCAACACCATGGCACGATGCGGGAGGATCGGCTTCTGCGCGAACACGATGACGAAGGTCAGGAGATAGAGCGCGAGCGGGATCACCCACAGGAACGGGGAGGGCGCGATGTCGGTCGACAGATGCGCGGTCACCGCGATCAGCAGGCCCGAGGGGACCGCCGCGAGCCCCATCCAGGTCGCGGCATCGCGCCAGGTCGGCCGCGCGCCGGCCTCCTCCGTCACAGCGGCGTCGCGCGTCGCGCCACCCGAGCGCCACGACAATGCGCCGCAGGCGCCGATCAGGAAGATGAGCCCAAGGAAGCCGGTCGACCAGCCGTTGCTCTGCTGACCGAGCCGCGTGAACGGCTCGATCACGAACGGATAGCTGAGTAGTGCCAGGATGCTGCCGATATTGCTGGCGGCGTAGAGAAAGTACGGGTCCTTGGCGCGGGGGTGATCGCTGCGCGCGAACCAGGCCTGCAGCAGCGGTGCGTTGGCGGAGAGCGCGAAGAACGGCAGGCCGATCGAGACCGTGAACAGCCCGAGCAGCCAGAACGCCTCGCCCTGCGTCGGTGGCCGCCCCCAACTCGCGGCAATGGCGAGGGGCAAGGTGAGCGCCGCCGCGATCATCACCGCGACGTGGATGAGGGGCGCCAGTCGTGCCGGCGCGTAGCGGGTCAGCAGGTGGGCATAGGCGTAGCCGAGCAACAGTGCGGCCTGGAAGAACACGATGGCGACCGACCACACCGAGGGCGATCCGCCGAGCTGCGGCAGCACCATCTTGGTGAACATCGGCTGCACCGCGAACAGGAGCGCGGCGCTGAGGAAGATCGCCGCGGTGAAGACGGCGAGCAGCGGGCCGAACGCGATCGTCGGCCCGGCGGCGGTAGTTTTCGGTTGGTCCACGATCATGCCGCTAGACTAGCCTCAACGATGGCCGGAGCCAAAACGGCGTTTGGCGCTAGGCCAAGCCGGCAGGTCGGGCATCTCGATGCACGCCCTTTTTCCGCGTATCATCGCGCGGGCCTATTGGACAAGGAATTCGGACGATGATTCCGATCTCCGGCGAGCGGGTTCGAGCACTGGTTCAGCCCGGGCGAGTGCATCGCAGCATCTATTGCGATGAAGATATCTTCCAGATGGAGCTCGACCGGATCTTCGGCTCGGCATGGATCTATGTCGGGCACGAGAGCCAGATCAAAGCGCCCGGCGATTTTCTTGCGACCCGGATCGGCCGCAAGCCGCTGTTGCTGGTGCGCGACCCCGACGGGAAGATCCAGCTGCTGCACAATCAATGCGCCCATCGCGGCTCGATGGTGGTGGCGTCCGACGGCGGCCACACCTCGGAGTTTCGGTGCTGCTACCACGGCTGGACCTATCATCTCGATGGCCGGCTCAAGACTGCGCCGCTGCTGCACGGCTATCCGTCGCACTTCGATCCGAAGAACCCCGACATCGCCATGCGGCGCGTGCCGCGGGTCGCGAGCTACCGCGGCTTCGTGTTCGGAAGCCTGGCCGAGGACGGTCCGAGCCTCGAGGATTTCCTGGGCTACATGACGACGTCGTTCGACGACATGGTGGACCGCGCTCCCGACGGCGAGCTGGAAGTCGCCGGCGGCACCTTCAAGCACTCGTACAAAGCCAACTGGAAGCTCTATCTCGAGAACCTGTGCGATGCCGCCCATCCGCTGTTCGTGCATCAGTCCTCGATCGACGCGGCGCGGCAGCAGTCCGATGAGGTTTATTCCGACGGCTCGGGCGAGATCGCCATCAGGCAGATGCGCCAGAACGGCGCTCCGTACAGCTTCTGGGAAGCCAATGTCGGCATCTGGACCTATCCCAACGGCCACAGCTTCCTGGGCGACTACCACGACGACGCGAAGCTGGTGGCGGCCCTCAACGACCCGGTGTTTCGCGACTACGTCGCCGCGATGGAAGTAAAGAAGGGCAAGGAAGAAACCAAGCGAACGCTCGATACCCGGCGCTGGAACAGCAACGTGTATCCCAACCTCTCGTTCATGAGCCAGTTTCAGCAGCTGCGCGTCGTGCATCCGATCTCGGTGAACGAGACTGTCGTGCATACCTACGTATTCAGGCTGCGCGGCGCTCCGGCGCGGATGTTCCAGAACGCCATCAGCTTCGCCAATATCGTCAACGGCACCGGATCGCTCGTGCTGACCGACGATCTGGAGATCTACACCCGCATCGGGCTCGGTCTGGCGAGCGCCGGCTCGGAATGGCTCGAGATCGGGCGCGGCTATGACGGCGATCAGCCGGACGCGCACGGCGGTCGTCGCGGCAGGAATTCGACCAGCGAGGTCTATATTCGAAACATGTTCGATGCTTGGCTGGCTCTCATGACCAAGGATAGTGCGGAGCCGGCTCATGCCGGTCCGCGCCCGACGTCCGCTGAGCTGATGAGCCTGTGATGGTGTCCGACCTCTCGTCCGCCTCCGTCCGGCCGGAAGCTCGCCTGCAGCCGCTCGGCGTTGCCGAGTGCGAGCAGTTCCTGATCCATGAGGCGCGCCTGCTCGATGAAGGCCGCTTCGACGAATGGCTGGCTTTGTTCACCGCAGATGCCTGGTACTGGGTGCCATCCCAGCCCAATCAATCGAGCCCGCACGACACCGTCTCGCTGATCTACGACGATCGCAGGCTGCTCGAAACGCGGGTTCGCCGGCTTGCCAGCCCGCGCATCTATTCGCAGGAGCCGCCATCCCGCACCAGCCGGATGATCGGAAATGTGACGATCGAGGATGCGGCCCCGGACGAAGCTGCCTGCACCGTGCGCTCCAAGAGCCAGATCGTCGAATTCCGCAGGGACAGCCAGCGGATTTTCGCCGGGACCTGCTTCCACCGCCTGCGCCGCGGCGAGACCGGCATCCAGATTGCATGGAAGCGGGTCGATCTCGTGAATTGCGCCGGCGCTCACGAGGGGTTGGTCGTGCCCTTTTGACCGGCGGTGTGTCAGCCGCTTCCAGCGAACGAAAGGATAAGACGATGCGCACACGGATGATCGAGGCGCTGCGCAATGTCACGAGCAGCTTGGTTGCAGGTACGCTCCTCGCACTTGGCATCGTTGCCGCACCGGATGCGATTGCCGCGGAATCCGTCACCTACCTGTTCCCTGCGCCGCCCAGCCTGCCGGCATTCGGTCCGATTCAGCTTGCGAAGGGCAAGGGCTACTTCGCTCAGGCGGGGCTCGATGTGAATTATGCCGTCGGTCGCGGCGGGGTCGACGTGGCGAAGCAGGTCGGCGCCGGCAATGCGCCGCTCGGAGGCATCGTGTCCGATGGGCCGATCATGGTCCGGCAGAACGGCGTGCCGATCAAGATCGTCGCGGTGTTCGGCGGCAAGGGCTTCATGCAGCTCGTTGCCCGGGAGGATTCCAACATCCAGACGCCGGGCGATCTGAAGGGCAAGACCATCTCGGTCATGTCGTTCCAGGACACGACCTACTATGCGCTGCTCGGGCTGCTCGCGAGCGCCGGGCTGACGCAAGCCGACGTCAACATTCAATCGGCCGGTCCGAGCGGCGTGTGGGAGCTCGTCGCTACCGGAAAGGCCGCCGCGATGGCCGGCGTCCCGGACTGGATTCCGCCGATCCAGACCGCGGGAACGAAAGTGAAGGTGATTCCGAGCGACCAGTATTTCCCCCACATGGCGCAGGCGATCGGCGTGTCCGATCAGGCGATCAAGGACAAGCCGGAGCTCGTGGGCAAGTTCGTCAAGGCGGCGCTGCGCGGCATGAAGGACATCATGGACGATCCGAACAAGGCGGCGGAGGATTTCGTCGGCCTTGTGCCGGAATGGAAAGGCAAGGAAGGCGCGATCAAGGCCACGTTCAACTATTATGCGACGCTGGTCTATCCGGGCCAGCCGCAATTGGGCGAGGTCAACGTGGAACGTCTGACCAACCTGCAGGATTTCTATCTCGCGAAAGGCATCATCCAGCGGAAATCGCCGGTCGAGGAGCTCTACACGAATCAATTCATCAAGTAATATCGCCACCAGGGTGTGTGCACGTAGGATGGGCTTCGCCAGGGTGGCTCCGCCCATCCTACGGCTCTTTCGTCTAACCGCTTCGTCATCTACCGCTTGGGGCCCGGATTGTTGGGGCCGCGGCGCATCTTGGCCTGGACGATGTCGGCATCCTCGTCGTAGACGAAGCAGGCGTAGTAGTTCGCCGCCGCCACTTTCTTGTCGGTCGCGCAGCGGTGGAAGATCATCAAATCCTCCTCGACGCGGTAGTGCCGGTAGGGACCGATCATGTAGCGGCTCGAGCTGCCGGGCGTGATGCCGAAACGGTCGATCTTGCCCTTGAGCCGTGGCTCGACCGCGATGATGGCCTCGCGCAGCGACTCGCCTTCGATGAAGTTGTCGGGCAGCTGGTCGAACGGTCCGTCGAAGTAGTTGTTGACGCGCGAATTTCCCTCGAACACGCCGATCAGGATTTTGCGGTCGAGCTTGTGGTCGCGATAGTAGGCGAAGCCGGTGCGCTTGCCGATCAGGATGCGGTCGGTGGGGACCGCGGCCACGAACTGGTCAGCGACCTCGATGGTCTCGTCGAGCACGTAGTGAAACAGCTTGAGCTTCTTGTTGAAGACCAGGAAGAAGCGGATCGCGGACTCGTCGAAGATCGGCCCGAGATAGACCTCGTCCGGCCCGAACGCGCCCGGCGGGGGCTTCACGTTGGAGAGATCGTTGAGCGCGAACTCCACGGACTTCCCGCCGTGCGAGATCTTGTAGAGCAGGGGCTCGAGCTTCTCCACGCTCACGCTGTAGCTGCTGTCGAGGATACGGTGGGTGATCGACTCGTCGTAGTAGGTCCATTCCGAAAGGTCTTCATAATAGGCGAAATGCACCTTGCCCTCGTCGCGGTCGATGACGTCGAGGCGGATGTTGCCGGCGTACCGGATGTGGTTATGGATGAAATAGAAGTAGAAGTAGTTCTCGGTCGGGAAGACCTTGACCCGGTCCGGCAGGTTGCCCAGCACGAACTTGAACACCGCCATCGGGTCCTTCACGTCGAGCGTCGTCTGCCGCGTGGCGTCTTCGGCATAGGTCTGGTTGAGATAAAGCCGCGGGTTCGTCTCGGCCTTGGCTGTGGTTGCGAACGTTGCCGCGGCGACGAGCCCGGCGAGGGCGGCGGTCCAGCTGAATTTCCTTTGGCGTTGCATGGGAGGTCTCCTCTCTCTTCTTCTTCTGTGGGTCAGGTGGTCTTCTCTGGGTGAGGTGGGGGCGGGCGGAGCCGTGGCTCCGCCCGCGTTCTTGTCACCGCCGGCCCATTCCATGGCCACTCGTGCCGTGGAAGGACTGGATGCGCGGCTGGCTGAACGAGCGCACCTGCGGGATGCGTCCGATGCTGCCGTGCGAGGTCTTGCCCGGGTTGAGCAAGCCCGGCTTCATGCCGCTCCTCTTCGGGATGTTCGAGCCCGAGCGGTTGTGGCTGGAGGCGCTGCTGTGCGAGCCGCCCTTGTTGTGGCTCGAAGAGCCGCTGTGCGAGCCGGTAGGCTGGTGGCCGTGGCTCGACCTGATGCTGTGCGACTTGTACGGAGTGTGGCTCGCCGGGAGGCTGTGTGAGCCGACCGGACGGTGCGTGCTGGAGTTGTTTCTCGCGTGGCTGCGCTCCGTGCTGTGGTCCTTGGAGCTGTTCCTGTAGTGGCTGCGCTCCGTGCTGTG
>Ga0066905_100000234_pt1 | contig 13439 bp, 13 predicted proteins | sample PanSoiMetaPlot36_FD_67483 | JGI IMG/M metagenome (GOLD analysis project Ga0066905, IMG submission 67483) | Tropical forest soil microbial communities from Panama analyzed to predict greenhouse gas emissions - Panama Soil Plot 36 (version 2) | ecosystem: Environmental > Terrestrial > Soil >... | reverse complement strand
GCGCGCACCGTGAGCACATGGTGCAGATCGGGCCAAGCCTCCTCGGGCGGCTCAGGATGCATGTCGACCACGATCTGGTCCTCGGTCTCGGCAACGATCTCCGGCCGGCCGCTGCGCCCCATAGCCACCTGGTCATCGAAGACGCTCTTGATCTCGTCGCGGCTCCGGCAATCGAGAGCCGATCCATCGGGCTGCCTGATCCCAAGCCAAACCGCATGGGGGTCGAACTCGCCGATGAAGCCATCGAGGTCACGGCGTTCGAGCGCGTCCTTGATCCGGTCGGCCGTGCTCATTCCCACCTTCGAAGCTCGTTGTAGAGCGTGTCCCGCTGCACGGGGATCCGGCCCGCTTCGCTAACGACGCGCACCAGCTCGTCGATCTTCTGCTCGGTCTCGGTCTGTGCGCCCGCCGCGTGGAAGATCTCCTCCCGGACGACCGTCCCCTGGACGTCGTTTGCGCCGAAATGCAGGGCAATTTGCGTCAGCGGCAGCCCCATCATGATCCAGTAGGCCTTGACGTTCGGAATGTTGTCAAGCAGCAGCCGCGAGACCGCGATCAGCTTCAGATCGTCGGACGCGGCCGTGTGCTTCCAGCCGCGCTTCTCGAAGACGGTGTTCTCCGGGTGGAACGCGAGCGGGATGAAGGCCAGGAAGCCGCCGGTCTCGTCCTGGAGCTCGCGTAGCCGGAGCAGGTGATCGACCCGTTCCGCGTAGGTCTCGACGTGCCCGTACAGCATCGTGCAGTGGGTCGGGATCCCGAGCCCGTGCGCGGTGCGATGGACGTCGAACCACTCGTCGGGGTGCTCCTTGCCGGGCGCGACGAGCCGGCGAACGCGGTCAGCGAATACCTCGGCGCCGCCGCCGGGCAACGAGCCGAGACCCGCGGCGCGGAGCTCCTGCAGTACCTGCTCGTGCGTGAGGCCGCCGAGCTTGGACATGTGGTGGATCTCGCTCGCCGTGAACAGTTTCAGGTGAACGTCCGGCATCGCCTCGTGCAGCTGCGCAACGATCTGGACGTAGTAGTCGAAGTCGACGTGCGGGCTCTCGCCGCCGACCATGTGGATCTCCGTGAAGCCGGTGAGCTCGCGCTGGTGGAGCGCGTCCTCCACCAGCTCCTCCGCCGTGTACGTGTAGGCGCCTTCCTGCTTCTGCGTGACCGCGAAGGCGCAGAACTTGCACTTCACGCGACAGACGTTCGTCTGGTTCAGGTACAGGTTCTGGACGAAGTAGACCTCGTCGCCGCCGCCGCGCTGACGCCGCGCGAGATCCGCCAGCTCTCCCAGCGTGAGGATGTCGTCCGACTCCATGAGCAGGAGGCCGTCCTCGAGATCGAGCCGCTCGCCGGCGGCCACCTTCTCGCGGATCGCTTCGAGCGTCGAGGTGTGGTCGAGGATCGCCATCTATGCAGTCCTGTCTACCACGGCTTCGGCGATCGCCTCGAGCTCATCGCGCGCATCCAGACCGTCCAGGCAGGCGAGCGCTCGCTCGGCGTAGTTCCGCGCGACCTGGCGCGCGTCCTCGATCGCACCGCTCGCGGCGACGCGCAGCAGGGCGCCCTCGAGCGACCCGCCAGCGAGCGCGTCCCGCACGAGCTCGTCCTCCCGGGCCGCGAGCAGCAGCGGGAGCGTGGGAATCCCCTCGCGGAGGTCGGTGCCGGCGATCTTGCCCGTCTCGACGGTCTGGCCTGCGCAGTCGAGGCAGTCGTCGACGATCTGGAAGGCGATCCCGAGCGCGAGGCCGAACTCCCCCAGCTCAGGCCGGCGGCTCGAGAGCAGGCACGCGGCCTCGAAGAGCTTCGCCGTCTTCAGCGTACAGCGGGTGAGGTACTCCTCCACGGTCGTCTCGGGGCGATGCCGCTGACCGCGCTCGAGCCCCTCGCCGCGGACGAGTGCGAGCGCAGCGTCGGCGAGGATCGCCACCGCTCGTCCGTCTCCCGTCTCGGCGAGCTCGGCGAAGGCGCGGGCGAAGAGGTAGACGCCGCCGGCTCGAGCCGCCTCGGGGCCGTACGCGGACCAGACGGAGGCTCGCCCGCGCCGCAGGTGCGCGCCGTCGATCAGGTCGTCGTGGACGAGGCTCGCCATGTGCACGAGCTCGATCGCGACTCCGGCGGCGACCGGGCTCTCGGCCTCGGAGTCGGCCGCGAGGAAGACGAGCAGCGGGCGAAGCCGCTTGCCGCCCGACGCGAGCGCCTCCGCGCCGATCTCCGCGACGAGCCCCGGCCGGGCTGCGACCGCGTCGGCGAGCCGCTCCTCGAGCTCCTCGAGGTACGCGTCGAGCCCCGGCGCGGCCCGGACGGTCGCGAGCGCACTCACCGAGCGACCCCCGTGTGGAGCGCGACGATCCCGCCCGCGAACAGCCGCCAGCGGATCTCGCCGAAGTCGGCCTCATCCATGACGTGGGCCAGTCCCTGTGGGTCGGGGAAGCGACGCACGCTGGCAGGAAGATACGTGTATGCGGACCCGCCCGGCAGGATTTTCCCGGCAACCGGGATCAGGACGTCGAACCAGAGCCGGTAGAACGGGGCCAACAGGCCCCGTGGTCGCGTGATCTCGAGGATCGCCAGGTGGCCGCCCGGGCGCAGGACGCGCCGCAGCTCACGCAGTCCGCGGTCGAGCTCGGACAGGTTGCGCACGCCGAAGCCGACCGTGGCGGCGTCGAACGAGCCGTCCGGGAACGGCAGGGCGAGCGCGTCGCCTTCGACCCACTCGAGCTCGGGCGCCTTGCGGCGCGCCCGCTCGAGCATCGGTTTGGAGAAGTCGAGCCCCGTGACGTGACCGCCGGCTTCGGCGGCAGCGATCGCGAGATCGCCGGTTCCGCAGCAGGAGTCGAGCACATTGTCGCCGGGTCTGACGACGGCCTCGGCGGCCGCTTGGCGCCACCGCCGATCGAGCCCCGCCGTCATCAGCCGGTTCATCGCGTCGTAGACCGGCGCGATCCGGTCGAACATCGACCGCACGCCCTCGGAGGGCAGCATCCCGCTCTTGACGCTCATTCGACGCCCCACGGCTTGACGAGGGTCTGCTCGAGGCCGAGCTGGGCGAGCACCCGGCCCGCCACGAAGTCGACGAGGTCGTCGATCGTCTCGGCTCCGTGGTAGAAGCCGGGCGCGGCGAAGAGGATCGTCGCCCCCGCCCTCCGCAGCGTCAGCAGGTTCTCGAGGTGGATCGTGGACAGCGGCGTCTCGCGCGGCACGAGGACGAGCTTGCGCTCCTCCTTGAGCGCCACCCCGGCCGCGCGGTGGATGAGATTCGCCTCGCCCCCGGTCGCGATCGTCCCTGCGGTCGCCATGGAGCACGGGCAGACGACGTAGCCGTCCACCGGCGCCGACCCGCTCGCGTACGGCGCAGAATAGTCTTGTGGGTCGAAGACCCTGACCGCGTCCCGGGCCGACTCCGTGAAGCGGGCGAGCACCTCGTCCCGCGGCAGCCGCGCGTCTCCGTACAGCTCGGTCGCGAGCACCTGAATCCCGGCCGGCGACGCGCACAGCCCGATCTCACACCCGGCGGCGGCCAGCGACTCGACGAGGCGCGCGGCGTACGGCGCCCCGGAAGCGCCCGTGATCCCCAGGAAGACGCGCATTACTGCCCGCCCGCAGCGGGGCACGTGTCCGTCTTCGGACTACACGTGCCGGAGGACTGGAGGAACGTGCCGAGCTTGCGCAGGTTGTCCGCCCCGAGGTCCCGGAACTGCGGCATCACGTTGTTGCCGAACTTCGACGGGTCCGAGACGTAGTCGACGAAGCCCGCGACGCCGCGGTTCGACGTTTTGCCGATCGTCGTCAGGTCGGGCGCGCCGAGATTCGACGAGCCGGCGCCCTCGTACGTGTGGCAGTTCATGCAGCCGACCTGGGCGAAGATCTTGGCCCCGTCGACGGCCGTCTGGTTGTCGGCGAACCCCTGCTTCGCAGCCCACTTCGGCACGAGCACGAGGTTCTCGGCCGCAAGCGGCTCCTTCGCGGTCGCGCCCTTGTACGTCAGCACGCCCATCGTGATGATCGTCAGGATGGCCGCAGTCATCGCCACCGGCCGGCGCAACGGACGCCGCTCCGGACTGACGTCGATGAACGGCAGAGCGATCAAGAGCAGGACTGCGATCGTCGGAATCCCGACCGTCCCCAGGATCACCGAGTCGGGCCACTTGAAGATCCGCAGGAGGTAGAAGAGGAAGTAGAAGTACCAGTCGGGCCGCGGAACGAAGTTCGTCGTCCCCGGGTCGGACTTCTCGTCGTAGAGCTTGCCGAGCCAGCCCGAGTCCGCGTCCGTCGTCCCCTCGCTCGCCGTGTACTTCCAGATCACGGCCAGCGCCACGATCAGGCACACGACGAGCAGGCTCATGACGGTGTCGTGGAACATCGCGACCGGGAAGAAGGACTTCCCGCGGCTCTTTACGTCCCGCTTGTAGCGCGCGTAGTACGCCCGGCGTTCCTCGAGCCTTCTGTTCACCGCCTCCGCGCTCCTCTCCCGACGGGTGCGACGAGCCGCCCATTCCTCGGCGCCGGCTCGACGAGCCCCTTCCTCGGTGCCGGCGGCGGGCCCGGCTGCGGACGCCCGAACTCGTCGGGGGACCATGGCGGCGAGCTGACGCCGATCCGCACGACGAGCCACAGGTGCAGCAAGATCAGGGCGATGAGAGCGCCGGGGAGAACGAGCATGTGCAGCGAGTAGAAGCGCGCGAGCGTGTCGGGCCCGATCTCGGCCCCGCCGCGTAAGACGTCACCGAGGAACGGCCCCACGAACGGCCCGGTCGCCTGGAGGTTGACGCCGACGACCGTCGCCCAGTACGCCGTCTGGTCCCACGGCAGCAGGTAGCCGAAAAAGCCCTCCAGCATGCCGAGCACGAGGATCAGCACGCCGACGATCCAGTTCAGCTCGCGCGGGTACTTGTAGGCCCCGTACAGGAACACGCGGCCCATGTGCAGGAAGAGCAGGATGATGAAGACGCTCGCGCCCCACTTGTGCATGCCCCGGACGAGCCAGCCGGCCCAGAGGTTGTCCGTGATGTTCCGGATCGACTCGTACGCGGAGTTCGGGTCCGGCTTGTAGTACATGGCGAGGATCACACCGGTGACCGCCTGCACGATGAACGCGGTCAGCGCTGCCGAGCCGAGCGTGTGCCCCCAGCTGATGTCGCTCGGGACCTTGCGGAAGAGGAAGTACTTGACCCCGCCGACGAGCCCCGAGCGGCCCGGTATCGACGAGCGCTCCTCGAGCCAGTTAAGGGGGTACATCAGGAGATAGACGAGCTGATCGAGGCGGCTCGGCTTCTGCTTCGCCATCAGCGGGGCGGCTGCACCGGGTAGAGCCAGGCCTCTGGGCCGTCGACGTGCTGGCCGGGGCCGGCGAGCGGGTACGTGTGGATCTTCGCGTCGGCGCCCGTCCCGTCGACCTCGGAGACCGAGAACGTATTGCCGAGGAGCAATCGACCGTCGACGATCTCGAACTTGTAGCGGTCGAGCGCGCGCACCGGCGGGCCGGCCGTGCGGTTGCCCTCGGTGTCGTACTGCCCGCCGTGGCACGGGCAGCCGAAGCCCGCAGCCGCCGCGGTCGGGATCCTCGTGACCGTGTTGGTCGCCGTCTTCTCGGTTTTCGTCTCCTCGGCCAGCGGCAAGCCGTTCACCTGGACCGGGCAGCCGAGATGGACGCAGCGGTTGGAGAGAATCGTGAAGCTCGGGCTCTGGTCGAGGAATCCGTTGTTGCGGATGTACGCCGTACGGCGCGAGACCTCACCATCGGCCGGCTTGAGCATGAAGGTCGCGATGACGTACTTGTTCTCGGGGAAGTCTTCGATCGCGCCGACATCGACCTTCGGATGGCCCTGCTTGATGAACGGCGGAAGGATCGTGAAGCCGAGCACCGGCGCGGTGACGATCACGCCGATCAGCCCACCGAGGCCCAGCGTCGTGGCCTCGAGGAACTTCGAGCGCGGGAAGCGGACGACCTCGCCCTCACCGGGGTCGGGGCCGGTCGCTCGGGTGCCGGGCGGTCGTGGGCGCGCCGGCGGGGGCTCGGCCTCGGCGGGCGCCTCTTCTCCTCGAAACGGCCTGGTCGCGTCGCGGATCCAGAGGAATCCGAAGATCGCGGTCAGCACCGCGCCCACGACGAGCACGACCTTGCTGATGATCAGCCCGACGAAGATGCAGGCGATGCCAACGGCGAAGCCGACCGGCCAGATGGTCGGGGTCGGCTCGTGGGAAGTGCCCTGACCCTCGTGCGGATCCACGTCGTGGCGCGGATTCAATCGGGCCTGGGGCCTAGCGTCAACGACGTGGCATTTGGCGCAACGAGCACATCACAGCGTGCGGTTCAACGACGTAGCAATTGGCGCAGCGAGCGCGACGGGTCACCGTTCGAGGTCGCCGGCTCCGCGCCGATGCCGTACTCGGCCCAGCGGCGGTCGACGAGCGCCCGGATCTCGTCGCTCATCACGATCTCCTCGGGCCACTCGCGGGTGCCCTCGTCGGGTCCCTTGTGGGTCGCGTCGATGCCCAATTTGCCGCCGTAGAACTGCCTCGTCGGAGCGTGGTCGAGGTGGTCGAGCGGCCCCTCGGTGAGCAGCACGTCGCGCTTCGGGTCGACGTTCGCGGTCACGCGGAAGAAGACTTCCTCGTAGTCGTGCACGTCCACGTGCTCGTCGACGACCACGACCGACTTCGTGAGGCTGAGCAGGCCGAGGCCCCAGATCGCGTGCATCACCTTCTGCGGCTGGCCCGGAAAGCTCTTGCGGATCGAGACGATCACGCAGTTGTGGAATGCGCCCGCGACGGGCAGGTCGTAGTCGACGATCTCCGGCACGCTCATGCGGATCGCGGGCAGGAAGATCCGCTCGGTCGCCTTGCCGAGCCACGCGTCCTCGGCCGGCGGCTTGCCGACGACGATCGACGGATAGATCGCGTCCGAGCGCATCGTCATCGCCGTCACGTGGAAGACCGGGAACGGCTCCGCCGCCGAGTAGTAGCCGGTGTGGTCGCCGAACGGGCCTTCGAGGGTCAGGTCACCCTGCTCGACGTGGCCCTCGAGGACGATCTCCGCGTTCGCCGGGACCTCGACCGAGATCGTCTTGCCGCGCACGAGCTCGACCGGCTCGCCTTTGAGGAAGCCGGCGAGCATGAACTCGTCGATGTGCTTGGGAAGCGGCGCCGAGGCGGAGTAGGCGCTCACGGGGTCAAGGCCGAGCGCGACGGCCACTTCGAGCCGCCCTTCGGTCGCCATGTAGTCCATGCGCCCGTCCTTGTGCAACTGCCAGTGCATCGCGGTCGAGCGCGAGTCGAGCTTCTGCATGCGGTACATCCCGACGTTGCGGGTTCCGGTCTTCGGGTCGTGGGTGATCACGGCCGGGAGCGTGATGAACGGCGCGGGGTCGCCCGGCCAGCAGTGCTGGATCGGGAGCAGGTCGAGGTTCACGTCATCGCCGGTGAGGACGACCTCGTGGTGCGCGGCGCGAGAAACCGTCTTCGGGCGCGAGTCCGCGATCGACTTCAGCTTCTTGAGCCCTCGCACCTTGTCGACGAGGCCTTCGGGCGGCTGCATCTCGAGCACTGAGCCGAGCTTCCCGGCGGCGTCGTCAAGGCTCGTGACCCCGAGCGCGAGGCACATGCGCCGCTCGGTGCCGAACTGGTTGATCAGAAGAGGGTGCGGCGAGCCCTTGGGGCTTTCGAACAGGAGCGCCGGCCCTCCAGCGCGCACCGTGCGGTCGACGATCTCCGTCACCTCGAGGTAGGGGTCGACCTCGGAGGAGACGCGGACCAGCTCACCCTGGCGCTCGAGGAGTGCGATCCACTCGCGCAGATCGGCGGGCGGGCTCATGACCTCAGTCTATGAGCGCATCGAGGTCCGCCAGCGAGAGCGAGCGCCCCCGTGACCGAAGATCGGCGAGCTCTTCCTCCCCGAGGGCTCGAACGAAGGTCGCGCTCGACCTGCGCACGCACGCGCTCCGCGTAGACCTCGAATCTCGGAGAGATCTCCTCGGCGAGGTGGTCGACGTGTCCCAGGAGCACACCGGCCCTCCCTAGCTCGCCGCCCGCGACCGCGAGGCGCTGAAGCCCACAAGGCCGTAGGCGACGTTCTCCATCCAGCGCATACGCGCGGCCCTGACGGTGCCGGTCGGCGGCTCGCTCATGTCGCCTCGAGCGTCGTGAGCGCAAGCTCGACCGCTTCCTCGATCTCCAGCTCTGCACCCGCTGCCCACGCCCCATCGAACCCGTCCCCCAGCGCCGCGCGCGCGGACTCGGTTGACTCGGACATGTACCGCTTCGTCACGCGGTCCAGCTCGAAGCCACCGCCCTCGACCTGGGTTCGGGTCGCGGAGCAGAGCCGCGCCGAGACGTCAGCGTGCCCGAGCGCGAGCACGACCGCAGCTGCGACCGGGAGCGCGTGGGTCAAGCTGACCACGTCGTTGATGGAGCGCATGAGCCTCATGCTCTCTACGATCTGCTCGGCCGCGGCGTCCACCTCACCTTGCCGGAGTGCCAGCGCCGACAGATCGAACAGGCCCGACGCGACGCCGTAGGCATCGTCGATCGATCGCAGAATCTCGACCGCCTGGCGTTGCAGCTCCTCCGCGTCGGCGTAGTCCTCTTCCAGGATCTTCCGCCAGCCCATGTTCGACAACGTGATCCCTTCGCCCCGTACGTCACCGGTCTCACGCGCGAGGGCCAGGGCTTCGGCGAACGGGCGGTCGGCGCGCTCCGCTTCACCCTCGCCGACGTATGCCGCGCCAAGGTGATTCAGCGCGAGAATCAGCCAGCGGAACTCCTCCGAGACGCGGAGTGCCTCGACGACCTCTTCGAAGTCCTTCATCGTCTGCGCGGTGTCACCGCGCACCTCGGTCATGTGCGCGGACCCGAAGACCGCTCGAGCGTGAGCCTTGGGCGAGACGTCACCTCCGAGTGCGAGCGCACGCTCGTACCACCGACTCGCTTCGTCGATCTGGCCCCGCGTGAGCCAGAAGCGCCAGACCGTTCCCGAGAGCATCTGGGCGCGCTCCGCATCCCGAACCTCGCACGCGTGGGCGAGCGCCTCGCGGATGTTGGGCTGATCCAGCTCGACCCGGTGGAACCAGTCGGCCTGCCTCGGACCCGTGAGCTCGGGCTCGGCCTCGATCGCGAAGGCGAGGAAGAAGTCGAGATGGCGGCCGCGTAGGCGGGCGTGTTCTCCGGCGAGCTCGAGTTGCTCGGCGGCGTATTCGCGGATCGTCTCGAGCATGAAGAAGCGCCCCTCGCCGCTCGGTTTGACGAGGCTCCAGTCGATCAGCTCCGCGAGCTGTTCCAGGCCGGTTTCGGTCACGGACTCGGCCGCCTCGAGTGAGAAGCTGCCCGCGAAGACCGACAGGCGGCGCAGCGCCTCCTGGAGGGGCTCTTCGAGCAGGCCGTAGCTCCAGTCGATCGTCGCGCGCAGGGTCTGCTGCCGCTCGGGGGCGTCCCGGGCGCCTCCGGTCAGAAGGGGCAAGCGCCGCTCGAGGCGGTCCAGGAGGAGGGAGGGGTCGAGTACCTTCACGCGTGACGCCGCGAGCTCGAGCGCGAGCGGCAGGCCGTCCAGCCGTCGGCAGATCTCGGGAACTGCCTCGTCGTAGACGACGTCACGGCGAGCCGAACGTGCTCGCTCGAGGAAGAGTTCGACCGCTTCCTCCTGCCGAAGCGGGTCGAGGGCGTACTCCTGCTCGCCGGAAACTCTCAGCGGCGCGCGGCTGGTCGCGAGGAGCTTCACCCTGCGCGCATCGCCGAGCAAGGCGCTGACGGTGGCGGCCGACGCGAGCAAGTGCTCCATGTTGTCGAGGACGAGGAGCGCCTCGGCCTCCCGCAGCTCCGCTAGCTCACGGACGCCGACAGCCTGCTCGATCGTCGCTCCCACGAGCTCCGCGTCCTGGACGGGCGCCAGCGGCACGAAGAAGACGCCGTCGCCGAACGCGTCGGACAGTTCGGCGGCGACCTGGAGGGCCAGCCTCGTCTTGCCGCTCCCTCCGGCGCCGGTGAGGGTGACGAGGCGCGTACCGTTGCCAAGGAGCCCGCAGAGCTCGGTCAGCTCCAGTTCGCGGCCGACGAGTGCCGTCGCGGTGATCGGCAGGTTCGTGCGTTGGAGGCTCTTCAGCGGCGGGAAGCCTCCGTCGCCGAGTTGGTAGATCCGCTGGGCCTGGGTCAGGTCCTTCAAGCGGTGCGCGCCGAGGTCTCGCAGCTCGACCTGGTCTCCGAGCAGATCGCGGGACGTCTGCGAGACGAGCACCTGGCCGCCGTGTCCGACCGCCGCAATCCGCGCCGCGCGGTGGACGTCCATCCCCGCGTAGCCCTCGTCGGTGCGAATCGGCTCTCCGGTGTGGATGCCCATGCGCACCCGGACCGGCCGGTCGGCGAGCCCGCGCTGGGATTCGGCGGCGGCTGCCGCAGCGTCTGTCGCGCGCGCGAATGCGACGAAGAACGCGTCGCCCTGGGTGTCGACCTCGACACCGCCGTGGGCGGTGAACGCGTCTCTCAGGATCCGTCGGTGCTCGGCGAGGACGTCCGCGTAGGCGTCACCGAGCTCGTTGAGCAGCCTCGTCGAGCCCTCGATGTCGGTGAACAGGAAGGTGACTGTGCCCGTAGGCAGCTCGGCCATGCAGGCAAGTGAATCGCGTTGGAGCGTGAGCGTCTAGGGCGCCGAGCGGCCGCGCCGGTGGTACTTGAAGTACCTGAACGTCTCGCCGAGCACCGCCGGGGTCGCGAGGATCAGGCCCACGATCAGCATCGCCGTGATGACCTTCTTGCCTTCTTTGGCCGCGTCGGCGAGCACGAGAGCGAGTGCAAGCGCGTGAGCCATCGGCGCGACTCTAACGAACACGCTCGCGGTGGGCTGCCAGGGCGAGCTCGACCGCTTCCTCGCCTGCCGCCTCGGTCGCGAGCGCGACGAGCGTCTCCGGATCGTCGCTCTCCTTGAGCGCTCCGTGGCCGAGAAGCGCCACGCAGGCGGCCCACGCGGGGCCGTCGTCGCCTTCGTCCTCGGCCCGCAGCTGCGCGCAGAGCGAGATCAGCTCGCCCATGTCCGCGACCGCCGCCACCGAGCCGGCCGTCGAGAGGCGAACGAGCCCCTGCGCATAGAGGTAGTCGCCGAGCAGGAGGATCGCGTCGCGGTCGCCTGGGGCGAACAGGCGCGGGCGGCCGTAGTGGACGAGGTAGCCCTCGTAGATCGTCTCGACGGCCAGCGCGAAGCGCGTGTCGGTGAGCGGCGAGAAGACCGGCACGCGGTCGCGGGCGCCGCGCGGCCGGAGAGCCTCACGCCAGAGGGACCCGTCCCGCTCGGCCTCGAGGGCGATCTCCTGCCAGAGGTCACCCTGCGTGGAACTCACTGGCGGCCTCCACCGTCCGGTCGATCTCCTCGTCGCCGTGGGCAAGGCAGACGAACATCGCCTCGAACTGCGATGGCGGGACGTACACGCCCCGCTCGAGCATGTGCCGGAAGTACTCGCCGTACCGGCCGGTGTCGCAGGCAGATGCCTGGGCAAAGTCGGTGACGGGGTCTGACCCCGGCCCCGAAAAGAAGAGGGTCAAAAGTGAGCCGACGCGCTGGACACGGCCGAGCGGGGCCAGCCCCTCTTCCACGCGTGCGGCTCTGCGCTCGAGCTCGTCGTACACCGAAGGATCATGCAGCCGCCCGAGCGTGGCCAGCCCCCCGGCCGTCGCGAGCGGATTGCCTGAAAGCGTTCCCGCCTGGTAGACGTCGCCGACCGGAGCCAGGTGCCGCATGAGCTCGACCGGCCCGCCGACAGCGCCGATCGGAAGCCCGCCGCCGACGATCTTCCCGAGCACGGTCAGGTCGGCGCGCACGCCGAGCCGCTCCTGCGCACCGCCGCGGGCGATCCGGAAACCGGTGATCACCTCATCGAAGACGAGCAGCGCGCCGGATGCGTCGCACAGGTCGCGCAACGCCTCCAGGAACCCGCGCTCGGGCGGGACGACGCCCATGTTCCCGGCCACGGGTTCGACGATCACGCACGCGAGCCCCTCGCCGTAGCGCTCGACCGCCCGCGCGGCGGAGTCGATGTCGTTGTACGGCGCTACGACCGTGTCGGCGGTCGCCCCGCTCGTCACGCCGGCCGTCGCAGGGAGCCCCAGCGTCGCAGGCCCGGAGCCGGCCTCGGCCAGGAGCGCGTCGGAATGGCCGTGGTAGCAGCCGGCGAACTTGAGGATGCGGTCGCGCTTCGTCGCACCGCGCGCCAGGCGGATCGCGGTCATGGCCGCCTCCGTCCCCGAACTGACGAGCCGCACCTGCTCGATCGACGGGAACGCGTCGACGATCTCGGCCGCGAGCTCGACCTCACGCGCGGTCGAGGCGCCGAACGTCGTCCCCGCCTCTGAAGCCTCGCGCACGGCCTCGACCGTGTCCGGATCCGCGTGGCCGAACAGGAGCGGCCCGAAGGACATGACCCAGTCGACGTAGCGCGAGCCGTCGACCGTCTCGAGGTGCGCGCCCTCGCCGCGCCGCACGAAGAGCGGGTCGTCGAGCCCGACGGCCCTCATCGCCCGGACCGGCGAGTTGACGCCGCCCGGGATCAGCCGTTCCGCCTGGCGCGCCAGGTCAGACTTCGCCCTCAGAGCCAGGCGGCGAGCTCCTTGGCCCAGTACGTGACCACGAAGTCGGCGCCGGCGCGGGAGATCGCGGTCAGCGACTCGATCGCCGCCTGGCGTTCGTCCAGCCAGCCGCGGGCGGCAGCCGCCTTGACCATCGCGTACTCGCCGGAGACGTTGTAGGCCGCGATGGGGAGGTCGAACCGCTCGCGCACCGCTCGGATCACGTCCAGGTTCGGCAGTGCCGGCTTGACGATCAGCGCGTCCGCTCCTTCGGCCACGTCCAGCTCGGACTCGCGCAGCGCCTCGCGCACGTTCGCCGGGTCCAACTGGTACCCGCGGCGGTCGCCGAACGAGGGCGCCGACTCGGCCGCCTCGCGGAACGGCCCGTAGAAAGCCGAGGCGTACTTCGCGGCGTAGGAGACGATCGGCGTCTCCGCGAAGCCCGCGTCGTCGAGCGCAGAGCGAAGAGCCGCGACGCGCCCGTCCATCATGTCACTGGGAGCGACCACGTCCGCACCCGCCTCGACGTGGCTGACGGCTGTCCTTGCGAGCAGCTCGAGCGTCGCGTCGTTCGCGACCTCGCCGTTCTCGATCACGCCGCAGTGGCCGTGCGAGGTGTACTCGCACAGGCACACGTCGGTGACGAGGACGAGATCCGGGTAGCGCTCGCGCAACGAGCGGAGCGCGCGCTGCACGATCCCCTCGGACGCGTAGGCGCCCGAGCCCTCCTCGTCCTTCTCCTCGGGAATCCCGAACAGGATCACGGCCGACAGGCCGTGCCCGAGTAGCTCCTCGACCTCGCGCGAGAGGCCGTCGACCGAGAAGCGCCCGAGCGCGGGCAGCTCCTCGTTCGCGCGGCTCTCGGGGCCGACGAAAAGCGGGTAGACGAGGTCGGCGCGATCGAGCCG
>Ga0066905_100000233_pt1 | contig 13440 bp, 10 predicted proteins | sample PanSoiMetaPlot36_FD_67483 | JGI IMG/M metagenome (GOLD analysis project Ga0066905, IMG submission 67483) | Tropical forest soil microbial communities from Panama analyzed to predict greenhouse gas emissions - Panama Soil Plot 36 (version 2) | ecosystem: Environmental > Terrestrial > Soil >... | reverse complement strand
GCTCCCGCAGCGTCCGCCCGGCCCGGCGGGCCTCCTCGATTCCGGTTGCCGATAGGTCCACATCCGTCCATCCCGTGAACCGGTTCTCTCGGTTCCAGTCACTCTCGCCGTGTCGCAGGAGAACCAACGTGTGCATGACCGATCTAGCCGTTCCTTGCGGGTTCATTTCATGTGCTCGAATCGAATCAAGTCCTTACCAGGTCAGGCCGGAGACCTTTTCGATTCAGCATTTCACTCACACGGCCGGTTTACCCCACTCGGCGGACCAGCACGGCGCGGCTCCGATCTTCGCCCGGGACCTGCCCGCGGACGAGCACGGCGTACTGGCCCGACTGCACGAGCCCGCGCGACTTGGCCCAGTCGGTCGCGAATGTCAGGTCCCGCTCGGCCGAGGCGGGTTCGGGCTGGACCACAGGCGTCACCCCCCAGCAGATTGCCAGCACGCGGGCCAGCGCCTCAGTTCGGGTGACGGCCAAGATCGTCGCCGCCGGCCGGCGATTACTCAGAGCCAGAGCTGTCCGCCCAGACTCGGTGGCGACGGCGATCACCGGGGCGTTCAGCCGGCGGGCGACCAGGCAGGCGGCGTCCACCGCGGCCTCCGTAATCGGCTCGACGAATCCGGCCAGTGGGCCGGACGCGTCAGCCGCCGGCCGGACACCGCGGTACGCCTCGGCTTCGGCGCAGATCTGCCTCATGGTCGCGACCGCCTCGACCGGGTACTCGCCGACCGCTGTCTCCCCGGACAGCATAACCGCGTCCGTCCCGTCCAGGACCGCGTTGAACACGTCGCCCGCTTCGGCCCGCGTCGGTCGGCTCGAATGCTCCATGCTGTTGAGCATCTGGGTCGCGGTGATGACCGGCCGGTGGGCCCGGTTGCATAGCTCGATCACCCGTTTCTGGATGGCCGGCACCCGCTGCACGTCCATCTCGACTCCGAGGTCGCCGCGGGCCACCATCACCCCGTCCGTCGCCCCAACGATCGCATCCAGGTGCTTGACCGCCTGCGGCTTCTCGATCTTGACGATCGGCCGGGCCGGGCAGTTGCGGGCCTGCAACTCCTGCCGCAGCCGGGCCACGTCGTCCGGGCTGCGGGCGAACGACAGTCCGACGAACTGAACATCCGACGCGTGCCGGGCGGTCCAGTCCAAGTCCTTCAGGTCTTTCTCGGTCAGCGAGGGCACGGCAAGTTCCGACCCGGGAAGATTCAAGCCCTGCTTGGACCGGAGCGTTCCGGGCAGCGTAACGCGGAGCCGCGCCCGGCCGGGGGCGATGTCGATCACGGTCATGGCCACGGTCCCGTCGGCGAACAGGACCGTCTCGCCGGGCCTCAGGTCGTTCGGCAGCTCGCGGTAGGTGCAGGTCAGCTCGCCCGGCCGGCCCGACGGGCCGTCGGCGACCAGCGTGAATTCCTCTCCTCGGTGGCATTCGACCGAATCGCCGGGCAGGGGACCGAGCCGCATCTTCGGCCCGCCAAGGTCCTGCAGGACGGCCACGTGTTGGCCGGCCTCCCGACTCGCGGTCCGGATGTCGGCCAAGACGGCCGAATGCTCCTCGTGAGTGCCGTGCGAGAAGTTCAGCCGAAACACGTTGACCCCGGCTCCGATCAACTGCCGCAGCATGGCCGGGGCGCGCGAGGCCGGACCGATCGTGGCGACGATCTTGGTGCGGACCGGCGGGAGGTCGTTCGCGGCGTCCATCGGGACCGTCCGTCACTCCTTGCGGTCGAGTTCGTCCAGGGCCCCCCGGATGACCGCGGCACTCGCCTTGAGCTGGGCGAGTTCGGTCTCGCTGACCGGCAGGGGGAACGTCTCAATCACCCCGGCTCCACCGACCAGGCGGGGCAGGGCGACCGTCACATCTTTCACGCCGGCGACGTCGGCGGCCGGCGCGCACACCGTCAGGATGGACCGTTGGTCGTGGAGGACCGCGTCCACGATCCGGGCCAGGGCGCTGCCGATCCCGTAGTACGTCGCCCCCTTCCCGGCGATGATCGTGTAAGCCGCCCGGCGGACCTTTTGATCGATCTCCTGGCGGACGGTCTCCGGATCAGTCACATTCCGGAGCCGGGCAAACGCCTTCAGCGGCATGCCTCCGATGGTGACCAGCGACCAGGTGAGGACCTCCGAGTCGCCGTGCTCGCCGACGACGTACCCGTGGACGTGATGCGGGTCGACGCCGCAGTGGGCCGCAACGAGCGTGCGGAACCGGGCCGTGTCCAGGGTGGTCCCGGACCCGAACACCCGTCCCGACCTGACCCCGGCTTCCGCCGCGAACCGGGCCGCCAGGTGCGTCATTACGTCCACTGGGTTGGTGGCGACGACGACGACCGCATCCGGAGCGTGCCGCAAGACGCTCGGCACGACCTCCCGGAACACGGCCGCGTTCCGACGCAGGAGTTGCAGTCGCGTCTCCCCCGGCTTCTGCCCGACCCCGGCACACAACACCACCACACGGCAACCGGCGAGGTCGGCGTACTCGCCGGCCCGGACCTCCAACGGATGGGCGAACGGCACCGCGTGGCGAATGTCATCCGCCTCGGCCGTGGCCCGGGCCGCGTTCTTGTCTACCAGCACGATCTCGCGGCCCACCCCGCGCATCACCAGCGCGTACGCCGCCGTGGCGCCAACCATACCGCTCCCGACGACTCCGACTTTCATGGCTCCCCTCCCGCCGATGGATCGGCCGCGCCGCGCGGACTCCGGGCCCGGCGGCGGGGCGCTCTGCTCCCTCTTCGGTCGTGGGCACTGCCGTCGGGCGAGCTGACAGGACCGAGTCTCCACTAACGAGTCAGCCCTTCGCGATCCCTTTCTGGCGAGCGAACGCGGCCTTGGTCCGGTCGTCGATGAAGAAGTACGTCTTGCCCTCGTGCTCCAGGGTCGCCCCGGCCGCGAACTTTGGGAACGAGATCTTCTCGACCGGATCCTCCACCATCTCGGCCTTGTCAAAGATCTCTCCCTCGTGGATCTCGACGAACAGGTGCACGAACGACAGGATCCGGTCGTCGAGCCACTTGGTCAGCCCGTCGGCGTCCACCTTGTCGATCGGGGTGCTGAACTCGCTGTGAGAGTCGAATCTCCACAGGACCGGGACGACTTTCAGGTCGCACTCGACCACGGCCCGCTTCAGGTCCTGGTCGGGGGCCACCGCGAAGCTCAGGTCCATCTTGGCCTTGGACGACTTGAACTCGAACGCCGCCGCCCGCCGGGTCTGGGACACCGACGGCGTGACCTTGACGCGCTCGCCGGCGCGCTTGGCCAGGGCCTCCAGGCGGGGCTTGGCAATTTCGACGATCTGAGTTTGCGCCTTCTCGTACTCCTTCAGCTGCCCCTGGCGGGCCTGGAACTCCTGGAGGCGCTGCCGCATCTGCTCTTGCGCCTTGTCCTTGACCCCCGAGATCGCCGCGTCGATGCGCCGCGCGAGTTCATTCACGTCGCCCATGTGATACCCCTCTCCCGGTGTGTAGCCGAACCGATGCGTGTCTGGTCCGGCTCCTGTTGCCCGATTCTGTCCGTCACCGCGCGGCCCCGTCCAGGGCGGCCCCCACGATCCGTTTCGCCTCCGCGACGATGGCCTCCAGATGCGACTGGCTGCAGAAGCTCTCCGCGTACAGCTTGTACACGTCCTCCGTCCCGGACGGCCGGGCCGCGAACCACCCGCACCCGGTCACCACCTTCACACCGCCGATCGGGGCGTCGTTCCCCGGGGCGCGCGTCAGCTTACCCGTGATCGGGTCGCCGGCCAGGGTCGTTTCCCGGACGTCCTCGGGAGTCAGCTTCCGGAGCCGGGCCTTCTGGGCCGCTGTTGCCGGGGCGTCGATCCGCGTGTAGTACGGCGTCCCGAGTTCGGCGGTCAGCTCGCGGTAATGCTCCCCAGGGTCCTTCCCGGTCACGGCCGTGATCTCGGCCGCCAAGAGTGCCAGGAGGATGCCGTCCTTGTCCGTCGTCCAGACCGTCCCGTCCCGCCGCAGGAAGCTGGCCCCGGCGCTCTCCTCCCCGCCGAAGCAACACGACCCGTCGAACAAGCCGGGGGTGAACCACTTGAACCCGACCGGCACCTCCCACGCCCGCCGCCCGAGTTTGGCCACCACCCGGTCGATCAGCCCGCTGGACACCAGCGTCTTGCCCACGACGGCCCGGGCCGGCCACTCGGGCCGGTGTGTCAAGAGGTAGCGGACGGCCACGGCCAGGTAGTGATTGGGGTTCATGAGCCCGACGGACGGTGTGACGATCCCGTGCCGGTCGGCGTCCGGGTCATTCCCGAACGCCACCTGGAACCGGTCCTTCAGGCCGACCAGCCCGGCCATGGCCCACGGGCTCGAACAGTCCATCCGGATCTGCCCGTCGTGGTCGACCGGCATGAACGAAAACGTCGAGTCGACCTTCGGGTTGACTACCTCGATGTCGAGCCCGTATGCCTTGGCAATTGGCTGCCAGTAGCGGACCGACGCCCCGCCAAGCGGGTCGGCGCCCAGCTTCACACCGGCCCCGCGGATAGCATCCATGTCGATGACGTTCCGGAGGTCCGCGATGTACTCGGGCGCAAAATCCTCCAGCCGGGTGGTCGTCGCCTTGAGCGCAGACTTGAACGGGACGCGCCTCACCCCGGCGTTGTCGCGGAGCAGGTACTCGTTCGCCCGCTCCTCGATCCACTTGGTCACGTCCGTGTCGGCCGGGCCGCCGTTGGGCGGGTTGTACTTGAACCCGCCGTCGGCCGGCGGGTTGTGGGACGGGGTGATGACGATCCCGTCTGCCAGGGCATCGGTCCCCGCCCGGTTGTGGACAAGGATTGCTCGCGAGATGACCGGCGTCGGCGTGTACCCGTCATCGCACTGGATGACCGTCCGGACCGCGTTCGCGGCCAGAACCTCCAGGGCCGTACGCTGGGCCGGACCGGACAGGCAGTGGGTGTCCTTGCCCATGTACAACGGGCCGTCGATCCCCTGGCCCTTTCGGTGGTCGCAGATGGCCTGGGAGATGGCCAGGATGTGGGCCTCCGTGAACGTCCCCTTCAGGGGCGACCCGCGGTGGCCGCTGGTGCCGAAACTGACCAGCTGGTCCGTGTCGTCCACGTCCGGCCAGCGGTCGTAGTACTCGCGCTCGAGCCGGGCCGGGTCGATGAGGAGATTGGCCGGGGCCGGCCGGCCGGCGAGCAGGGACGCGGACACGGAAGCCCCCTCCCGTTCGGCCGCGCCCCGAGGCAGGCGAGTTCAAGTCGATCCAGGGGCGCGTCCGGTGGTGCGTAGGGGAGGGTATCCGGTCCTCCGGCCGACCGCACCTGTCAGTTATGACAGGTCGATGAAGAAATGACTGACAGCCGATTCATGACGTGACAGGCCGGGCGCGACCCGGTAGATTATTCGGGCACGTCTCCGATGACCGGCCGGCTGACGAAGGTCGGCCTGAACTCGCCCCGGGTTGATGATCGACCCCGGTCCGCGCGGCACGGACGGCCGAACTGATTCGCAGGGCCGCCATGACGACTCGACGACGGAAACCTCGCATCGGCCCGCTATCTTTCCGGCTCCGCTTGTGGCTCCTGGTGGTCGCGGCGGCGCTTGGCACCGCCCGGGGTGCGGCTGCAAGCCCGGACGCGACGAAACTGGTCGTGGTGATTTATCCGGGCGAGAGCGACACGGCGCCCGGGATCATTCAAGTCAATCAGGGTCTGCGCTCGACCCTGGCCGCCCCGGCAACCGGTTACATCGAGGTCCGCAACGAGTACGTGGACACCAACCGACTCCACGACGCGGGATTCATGGACGCCCAGGTGGCACTGCTGAAACAAAAATACTCCGGGCGGAAGGTCGATCTGGTGATCGCCGGCCTGTCGTCGGGGCTCGACTTCGCACTCCGCTACCGGGACGAACTGTTCCCGGGCGTCCCGGTCGTCTTCGTGGCCGTCGATGAGCGCGAGGTCCTCGCCCGCCGCCTCCCCCCTGACGTGATCGGGACGCCCATCCGGATGGACTTGGCCGGGACGCTCGACCTGGCGCTTCGGCTCCACCCAGACACGCGACAGGTGTATGTAGTCGCGGGCAGCTCAACCTTCGACGACCAGTGGGTGGAAGAAGCGCGGCGCACGTTTAGCCCGTACGACAACCTGGTGCAGTTCGTCTACCTGACCGGGCTGCCCATGGACGAACTGCTGGGGCGGGTAGGCGGCCTGCCGGAACACAGCATCGTCTATTACCTCCACATGCACCGGGACGGCTCCGGGAGACCCACGTTCTCGGCGGAGATTCTCGAGCAGCTCGCGGCCCGGGCCAACGCCCCCATCTACGGCCACGTGAACACCTACGTTGGCCGCGGCGTTGTGGGCGGTCGCGTCTTCAGCTTCCAAACCGAAGGGACGAACGCGGCCCGGCTGGCCCTGCGGGTGCTGGCCGGCGAAGAGCCGAGGGCCATGACCGTCCCCGGGGCCAGCGAAAACGTCAGCACGTTCGACTGGCGGCAGCTGCAAAAGTGGGGCATCGACGAACGAGACCTCCCGCCGGGCAGTCTCGTTCAGTTCAAGGAGGCCAATTTCTGGGACACCTACAGGCGGCACGTCATCGGGATCGCCACCATTTGCGCTATCCAGACGTTCTTGATCGTCGGCCTGTTGATCCAGCGGGCCCGGCGGCGGCGGGCCGAGGCCGCCCGACACGAGAGCGAGACCCGGTTCGAGCGGATGGCCGACGCGGCCCCGGTCCTGATCTGGGCGTCCGGCGCGGACAAGGGGGGTACGTACTTCAACCGGCCCTGGCTGGAGTTCACCGGCCGGACCCTGCAACAGGAGCTGGGTGACGGGTGGACCGAGGGCGTCCACCCAGACGACCGGGCGCGATGGCTGCGGGAGTGCACCGCCCACTTCGACGCCCGTCGGCCGTTCGAGATGGTGTTCCGCCTGCGCCGGCACGACGGGGAGTACCGGTGGGTCCTCGACCGGGGACTCCCACGCATCACCCCGGACGGGGAGTTTGCCGGGTACATCGGAGCGTGTACCGACGTCACGGCCCGCCGACAGGCGGAGGAGGAATTGCTCGAGAGCCAGCAGGAGCTGCAGCGCCTCACCGGACGCCTGCTCGAGGCCCAGGAGGCGGAGCGGCGGCGAGTCGCCCGCGAGCTGCACGACGACGTCAACCAGCGCCTGGCTCTCTTGTGCGTCGAGCTGGACCTGGTTGCGCAGCGGTCTCAGGTCCCGGGCCGCGACGTGGCCTCGACCCTCCGGGCCGTTTCGGCCCGGGCCAGGGAGGTGTCATCGGCGGTCCACGACCTGTCGCACCAGCTCCACCCGTCGAAGCTGGAGCACCTCGGACTGGTCGGGGCGGTTCGCGTGCTCGGCAAGGAGATGACCCGACATCACGGCTTGGAGGTCCGGTTCACCTACCATGAGGTTCCCGAGCCAATCCCCGAGGCCGTCACCCTGTGCCTGTACCGAATCGCCCAGGAGGCGCTGCGGAACGTCGTCAAACACAGCGGCATCGACTACGCTGTTGTCGAGCTGAGTGGCGGGCCGGGCGAAGTCCGGCTCCGGGTCGCCGACGACGGGGCCGGCTTCGACCCCGCCGCGGCAGACGGGCACGACGGGCTGGGGCTGGTGAGCATGCGAGAGCGGCTCTACATGGTCGGCGGCCGAATGGTCATTCACTCCCGCCCGGGCGGCGGCACCCGGATCGACGTGCGCGTTCCGCTCGGGGAACGCCCCGCGGCGGAGGCCGAGGTGGACCTAGTCACCGCCGTCCCGGCGGGGGACACGGTGCTATGAGTCGCCCGCGCGTCCTCCTGGCCGACGACCACCGCCTGTTGCGGGAGGCGTTCGCGCGCCTGCTCGAGCCCGAGTGCGAGGTGGTCGGTGGCGTGGAGGACGGACGTTCCGTCCTGGCCGAGGCCGCACGCCTCCAGCCAGACATCGTCATCCTCGACGTGGCCATGCCCCTCCTCAACGGCCTGGACGCGGCCCGGCAACTCCGCCAGGCCCTGCCGAAGGTCAAGATCATTTTCTTGACCATGAGCGAGGACCCGGACATTGCGGCCGAGGCGTTCCGGGTCGGCGCCTCGGGGTACTTGTTGAAGAACTCGGCCGCGGCGGAATTGCTCCAGGCGATCCGAGAGGTGGCCCGCGGGCGGTCCTACATCACCCCGCTGGCGACCCGCGGCCTGGTGGACAACCTGCTCCACACGTCCGAGCCGGCGGCCCGGCCGGCGGAACTCAGTGCCCGGCAGCGGGAAGTCCTTCAGCTCCTTGCCGAAGGGCACACCATGAAAGAGATCGCCCGGCTCCTGAAGATCACGCCCCGGACCGTTGCCTTTCACAAATACGCGATGATGGAGCAGCTCGGGGTGTCCTCGAACGCCGAACTCGTCCTGGCGGCGATCAAGCAACACATCATCAGTCCGTGACGTCGGCAAGTCCGCAACGAGCCGGAAGCGTGAGCGACGGGGAGACTCCCCGTCGCTCACGCTTCCGGCTCGTCGTTGCGTTTCTCGGGCGTCCGCCGCAGATCACCGCCGGCCGAAGAGAAGGAGCAGCAGGTCGGCCGCGAAGAAGACGACGATGATGACCTCCAGCCAGAGCATTCGGCGGTCGTATAGCTCGGCGCGGGTCAGCGTATACAGCTCGTCAAGCTGGCGCAGGCGCTCGGCCACGCTCGCCCGCCATTGGTCCAGGTGGAACCGCTCGCGGGCCAGGGCGTACACCCGGGCCAGGTGCCAGTCACCGACGAACTTGATCGTGTGCCCGACCTCGTCCGCCAGCCGGGCCAGGTCCACGCGCAGCCGGCGGAGCGAGCGCAGGACGACCGCGGCCGCCCCGAACGTCCACCACCGCGGACGGACCAGGTCCTCGTACGCCCGGTCGAGGTACCGGTCGAGCACCCGGTCCATCCACTGGAACTCCTCGAGCTGCAGGTTGGCCAGCTCTAGCACGAACAGGACGTCCTCTGCGTACCCGTCCAGTTCGATCACCAGGGCCGCGTCCCAGTCGATCACGACCGCGTCGATCGTCTCGAACGACCGGCGGAGCCGCAGCACCTCGTCCACTTGTTGGTCACTCAGCCGGTCGGGCGGCGTCTCCGTGAGCAGCCCGGCAACATCTCGTCGCCGGTCCTCGAGCCAGCGGCTCACGTCCCGCTCCTCCGCCAGGTCGGTCAGAGCAAACACGGTGTACGCCTCCGGGTCGCCGATCGGACCCGGGCGGACGAGGCTGTCCGCGAGCCCGCGAACAGCCTCCGCGCAGACCTCGCGGGCGAGGGCGTCGAGCGGGCGGCCGTCGTCCAAGGTCGGGGTGTGGAACGGGACGAGGGCGGCGAGGGAGTCCACCGCGACGACCGCCCGGACGGTGACGCTGACCACCCCGACTTCGTAGACGCGGACGAGGAGCCGGACGGGCAGCCCGTTCACCCGGGCGGCCGGCGGCGGCGGCTCGACGGCCAGCGGGCGAGAGTGGAGGGCCGACCGGGGGGCGGCCCGGTCCGGCTTGACAGCGAACGTCACCGGCCGGTCGGAGAGGACGGTGGCCACCCGATCGAGGCGGATCTCGTTGGCCACGTCGAAGGCGTATAGGTAGACGACCTCACCCCGGAGCGTGGGGTCCCGCGCCGGGCCTTCGGAGGGCAGTTGGTCGGTGACCGGCGTCATGCGGCCCTCCCGGACGGCGCACCCGCCGCCACTTCCGTCGGGGGCCAAGCTGGATGTCCGGCGATTTCCGCTACAGAGACTACAAGGGTGCTCTAGCTGTCAAGGCCTGCGGAAGAAGAAGGAGCCCGCGAATGCGGGCCCCTGGGATACGGAGAGGGCGGGATTCGAACCCGCGGTGGAGTTTCCCCCACACAGCATTTCCAGTGCTGCACAATCGACCACTCTGTCACCTCTCCGGCGAGGGCATCTTATTTCGTAGCCCCTTCGGCCGTCAACTATTGCGACCCGCCCGCAGGCGCATCATGGCCCCCAACGAACTCTGGAGGGACACCCGTGAACAGACCCATGCCTTGCGCTGTTTGGCTGTGTTGCGTCGCGCCGGGATCGGGCGCCGCCGCGGACGACGAATTCCGCCCGCTGTTCAACGGAAAGGACCTGTCCGGCTGGACGGGGTTCATGAAGGATGCGGCCGCCGACCCGACGAAGACGTTTCTCGTCCAGGACGGCATGCTCCGGGTCACCGGAAAGCCGAACGGGTATCTGGCGACCAAGGAAGTCCTTGGCGACTACGTGCTGCGCGTGAAGTGGCGCTGGGCCCCGGGCTCCAAGGGGGGGAACAGTGGCGTCCTGCTCCACCTGGCTGCGGAGGATAAGGTCTGGCCCAGGTCGATTGAGGCCCAGCTCAAGGCGGGGGACGCGGGGGACATCTGGCTGATCGACGGGCCGAAGATCGAGATCGACGAGGCCCGACACTCGAAGACGAGTCCCCGGCGGTATCACCGACTGCCGGTCGGCGACGTCGAGAAGCCGGTCGGCGAGTGGAACCAGTACGAGATCACCTGCCGCGGCGACGCCATCGAGATCCGGGTGAACGGCAAGCTGGTGAACGAGGCCAAAAAGTCCGAGCTGACCCGGGGGCGCATCGCCCTGCAGTCCGAGGGCGCGGAGGTTCACTTCAAGGACATCGAGTTCAAGCGACTCAAATGAGGGTGATCCGGTGATTGCTCAGCCGCTCGAAACCGGTGGGCGTGATGTAGTAGTTGTGCTCGATCCGGATCCCGCCGATGCCGTCCACGTAAACGCCGGGCTCGAGGGTGACGACGTCCCCGGCCGCGAGAGATTCCGTCGAATGTCGAACGATGAACGGCGCCTCCGGGTGGCCGAGGCCAACGCCGTGCCCGGCGTGGTGCGGAAAATGGTCGGCCAAACCCGCCGCGGCCAACGCCCCCCGGACCGCGTCGTACACGGCCTGACACGTTGCCCCGGCCTTCAGGCTGCGCTCACCGGCGGTCATGGCGCTGACACAGGCGTCGAACAGCCGGCGCTGGTCGTCGTTTGGCTTCCCGCCGACCACGAGGGTGTTGGTAAAGTCGCTGCGGTAGCCGGCCAGGACGACCGAGTAGTCGAGGATGAACATGTCGCCGTCGCGGAGGGCGCGCGTGGTCGGCGGCCCTCCGCGGCGACTCGATCCGGGGGAGACGGCGAAGTCGCCGTAAACGATCACGGATCGCCCGACGGCGGTCGCACACGCGGCGAACACCCCTTCGTACACGTCCAGCTCTGTCATTCCGGCCCGGACGTTCTGCCGGGCCCAGGCGTGTCCGGCTTCCGTCGCCCGCATGCACGCCCTCAAGACCTCCAACTCGTCCGAGTCCTTCCGGCGGCGCAGCTCGGCGATCGCCCCGATGAGAACGGGGCCGAGAGGGTCGGCCAGGGCGTCGTGAATTCGCCCGCCGTGCGCCTCTACGGCCGGCCGCAGCGCAAGCCGCCGCGGGCCCTGACCCGCGGATTGCCCGTCGTACCACCGCACCACCTCACGACGGTCAACGTGGGCGGCCTGGACCGACTCGGGCAGCCGGCCGTCGTGGTAAAGCGTGGCGTGGCTGTCCGGGCGGATGACGAGCACGCCGCCGAAATCGGCCCCTAGGCTGAACGGGTCCACGTAGAAGTTGGCCAGGTAGCGCAGGTGCACCGGGTCGGCGAGGACGAGCGCCGGGACGTTCACCCGGTCGCGGACCGCGTCCCACAGGCGAATCTGGCGCCCGCGGCAGCCCTCGGCGGTGAGCATGAGGTGAACCCCTTCCGGGCGAGTTCGGCAGGCCCCGGAGGCGAGGCACTCTTCCGTAAGTTAGGCCGGGCCCAAGTTGTCGCCCACCACGTGCCGGCGGTTATCCTGACGGAGTACGGTAACTCGGACCCGCCATGACCGACTTGCTCGATCGCCGCGAGGCGCGCATCCGCCGGATGTTCGACGGCATCGCGCCGAAGTACGACCTGCTCAACCACCTGCTCAGTCTGAACGTGGACCGGGCGTGGCGGAAGCGAGTCACGCGGATGGTCCCGCTGACGACCGGGCCACTCCTCGACCTGTGCACCGGGACCGGCGACCTGGCGTTCGAATACGACCGGGCCGCGGCCGGGGGCGTGCGGATCATCGGGGCCGATTTCTCCGGGGCGATGCTGGCGCGGGCCGTCGCCAAGTCGCGGAAACGGGACTCGGACCCGCGAGTCGGGTTCGTTCAGGCGGACGCCCAGCGGCTCCCGTTCGCCGACGGCACGTTCGAGGTCGTCACGATCGCGTTCGGGCTCCGCAACGTGACGGACACGGACCGCGGGCTGTCGGAGATGGTGAGGGTGACGCGGTCCGGTGGGCGGGTGGCGGTGCTCGAGTTTTCACGGCCGCGACACTGGCTGTTCGGGCGGGCGTACCGAGCCTATTTCCGCTACCTGTTGCCCACGGTCGGGCAGCTTTTCTCGCGTAGCGGGGAGAAAGCCTACGCCTACCTGCCTGCGAGCGTCATGGAGTTTCCGGACGGCGAAGCTCTGGCGGAGCGGATGCGGTCGGCCGGGCTCCGCGAGGTCGCTTACACCCCGTTCACCCTGGGAATCGCGACCCTGTACGTGGGGACGAAGGACACACCGACCGTATAGCAATGTGTAGTCAGCCCCGAGGATGCGCGATGCCGGAGTCGAGTGCGCCATTACTGGTCCGGGCCGCGCGCGGGGAGGCGGTCGAGCGCCCGCCCGTGTGGGCGATGCGCCAGGCCGGCCGCTGGGACCCGGAGTTTAATAAGCTCCGCGCCGGGCACGGATTCTACGAGTTCTCCGAGAACGTCGATCTGGCCGCCCGCGGGTCGCTCTGCCCCCGGCGCTTCGGCGTGGACGGGATCATCCTCTTCTACGACATCACGACGCTGCCTGTCGCGATGGGCCTGCCGTTCGAGCTGCGGCCGCAACTGGGACCGGTGCCGGACCGCCCGATCCGCTCGCAGGCGGACGTCGAGCGGCTCGACCCGAACCCCGACCCGGACCGGTACCGGTACATCATCGAGTTGCTGCGGACGGTCAAAAGGGAACTCAACGGCGAGCTGCCCGTGTTGGCATTCGCCGGCGCGCCCTACACCGTCGCGGCCTATTGCATCGGGACGGGGAAGGACGCGGACGCCACACGGCGGTTCGCGGCCGAACAGCCGGACGTGTGGCGCGGCCTGCTCGACCGGCTCTCCCGTGCGACGATCGGCTTCTTGAGCACTCTGATCCGCGAGGGGGCGGAGATATACCAGCTGTTTGACTCGTGGGCTGGCCAACTCAGTCCCGCCGCCTACGACGAGTGGGCTCAGCCGTACCACCGGGAAATCTTCGCCGGTGCGACGGGCGCCCCGCGGATTCTGTTCGTCAAGGAAGGGCCCTATCTCGAGCGAATGGTCCAAACGGGGGCGGAAGTCGTCAGCCTGGGAACCCGGCACGACTTGGCCGCTGCAAGGCGGGACTACCCGGGCCTGGTCTTTCAAGGGAATGTTGATTCGAACGTCCTGCGGTCAGG